>TARA_R110002096_G_scaffold154_15_pt1 | contig 14826 bp, 11 predicted proteins | sample TARA_R110002096 | Tara Oceans TARA_R110002096 (sample SAMEA4397295) | marine metagenome | biome: Polar Biome; feature: [DCM] deep chlorophyll maximum layer (ENVO:01000326); material: water (ENVO:00002006), including particulate matter (ENVO:01000060) such as... | depth 35 m | reverse complement strand
CTGCGACAGCTTCTCGAAAAAAAACTGTTCGTAAGCCTTGATGTCCGCCGCGACGATGCGCAGCAGAAAATCAACATTGCCGAGGACGACGTAGCAGTCCATGACCTCCGGGTACTCTTTGATGGCATCCGCAAACGACGAAAGATTACTGCGGCCGTGCGAGGTGAGTTTTACATGCGCGAACACCATGGTCGTCAAACCGACCTTCTCCCGATCGAGTATCACCGGGTGGTCACGCATCACACCTTCCTCCCGCATTCGCTGCATCCGTCGCCAGCAAGCGGACTGCGACAGGCCGATTCGTTCACCGATGGCGGTCGCATTTATGCCCGGGTTGCTCTGCAACAGGTTGAGTATTTTCCGGTCGGTATTGTCGAGTGAAACGTCCTGCATGATTTAGTTACCAAAGTTATCAATATTGCATTGATTATGCTCGCTTTTGAGAATAGGTGAAAGGTTTTGCATGGTTCATCCCCTGAATCCGCGATATATTAGTCCAGCTATGCGCAACGCACAGGAGTCTGGCATGGGTGTTTTTGAACATCATGAATTCGACGATCATGAGTCGATTCACTTCTTCAGCGACAAGGCATCCGGGTTGCGCGCCATTATCGCGATTCACTCCACAGCACTCGGTCCTGCCGCCGGTGGTTGCCGACGCTGGGCCTACACGAGTAACACCGACGCGCTGACAGATGCACTGCGCCTGTCCCGCGGTATGACTTACAAGAATGCGGTCGCAGAGCTACCCTTCGGCGGCGGCAAGGCCGTTATTCTCGCCGATGATGCGGCGCCGAAAACACCCGAACTGTTTACCGCGCTCGGCCGCGCCGTCGCGTCACTGGGTGGCCGATATATCACAGCCGAAGACGTCGGCGTTTCTGTCGACGACATGCGTCACGTGCAACAACAAACGGAATTCGTCTCCGGGCTGCCACAAAGCGGCAACAGTGCCGGCGGCGACCCGTCGCCCTGGACAGCGCTCGGCGTCTTCCTCGGATTACAAGCGGCGGTCCGGTCACATCTCAAGCAGCCTTCCTGCGAGGGTCTGAAAGTTGCCGTGCAGGGCGTTGGCCACGTCGGCATGAACTTGTGTCGCCTGTTGCACGAAGCCGGCGCGACACTGCTTGTTGCCGACGTGAATCGCGACAACCTGAAGGCCGTCAGCGAAGAGATGCCGGTGGAAATCATTGCACCGGCTGAAATTCTTTATGCAGATGCCGATGTCATTGCCCCATGTGCACTCGGCAACGTCCTGTCCAGCGCTACCATTCCACGAATTAAAGCAAAGGTCATCGCGGGCGCGGCAAATAATCAATTGTCGACCGAGGCCGACGGTGCACGACTGATGCAGCGCGGCATTCTGTATGCGCCGGATTACGTTATAAATGCAGGCGGTATTATCAGCGTGTCACACGAGTATCGTGGCATCAGCTCGGAGGAGCAGGTGCGCAAGGATGTTGCCAGGATTCCGGAACGGCTCGATGCTATTTTTGCAGAGGCGCTCGACACCGGCCGTCCAACCAACGAACTCGCCGATGAACTGGCGCGCCGCCTGATCGCCAACGGCCGGAATGAGGGTTAGCAGCATGAGCAAGAAATCACGATTGCATATTCCACAACCGACAGCGCGACCCGGCGACAAGCCGGACTTCAGTTACCTGGATCTTTCACCGGCGGGCAGTGTCGACAAGCCGGCCATTGATACTCGCCCTCGTGATCTCGAGCACCTGGCCAGCGGCCTCGTACGCGTCCTGGACGATGACCACACCGCGAAGGGCCCGTGGAACCCGGACTTCGACGCCAACCAGTTGCAGGTCGGGCTGCGCTGGATGCTGCTGAACCGCGTCTTCGATGAGCGCATGTGGCAAATCCAGCGCCAGGGTCGGATTTCCTTTTACATGCAGGCGACGGGCGAAGAAGCCGTCGCGATTGCACAGGCAATGGCCCTGCGGCCGGGCGACATGTGCTTTCCGTCGTACCGCAGCCAGGGCCTTTATATGTACCGTGGCGTGAAGCTGGTCGACATGATGTGCCAGTGCCTGTCGAATACCCGCGACATGTGCCAGGGCCGACAGTTGCCGATCATGTATCACAGCAAGAGCGGCAACGTGTTTTCCATTTCCGGCAATCTCGGTACGCAATATCCGCATGCCGTCGGCTGGGCGATGGCCTCTGCCATCAAGGGCGAAGATCACATTGCGTCTACCTGGGTTGGAGACGGCAGTACCGCCGAATCCGACTTCCACCATGCACTGACCTTCGCTGCCGTTTACCAGGCGCCGGTCTTGCTCAATGTCGTCAACAACCAGTGGGCGATCTCCACGTTTCAGGGCACTGCTGGCGGTGAACGCCGGCCGTTCGCTGCGCGCGGACTCGGTCTTGGCATCCCGGGCATACGCGTCGACGGCAACGACCTGCTGGCGGTTTATTCGACCACGCTCTGGGCGGCCGATCGCGCCCGTCGCGGTTACGGACCCACGCTGATCGAGCTCGTTACCTATCGTGGCGGCGCGCATTCCACCAGCGACGACCCTTCCAAATACCGGCCGAAAGACGAATGGTCTGCGTTCCCGCTCGGCGACCCGATCGAACGCCTGAAACAACACATGATTGCCGAAGGACACTGGTCGGACGCAAAGCACGACAGCCTGATCGATGAGCTCAAGACCGAGGTAACCGCCGCCTGGAAGGAGGCGCAGAAGTACGGCACGATGACCGAAGGGCCGTGGCTCGACCCCGGTACGATGTTTGAAGATGTTTACGCTGAAATGCCGAGCAATCTCGAATCGCAGCGTCGTCGCATGTACGAAATCGAGAGGGGCGAGTAATGGCACGCATGAACATGATCGAGGCCATTCGTTCGGCCCACGATGTCATGATGGACAGGGATCCCAGTGTCATCATCCTCGGCGAGGATGTCGGCTATTTTGGCGGCGTTTTTCGCTGCACCGATGGGCTGCAACGCAAATATGGCGAACATCGGGTCATCGATGCACCGATCTCGGAAGGCGGTATTGTCGGCGCCGCTATCGGTATGGGCGTGAACGGTCTGCGGCCGGTTGCCGAAATTCAGTTCGCCGACTACATCTATCCCGGGTTCGACCAGATCGTCAGCGAACTTGCCCGCTTGCGATATCGCTCTTGCGGCGAATTTTTCTCGCCGGTGACCATTCGCACGCCCTGCGGCGGCGGCATCCGCGGCGGCCAGACACATTCACAATCGCCGGAAGGTATCTTCACGCACGTGAGCGGCATCAAGACGGTGATGCCGTCGAACCCTTACGATGCAAAAGGCTTGTTGATCAGCGCGATCGAGTCTGATGATCCGGTGGTGTTTTTCGAACCCAAAAGAATCTACAACGGCCCGTTCGGCGGCGATCCGGAACAACCTGCTGTGTCCTGGAATTCGCATCCGAAAGGCGAGGTACCGGAAGGTTATTACACGGTGCCGATGGGGCAGGCAGAAATAGCCCGTCCCGGCGACGAATTGACGATCATTACCTACGGTACGCTGGTGCACGTTGCCATCGCCGCGGCTGAATCGACCGGCGTCGATTGTGAAGTTATCGACGTGCGCACCATGGCGCCGCTGGACGTGAAGACGCTTGCCGACTCGGTGAAGAAGACCGGCCGCTGCCTCGTTGCCCATGAAGCCACCCGCTTCGGCGGCTACGGTGCAGAGCTGGTCGCTTCGGTACAGAAGGAGTGTTTCTACTCCCTCGAAGCACCGATCGGTCGCGTTGCGGGCTGGGATACACCGTACCCGCACGCATTCGAGTGGCAGTATTTTCCGGGACTCAAGCGCATGTCTGCCGGCATCCGCAAGGTGATGGAGGAAGGATGAGCGAATATATTTTCAAGCTCCCGGATCTCGGTGAAGGCACCGTCGAATCCGAAATCGGCGAGTGGTTTATTAATGTCGGCGATGCGATCGAAGAAGATGCCGTCGTCTGTACCATGATGACCGACAAAGCAGCTGTTGAGCTCGCGTCGCCTGCCACTGGCACCGTGACCAAACTCGCCGGCGAACCGGGCGACATGATTGCGGTTGGCGCGCCACTGGTCGTCATCCAGACAGACGGCGATGCTGTTGGCGCAGATTCGAAAGACGACGATAAGCCGGTCGCGACGGCGAAGCCGGAAACAAGCGACGAGCCCGCATCGGACACTGCCGCCGCAGCGGCTGAACCGGCTACCCGTGTCATGACGTCGCCCGCAATTCGACGACGTGCGAAAGAAGCTGGAATCGATCTGCAACAGGTTCCGGGTAGCGGTCCTGGCGGCCGCATTCTGCGCGCTGATTTCGATAATTACCTGCAAGCGCAAGCCAGTGGCATCACCCCCGTCGCTGCAGTGCGACCCTCAACAGCGGTCAAGGAAATCAAGGTGATCGGGCTGCGCCGCATCATTGCCGAGCGCATGACAAAGGCCAAGCAGGAAATCCCGCACTTTGCCTATGTCGAGGAAATCGATATCACTGAGCTCGAAGCACTGCGCACACACCTCAATGATCGCAACGACGATCCGGCGCAGCGCCTCACGTTGCTGCCGTTCCTGGGCATGGCATTAATCCGTGCGCTGCAAGAGTTTCCGCAATGCAACGCGACTTACGATAAGGAACGCAACGTCATTCAGCAATACGATGCCGTGCACCTGGGTGTCGCAACACAAACACCCGACGGACTTAAGGTACCGGTTGTCAAACATGCGGAAGTCCTCGATCTCGACGGGCTGGCCGGCGGAATCCGCCGTGTTACCCGGGCGGCACGCGATAACAGTGCAAAAAAAGAGGAACTGAGTGGCTCCACGATCACGATCACCAGCCTTGGCAAACTGGGTGGCATCGCCTCCACCCCGGTAATCAACATGCCAGAGGTCGGCATTATTGGTGTCAATCGCGCTGTTGAACGGCCGATGGTTTACAACGGCCAGGTCGCGGTAAGGCTAATGATGAACCTGTCATCCTCATTCGATCATCGTTTCGTGGACGGCTACGACGCAGCCGCCATGATTCAGCGCATCAAGGAGATGCTGGAGCACCCGGCAACAATTTTCCTGCCGCGCTAGAATGGCGCTCGTGCCATTAACAACAATAAAACTTACCGCACCTTACCTGCTCTATCTCGGTGATTGCCCGGATTTGCATCACGCCAAAACCGGGTCAGGCATCGCCTACTGGCGACCCGAACACTGTGCCGGCCAGATGCGGCTGCCCGCGTGCCCGGTCGACCTGGGCCTGCCGGAGATGAGTGTGCAGGATGCGGTCGATGCCGGCGTGCGCACCGCAATCGTCGGAGTGGCACCCATGGGCGGCCGGGTACCGGATCAATGGTTACCGCAGTTGTGTGCATTGGCGAAAGCCGGGATCAATGTGGCCGCTGGTTTGCACACTAAACTGAACAGCATTGCCACGCTCGTTGCTGCTGCGCATGAAGGCAAAGCGACCCTTGTCGACGTTCGTATTCCGCCGGCCGATTTACCAATTGGCGATGGCCGCCTGCGCAGCGGCAAACGCGTGCTGATGGTGGGTACCGACTGCTCTGTGGGTAAGAAATACAGCGCGCTTGCGCTGCATCGTGAACTTGCGCGCCGTGATATCAAGGCGACGTTTCGTGCCACCGGCCAGACTGGCATCATGATCGCCGGTGAGGGCATTCCGGTCGATGCCGTGGTTGCCGATTTTATATCCGGCGCTGCTGAAGTTTTGTCGCCCGACAACGATGCTGACCACTGGGATGTCATCGAAGGCCAGGGCTCACTACTGAACCCGAGTTACTCCGGCGTCAGCCTCGGCCTGCTGCATGGCTCGCAGCCGAATGCCATTGTGCTGTGCCATGATGTCACACGATTGGAAATCGACGAAACCGGCGGTGACTATCCGATACCGGAGCTGGATGAAGTCATTGACGACGCGCTGCGTATGGCACGACGTACACGTCGGGAATGTTTCTGCGCCGGGGTGAGCATCAATACGTCGACACTCGACGACTTCGAACGCGACAGCTACCTGTCGGGCCTGCAGGCCAATCTCGGAGTGCCTTGTGTCGATCCGGTAGCAACAGGCATGTCGCCAATCGCAAACTTCCTGCTGGAGTACGGAGCGTGACGCGCACATTATCACTGCGCCAGGAAAGCTGGCCGACGAAAATACCGTTTCGCATCGCCAATCACACGTGGAATGACTTTCCCTGCCTCGTCTGCGAGATCGAACAGGACGACATCACCGGTCGCGGCGAGGGTATGGGCGTCTACTACCTAGGGGAAACGATCGAATCGATGGCTCGCCAGATTGAAAGTGTCGCTGACGATATCAATGCCGGTGCCGGACGCGAGCAACTATTGAAACTCCTGCCGCCGGGCGGCGCACGCTTTGCGGTGGATTCCGCTTTGTGGGACCTGGAAGCACAACAGAGCGGCCGCAACGCGTGGGAATCGGCTGGTGTCAATGCTGATCCGGTCGAAACGGTATTTACGATCGGTCTCGAGGACACACCGGAACTGATGGGCGCTAAAGCGGCGGCGGCAACAGACATGACGCTGTTCAAGATCAAACTGGACAACGACCGGCCCGTAGAGAGGATCGCGGCCATACGCGCAGTGCGCCCGGACGCGCGATTGATCATCGATGCAAACCAGGGCTGGAATATGGCAGAACTGGAAGAATTTGAACCGCAACTGCGCGAACTCGGCGTATTGATGATCGAGCAACCGCTGCCGCGCGGCGAAGACAGCGCACTTGAGCACTACCAATCCGGCGTACCACTGTGTGCGGATGAATCCTGCCAGCACATAGGGGAACTCGACATCGCCGTGTCACGCTACCAGATGCTCAACATCAAGCTCGACAAGTGCGGTGGTTTGACCCATGGACTCGAGCTCGCGCGTGCCGCGAAGGACGAGGGCCTGGCATTGATGGTGGGCTGCATGGGTGGCACATCGCTATCGATGGCACCGTCGCATGTCATCGCGCAACTGTGTGAGTTCGTCGATATCGATGGCCCGCTGCTCGCGAAACAGGATCGTGAGGGTGGCCTCGTATACGATCACGGCATCGTAAGCTTGCCGGACACGCGATTCTGGGGCACCTGAACCGGATACCTGCGTCGAAACGACCCCATGTCCGTAGGAGCGGCCATTGGCCGCGACCCGAGGAAGATTTATTCGCCGTAGGAGTGGCCCCTGGCCGCGACCCGAAGAAGATTTATTCGCCGTAAGAGCGGCCCCTGGCCGCGACCCGAGGAAGATTTATTCGCCGTAGGAGCGGCCCCTGGCCGCGACCTGAATAGTGATGCCCCTTTTTTAATAGCGGAAGGTATAGGACAGCTTCAGGTTCAGGTCATTTTGTGTGCTGGAAAAGCGATTCGACAGACTGACCGATCCACCGTGATTTAATACCAGCACCAGCTCCTTGCCCGCTTCCGGGATAAAGCGCAGGCGGCTATTGAAGCCGTACACATCGTGGGCGTTTTCGTACTGCAGGAAATTGCTCCACGACCACTTCGAATTTAACGCGACATCCGCTCGCAGACTCGCGAGATGCGAAGTGAAGCTGCCGCTTGGCAGGTCAACATCGTTTTCGGTGAACGCCAGACCCAGGAAAAAGTGTGCCGATGCGCGCCATTCCAGTTCCACAAATTTTTCCAGTCTATCGCCGCCAAAAAACCCGCCATCCTGAACGGACAGCACAACGCGCACCGGTCGCTGACGGCCGGTCGCCACTTCTGCACGAACCCGATTGAAATCGTATTCACCGGCCGGGATTTCGAGGCGCTTGAATAGCAGGAAATCGTGCCTAACGAATTCTCTGTTGGTCTCGAACTCGATGAAATAGAAATCGTCGGCATGCGTGTACAGGTTTGGTCGAAATCGCGCCCATTTCGACACGGTATTGCCGTTCATGTCCGTCACGTTCGAGACATCGACGCGAGCATTCAACGCCCGGACACGACTCGTAGCTGGCCGGTAGCGATAACGGATACCGCCTTCGAACAACCGAATACCGGCGCGGTTGACAAAACCAAGCGCCGGAAAGAAGTCCTCTTCAATATGTTGTGCCGCGGCGTATACCAGTAATTTGTCGCTGGGAATCTCGAAAAAAGCACCGTACGCCTGGTCTTCACCACCGCGATCTGACGAATCGCTTTGCTGGGCCCACACTTTACCGGTCAGCACCTGGCCGAATGGGCCATCGCTGTCGCGATACAGGAAATCCATGCCGAGCACATTGTTTGCTGCATTGCTGGTCGGGTTGCCGTGCGTGACGATAAAGCCGACCGCCGATTCATCGAGCACATTATAGGAGCCGCGCGCGACAAATAGGTCCTTTGCATCGACGTTGCCCGTCGCCTCCTGGCGAATGGCCAGCGTTCCGAGATTAAAGTCGCCAATGCGACCGGTTAGCTTGATGCCGCCGTCGATACCAACCGGTTTGCCATCTGCGGACAGGCCGATACGCCGTGAGAAAAACGGCCGGCCATTGGTTTCGATATTGCCGAATTCGAATATGCCGGCGTCCTGCAGGAAAAAATCGCGTTTTTCCGGGAAGAACAGCGAAAAGCGGTCCAGTGCGACCTGCTGTTCGTCAACTTCGGCAGTGGAAAAATCGGTGTTCAGTGTGAATGTTGCGGACAGCGACGGCGTGATACGGTAGCGAACGTCCAGCGACGGCTCAAAACTGGAGACTTTGTCGCCAAGCACCAGGTCGCGCCGCTGACCGATATTGAACGACGGTACGACATCGAGACCGATCCCCTGCTCAATATCATGGATACCACGCATTTCACCGCTGTAGGCGGGCCAGTCCTGGCGCTCGTGTGAAGTCCACACTGCAAACTCCTGCTTGCGCACAATACCGCGGCCGAAATTGATGCCCCAGGTATCGGAATCCGGAGAGAACGATATCGACTTGAAGGGAATGGCAATCTCCGTCGACCAGCCATTTTTATTGCGTGTCGATTCTGCAGCCCAGATCGTCGCCCACTCCTCGATAAACCGGGCATTGTTCTCGCGCAGCGCTTCGCGACGCACACCGTTCGCGTTCACCTGGAAGAAATAGTCATTGCGCTTGTTATTGAAGCTATCGAGCATGACGTAGAAACGATCATCGGAAAAAAACATCTTTCCCTGCACCATCTGTGTCGCTCGAATCTCATCGGGACTACTGTCGCGCATGTCGGCAGCGATATACAGGTATTCATCATCGTAAGTAACGCGGACGATGGTTGTTTCTGTCGGCGTCGCGCCGTCAGTCGGCACTGTCTGATGGAAGTCGTCGACGTAAGCCGCCGTTCTCCAGACCGCATCATCGAGCCGACCGTCAATGACCGGGGCAACGTCGGCGCGTCGGATTTCAAAGGATTTGCGTTCGCCGCCGACCGTGTAAATCGCGGCAGCGTCGGATACCAGCAGCAACAGGATAGCCGCAACAGGAATTCGCAATTGACGAAACATGCCATTCTCCCCGGTGACATGAAGCAATGGTTCTTCTGATGCCGTCGCGATACCTTTTGTTTCGAGGCATGCGATAGAACGTGCAGAATTCAGGACGAACGGTGCGCGATACGCTCGATGTTGGACTTGTACTTGCGGCTGAGCTTTAGCTCGGTGCTGCCGCCCAGGTTGAGGAAATATTCGCCATTGCGATGCGGCCGCATGGACGTAACGCGGTGCCGATTGACAATTGCCGAGCGATGAACGCGGACAAAGATTTCCGGGTTCAGCAGATCTTCGAGTTTTTTCATGGTGCCGCGCAACACGTGCGTTTCGCCGTTGGAGTGCACACACATGTAGTCGCCGGCAGCATCGATCCAGTCGATGGCTGCAACGTCTACGCAGGTCGTTTCGGTGCCGTCGCGTATCGCCAGGCGTTTCGGGTAGCTGATACCGTTTTCGGATGCCGCCTCGAGCGCGGCCTCAAGCGATAGCTCCTGTCCCGTGAGTTCGCAAACAAATTTCAGCAGCTTGGAGCGATGCTGGTCCGCAAGCTTTTCGTCGCACTCCCGGCGCGCACGTTCGATCGCCTCGGCAAGCCGATCGTCGTTGATCGGTTTCAGCAGGTAGTCGAGCGCATTCGCATCGAATGCACGCAATGCAAATTCGTCGTAGGCGGTCACAAAAATCACTGCGGGCATATTGCTGGTGGACATGCTGCGCAATACGTCGAAGCCGTTCATGCCCGGCATTTGTACGTCCAGGAACATCAGGTCGGGCGAATGTTCCTGTACCGCGATCAATGCTTCGCGTCCATTCCGGCTCTGCGCGCAAATCTCGATATCGGGAAACTTCTGCAGGCGGATTTCGAGGCCGCGCCGCGCCAGTTCTTCGTCATCAACGATAAGGGCTCTAAGCATCTTCGTCCTCGAACGGCAGGTTAATCGTGATGGTCAGTCCGGTTGGATCGTTTGGCGCCAGCGTGAATGCCTGTTGATCACCGTACAGTTGCTGCAGCCGCTCGCGCGTATTTTTTAAACCAACACCGCTCGATTTGTGGCTGCTCTTGCCATTGCCCAGCCCGGGACCGGTGTCCGACAACTGCATCACCAGTACGCCGCGTTGCACGCGGGCCGAGATTGACAGTGTACCGCCTTCCTCACTGGGTGATATCGCGTACTTAATCGCGTTTTCGATCAATGGTTGCAGGATCAGGCTGGGTACCAGTGCGCTTTCCGCCGGACTTTCGATGTTCTTTTCGATAATCAGCCGGTCACCGAAGCGCACCTTTTCAATCTCAAGGTAAAGATCCAGTGCATCCAGCTCCGAGCCCAGTGTGACGCGGCTCATCGGGTCATTGTCCAGCGTGTAGCGCAGAAAGTCGCTCAGTCGACTGACGGCCTTGTTGGCGGTGTCGTTTGCGCCATCAAGAATCAGCGTCGAAATTGCGTTCAGCGTATTGAACAGGAAATGCGGATTGAGCTGGTAGCGCAGCATCTTGAGTTGCGCCTGGTGCGCGGCCGAGGTCGCTTTCAGCGTTTGCTCGGTCTGCTCCTGCAGTTGCTGGTAGTAGCGGATACCGAAATACAGTCCGCTCCAGCACAACAGGATGTAAAACGAACCCATCACGCCGCCGACGTAGTCCATCAGGTGTTCCGGCTGCCAGCTGTCTTTCACCCAGTCGTAGTAAAGGATGTTTTGCAGCCAGCGCCACGCCAGACCCAGCACGTAGCAGACGAGCACAATCACTGATGCCAGCGTCAAAACGCTCTTGTGCCACAAGGAACGGAACAGGAGACGCAACGGGATTGTCAGCAGGAATCCGCTAACGGCAGTCACCGCGATCACCGCGAAATAGGACTCCGGTTTCTCATGGGCAAACGCGCCCACCCACGCCGCAACCGTGTACCCGGTCCAGCCGCCGATATTTAAGACCCAGAACAGGCGGCTCCTGTCCCGGATCAGGTAGTTTATGTTCAAAGACATTATTCCAGCCGTATTCCCGTCGATTATAGAGGCGAACGGGTCCGAACATACACGGCTCGACCCGTCCCAGGCACCGCTCACCGTCCGCTTTTGGTTCAAACGATTTTCATTGCTCGTGCATCTAAGTTTCATGCAAGCGCTATTGCCGCCTTGCATTAGGGGTTTTTGGGGAGTGGAAAACTGAAAATTGCAGACACCTCGGCACAGGACGTCGTACTCGAAGCAGAAGATCCTCGCCGTAAACAACTGGTATTCATCGGTATTGGCATCGCGGTCATTGCATCGATATTGTTCGCTGCGCCGTGGGTCAAGCGCTGGGCCAATGCGACGGTCAGCGTACCGATGGACAGGGTTCGCACCGCAGTCGTGACACAAGGCGACCTGGTCCGCGACGTTTCCGTGCAGGGCCGCGTGGTCGCCGCCGTGAGTCCGACGCTGTACGCAACCGCGTCCGGAAACATTACGCTGCTGGTTGAGGCCGGCGAACAGGTGACCGCCGGTCAGGTGGTTGCGGAGGTCTTCAGTCCTGAACTCAGCAACCAGTTGCGGCAGGCGGAATCGTCGCTGGAACAGCGCAAGGTTGAACTTGAGCGGCAACGCATCGAATCCCGCCAGCAGGCGCTCGACAAGCGCAAGGAAGCGGACCTTGCCGATGTCGCGCTGGTTGCCGCAAAACGCGAACAGCGTCGTGCCAGCGATGCAAACGAACGCGGCGTCATCCCGGTCATCGACTTCGAAAAGGCCCAGGACGACCTGCGCAACGCCGAGCTTGCGTACCAACATGCCATTGCCGATGCGGACCTGTTCGATGAGCGACTGGCATTCGAGCTGCGCGCCAGCGAATTCGAAGTCAGTCGCCAACAGCTACTTGTCGACGACCTGCACCGGCAGATCGACGACCTGTCCATCAAGTCGCCGGTCAACGGCATCGTCGGTGATTTGCTCGTTGACCAGAAAGCCGCTGTATCGAGGGATACACCCGTTATGGCCGTTGTGGACCTGACGCGCTTCGAAGTCGACGCGCTGATTCCGGAAAGCTATGCCGACGACCTCGGCATCGGCATGCAGGCGGAAGTGCAGGTCGGTGGCCGCAGCTATGCCGGTCAGCTGGTCGCCGTATCGCCCGAAATCGTCAACAACCAGGTTGCCAGCCGCATCCGGTTTGTTGACAGTCAGCCTGGCAACCTGCGGCAAAATCAGCGTCTCGCAACGCGCATCCTGCTGGCCGAACACAAAGACGTGCTGATGGTGCAGCGCGGCCAGTTCCTCGATAGCGGTGCGGGCCGAATTGCCTATGTCGTAAATGAAGATCGTATGGCCGAGCGCCGGGCGATTCAGACCGGCGCCCGGAGTCTCGGTGCGGTCGAGATCCTGTCTGGCCTGCAGCCGGGCGATACGATTGTTATTTCCAATTTTGACCCGTTCCGCGGTGCGGACTCGGTTCTTCTCACAGACTGATGCTTCCGAGGGAGTTTTGAAATGTTAAAAATGCAAGACGTTTCCAAGATCTACCGCACCGATACGGTAGAAACGCATGCGCTGCGAAGTTTTTCGCTAACGGTCGAGGAAGGCGAGTTCGTCTCCGTCACCGGTCCATCAGGCTCCGGCAAGACCACCTTTCTCAACATTGCCGGTCTGCTGGAGGAACTGAGCGGCGGCAGCTACGAACTTGACGGCCGCAACATTTCCTCGCTCAACGACAAGGAGCGCTCGAAGGTTCGCAACGAAAAAATCGGCTTCATCTTTCAGAGTTTTAATCTGATTCCGGAGCTGGACATCTTCGACAATGTGGACGTGCCGCTCCGCTATCGCGGTTTCAATGCTGATGAACGCCGCCGACGCATTCTGAAATGCCTCGATCGGGTCGGACTCGCATCACGTATGAAACATTACCCGGCGCAACTGTCTGGCGGCCAGCAGCAACGTGTCGCGATCGCCCGTGCACTTGCCGGTGAGCCGCGCTTCCTGCTGGCGGACGAGCCGACCGGAAACCTCGACACCAACATGGCTGACAGCGTTCTTGATCTGCTGAATGAAATCAACGAAGGCGGTACGACCATCATCATGGTGACGCATGAGCTGACACTGGCCGACCGGGCCAAGCGCAATATTTTTGTTCGCGATGGCGAAGTTCACGACGGGCCACCCGAGCTGCACTTCGTCAACGCCGCGAACGCCTGAGCAGGAGACGAGCATGTTCCGCTATTACCTGAAACTTGGCCTGCTCAGTATTCGTGCCAACCCGGCGCTGAGCGGCTTGATGATCGCAGCGATTGCGATCGGCATCGGCGCCTGCATGACAATCGTCACAGTGCGTCACGTCATGGCCGATAATCCGATCGAGCACAAGAACGAGCAGCTGTATCACGTGCAGGTCGACAACTGGAATCCGAACGATCCGTACGAAGAACCGAACGAACCGCCGGAACAGGTCACCTACCTCGATGCAACCACGCTACTCGCTGCCGATCGCGCACATCGACAGGTGATCATGTTCAAGTCCGATCGCGTCGTGCAGCCACCCGACGACGATGCGAAACCGTTTCAGGAAATCGTGCGCGCCACGACGGCGGATTTCTTTGCCATGTTCGACGTGCCGTTTCGCTACGGTTCCGGCTGGGACGAGGACGTCGACCTGTCCGAAGAGCGCGTGGTTGTCCTGTCTGCCGCCATAAATGAGCGCTTGTTCGGTGGCGAGGATTCGACGGGGCGCATGCTCACCATGAACAACGAGCCATATCGAATCACCGGTGTTCTCGACGACTGGCATCCGGTGCCAAAATTCTACGACCTGAACAACAATCCGTTCGAAGGTCCCGAAGAGATCTTCGCACCGTTCTCGTTGGCCGTCAGCGGCGAGTGGGGCAGTTCTGGCAACAACAGCTGCTGGGCGCCCCCCGAGGGCACAGGTTACGAGGGCTACCTCGCGTCAGAGTGCATCTGGATACAGATGTGGGTGGAGCTTCGAAACGGTTCGGAAAAAGAAGCCTACGCGCAGTTCCTGGACGACTATGTCATGGAGCAGAAGGAGCTCGGCCGTTTCCCGCGAGAATTGAATAATCGGCTCAGTACGCCCGCGGAATGGATGATCAATCGTGGCGTCGTCGATGACACGGTCGGCATGCTGCTCGCATTGTCAGTGCTGTTCCTGCTGGTCTGCCTGTTGAACACGATCGGCTTGCTACTCGCAAAAGTTATTCGTCGCAGTGCGGATATCAGCCTTCGACGCGCGCTTGGTGCCAGCAAGTCGGAGCTGTTCAAACAGTACATCGTCGAGGCCGGCATGATCGGCGTCGCCGGCGGTATTGCCGGTATCGGCATGACCTGGCTCGGACTGCGCGGCATCGAAAACGTGTTCGCCGGCTATGAATTCATTTCCTACCTGGTGCGCATGGACTGGTCGATGAT
>TARA_R110002096_G_scaffold97694_10_pt1 | contig 14859 bp, 11 predicted proteins | sample TARA_R110002096 | Tara Oceans TARA_R110002096 (sample SAMEA4397295) | marine metagenome | biome: Polar Biome; feature: [DCM] deep chlorophyll maximum layer (ENVO:01000326); material: water (ENVO:00002006), including particulate matter (ENVO:01000060) such as... | depth 35 m | reverse complement strand
GGTAAGCACAGTACTTATAAAAGCGAGCAGAGTGTATCCACTTAGTGAAAGCAGCGAAAATCCTATTAAATAGTACCACACTGTTTTCTTTTTCAGGATGAATTTCAAAACTTCAATGAAGGAAATGCCTACAGTTGTGCTTTCCGATTTTTTACGAACAGGTTCTCTCAGAACAAACGCTCCAAGTAATGCTATCCCGATGCCTGGAAGTCCAACAACTTTTAATGCCACTCGCCAATCATATGCTTGTGCTACCGTGCCACCAATAAGAAATGATAGCCCTACTCCGATAAAAATTCCCGAGGCGTATAAAGAGAAAACTGTTGCTCGTTGAGATGGCTTGAAATAATCCGCTAATAGTGAGTACACCGCGGGGCTTAGTGCACTTTGACTTACCCCAACAAATAGACGAGCTGTAATCAAAAATGATAGTGAACTTGCGAAACCACTAGCCACAGTCATTAAACTCCAAATGGTAAGGCCAACTAAAATTATTCTTTTTCTAGAGAACTGATCGGCAATCCTTCCCATAAATATCCCAAAAAAAGCGTACACCAAAGAAAAAGCGGGACCATACAAAACTCCGATCTGCGTATTACTAAGACTTAGCTCGGTCTTTATTTGAGTTGCTAAAACGGCGATAATTTGCCGATCTACAAAGCTGGAGACATAAATAATTATTAGGATACTAAGTGATATCCAAGGAAACAACTTTCTGAATGTAGAGGAGGAATCGGGTGTAGCAGATTGCATATGGCTAAGGTACCAAAAGATGAACTACAGATTAATGCTTAATGTAATTTTTAATTCTTAACACCAAACCAAGTCATAAACATTTCCTGCATAGACTGTAGCGTTACTGGCTTAGCCAGAAAATCTTTCATCCCAGCATCTAAACATCTTTTCTGATCTTCTGCCATCGCGTTGGCAGTCATTGCAATAATAATAGGGAATTTATTAAGCTCATCTTTAATTTTTGTCAATTCTTTTGTTGCTTGTAAACCATCCATAACAGGCATTTCCATATCCATTAGAATCATATCGTAATCAATCATCCTACACATTTCTATAGCTTCTTCACCATTCGCAGCTACATCATACACATGCCCTAGGCGCTCGAGCATTTTCCCTGCTACTTTTTGATTTATGATATTATCTTCGGCAACTAGAATTCTTAACTTTCTACCTACACCCAGTGCTTCATATTTTTCTTTCTCCTCTGACCTTAGAATACCAGTTACATTTCCAAAAACACGCGCTAGGTTATTTAATAGATGAGTTTGCTTTATGGGTTTTGTTAGGTATAAGTTGAATTGATGCCGTTGCTCATTATTTGCCATTTCCATTATAGAGCTCAGCAACACTAACGGAAGTTCCGTTTTAGAGTATACTTTTCGTAAAGCCTCGGCCACTTCTACTCCATTTTTTTTAGGCATTTGCATATCTAAAATACCCAAATCGTACATCTTTAATTCATCCGCTGCGGCGATAACATCAAGAGGGTTGCTGTAGGTTGTAACACTCATACCTGCTTTTTCGCACTGTGCTCTTAAGATGTAGAGGTTGGTGTCGTTATCATCAAGAATGAATACTTTTTTACCTTTTAAACTTTCTGGTTGGAGCGTTAGTTCTTTTTTATCACTCTTCTTTACATCAATACTAAATGTAAATGCGCTTCCAACACCCTCCTCACTACTAACAGAAATAGTGCCTCCCATCAGTTCTACCAATCTCTTACATATTGCTAGGCCTAATCCTGTTCCTCCGTATTTACGAGTAGTGCTTGCGTCAACTTGTGAAAATTTTTCAAATAAATCGTCCAATTTATTTCCTGGAATACCAATACCCGTATCCCTAACCTCGAAAATAAGTTTCTGTTCTTCTTCTCTACTCTTTTCAAAATCAACAGAAATTACGATCTCACCTTCATCGGTAAATTTAATCGCATTCCGTACTAAATTAACTAGTACTTGTTGAATACGAGTAGTATCTCCGATAATATATGCAGGAACAGTTTCAGGGATTTTATATAATAACTCTACGTTATAATCCACGTTTGTAGCCGACACAATATCTAATACATCTTCAATTAGGTAGGCAATTGAAAGTTCGACTTCTTCAAGTTCTAACTTTCCAGATTCTATTTTAGCGTAATCTAGAATATTGTTTATAATACCCAGTAAGTTCTCACCACTTTTGTTTATCGTACTTACAAACTCTGCCTGCTCGTTATTTAGTTTTGTGTCTACTAACAAGCCAGAAAGACCAATTACGGCGTTAAGTGGAGTTCTAATTTCGTGGCTCATTGTAGAGAGAAATTGTGTTTTTGCCTTCGCCGCTTCCTCTGCTACTTCTTTTGCTTTAACAAGTGCTAGCTCTATTTTTTTACGACTCTCAATCTCATTTTTCAGCAAAACATTTTTACTCTCAAGACGCTTTGTTCTTTGAGCTACTTTTTGCTCCAACTCTCTATTACTAGCTTCAACTTCATCTTTTCTATATCCAGCAAGCGCAGCCAATAAACCTAGAAAAATAGGTGCTGTATCAATAATCCAATGCAAATGGTTTGTAACTTGAACTTTCGAAATAGAAGCTAAAGTAAAGGAAAGGTCTTTTAAACCTATATCAAATAGCGTTGCAACAAAGGGAAATACAAAACCAAATAGCATTCCGTATAAGGTGTAAGTGAATGTATTTTTATATTTTTCGCTGGTTGAAGAAAATTTCATCAAGTAATTAACCCATTCTTTACATTATAACTAGTAAATAACTTGTAAAAGCACCGTATTCACATTTCGATACTTTTACTATCCCACTTTATCGTTTTTAAACTGCTCATTCTCAAATTAAATACTAAAGATCCCACAATTTTGGCCAAGGTATGAAACTTCCTCGCAAAACTAAGCAACAAAAAGCTCGTGCTTCTGAAATTCTAAAAGAGCTTTACAAAAATTATCCTAATCCTCATTGCGAACTCAATCATCGTAATCCCTTTGAACTACTCATTGCTACCATTCTTAGTGCACAATGTACGGATGTACGTGTTAATTTAGTAACACCTGCTCTTTTTGAAACCTATCCAACTCCAGAGTTGATGGCTGAAGCTCCCCTTGAAGAGCTTGAAGAGTTAGTTAGAACAACTGGCTTCTATAGAAATAAAGCTAAATCTCTAAAAGAAACATCTATAACACTTGTAGAAAATTTTGAAGGGAAAGTTCCTAGAACTATGGATGAATTACTTACCCTTCGAGGGGCTGCACGTAAAACTGCCAATGTGGTTCTCGGTAATGCATTTGGCATAAACCATGGTGTAGTGGTAGATACGCATGTAAAAAGATTCTCAAATAGATTCGGCCTCACAAAGGAAAAAAACAACACCGATAAAATTGAACGTGATTTAATGGCTTTATTTCCTCAAGAAAGCTGGACCGATCTTTCTCATTTAATGATTCATCATGGAAGAGGACCTTGCAAGGCTAGATTTTCAAAAGCACCCGACCACTCGCTTTGTATTAATTATGGTACTAAATGTGACTGTCAAAAGATGAGAGCCAAAGCATCTCTTTAATTAAATAGGTTCAACCCTACTTTGCTACTTCAACTATGAGCTCTTTTATTTTCGATTCATTTACCCTACCCATTCCGTCTATACGATTTGATCTCCAACGGATTACAACTGAACAAAATGGGCAAACTCTTATTCATTTTTACGACAGTTTGGGCTACACTACCGCCGACTTCGCACTCCCAGTAGAGGCAGAAACAATTCTTTCTCTTTTCGATGGCAACAGAAGTGTAAATGATATTTTGGCCTATAGCTCTGATGAAGTTACTAAAGAAGAAATTCTGAGCTATGCTCAATTTTTGGACGAACATTGTCTGCTCGACTCCCCATATTTTTCTGAACAAGCTGAAGCAACCGAACAGAATTATGAAACCTCGAATATTCATACTCCTGTTACTGTAGGAAATTCATATCCAGAGGACGCTCATGAGCTGAAAACTTTTCTCGATGAAGCTTTCATCAGCAACGAACAAACAACACCCGTAGAAAACGCAAAAGCATTATTTGCACCTCATATCGACCCAAGAGTTGGGATGAAGAGTTATATAAAAGCCTTTTCTGCGATTAAAAATCTGAAACCAAAAAGAGTGGTTATACTTGCCACTTCTCACTATTCGGGGCTGTATGGCGATTTGTATGAAGAAACTCCCTTCATTATTTCTGACAAAATTTTTACACTACCAAATGGTGATGTTAAAGCCGACTCTGAGAACATCGCTCAACTAAAACGCATCACAGACGAGAAAAAGCTCGGTATTTCCTTTCAAGATCGTGCATTTCGGATTGAACATAGCGTTGAGCTACATCTTCTTTTTTTGAACCATATCTGGAATCATGATTTCAGCATTATCCCAATTCTTGTGGGTGGTTTTGATGAATTACTCTATATGGAAAAAGGATTTCGTGCCCAGCAAGTTGATGAGTTTAGTCGCCTACTTAACAAACAGTTTGGGGATGATGATGATACTTTCTTTCTGATAAGTGGAGATCTATCCCATTTTGGAAAAAAATTCGGTGATGCAAAAACTGCTCGTGAATTAGTAAAATCCATTCAAGAATTTGATCACCAATTCATCCAAAAAGCGCTCATAAATAATGCCAATGGGATGATATCTCTATTAACAAGAGACTACGACGCCACACGTATTTGTGGATTCCCACCACTTCTCTCTTTTTTACGAACCATGCCCAATTTAAAAGGAACCCAACTTTCTTACGATCTTTGGGACGAAATTGAGCGAGAAAGCGCCGTTAGCTTCGGTAGTATAATTTATTCTTAAACTTCGTTTATCAGCACGATTCTACCAAACGAGGTAAACTCTCAAAACATTTCCATTACCGTGATCAAGGATAGTACACTTACTATCGCCCAAAGTATTACACCAAGGATAAAGGGCTTTATGCCAATCGCTTTGACTTCCGACAACGGCAATCCAGTTCCAATTAAAAACAATGTAATTACCATTCCTTTCTTACCTAATCCATCTAGAAAACCGAAGATATTTTCCCCAGATGGAACAAAATAACTCACGCTCATGGTTACGATAAAAAGTGCGATGAACCAAGGAATTCTAACTTTACTGATTTTTCTAGAACCATAAATTAATGCCACGGCTATTGAAACTGGGATAATCCATAAAGCACGGATTAACTTCACCGTTGTAGCAATTCGCAAAGCCTCCTCTCCATACGCAGCACTTGCACCAACTACCGAACTTGTATCATGAATGGCGATAGCTGCCCAATAACCAAATTGTGCTTGGCTTAAATCAAACCAAGTTCCAAGTATTGGAAACAGAATTAGTGCCACTGCATTAAGTAGAAATACTACGCCCAATCCAAACGATAATTGGCGTTCTTTAGCTCCCAAAATAGGACTTACAGCCGCAATCGCACTTCCCCCACAAATAGCGGTTCCAATAGTTATCAGGGTTGAAATGACTTTATCAACTTTTAAAACATAACCTAGAAAAAGCCCAAGTGATATGGTTATTCCTATAAAAACCGCACTTATAACAAATCCTGATTTTGAAGTTTGAATGGCTTGTGAAATATTGATTCCGAATCCCATCAAAACGATGGAAACTTTCAATAGATGGGTAGCTATTTTTGAAGAGTTGAATCCAACGGGTACAATTTTAATCGCTGAGATGATAACACCTAACCCCAACGCAATTGGTGGGGAAACAAATGGAAAAAAACATAGAATGATAAAACCTATAAACACCCAAAACTTCCATAATTCTTGGTGTTTAGGTAAAGAAATTCCATTAAACATTTCTGTTTTAAAAAAACTCATTGTACAAAATTTCTGATTCTTACTAACTGATGCTAGTTTTTTGCAATCAATGGGCTGATGAGCGTAACCATTGTGCCGATCTTTTTTGTAAAGATCGCTCTTTGCTTAATAACTGTACAATATAGTTTTAATATACCCTATAACTACACGTTATACGTTTCTTTGGCTTGTTTTTTGAAAGCATAGACAAAACTTGGAAGCTCTTCTCCTTTTCGTGTCACAAAATAGAAATGCCTTGGGAAAGTAAGTCCTTGTATATCTACTCTTTTTAAGAGGTCTTTTTCTAGCTCTTCTTGAACCGCAACTTTTGAAAGGAATCCAATTTCATCACTTTCAATCAGATATTTTTTTAATGGATCCGTTCCACCCAATCGAGCTGTAATCTGTAAATCACCCAGTTTGATATTTTTCCCCTCAAACTCTTTCATCAAAACAGAGAGTGTTCCCGAACCTCGTTCTCTCATAGCTAATGGAATTTTTTTGAGCTCTTCAAGTGAAATTTCGGAGTGAGCGAAAGCACTTCGAGGTGAACAAACGGGGATAATTTCATCCTCCATAAATATGCTATACTGAACACCGTTCATCTCATATTTCGACTCAACAACAGCAATATCGATTTCCTTTTTTACAAGAGCCTCAATTACATGTTCCGTATTCCTGTTTATCAACATGAGTTGAATACGAGGATGCTTCTTATGAAAAGCTGATAGCACTTTGGGCAAAATGTGTAGCGATATTGTAGTACTAGCGCCTATTTTAAGTTCGCCAACTATCTCTCTTTGATTCTTTACTATATCCACATCTGCTTGGGCCATTTGAGCAACATGACGAGCTTTATGTACATATTCTAGCAGTTTTTCGCCTGGCTGAGTTAACGAAATAGAACTTCCATTCCGAACAAAAAGAGGTACGCCCAGTTCTGCCTCTAACTTTTTGATATGATTACTTACGGCAGGCTGCGAAATAAATAGTAACTCAGCGGCTTTAGTAAAACTTAAGGTGGTAGCAACCTCAAAAAAAACTTTGTATTGAAATGAGATCATTAAACCACCTTAGTCTAGTTTGCAATATCCGACTTAGGCTTTAATTTCCATTTTTTCAGCAAAGTAATCACAAAAATCCATCATATCGCCAGTGATACGCTCGTCGTTCGTAGCTCTATTCAGCGTATCTGCCATAGTAACCAAAGTTTGATGGAAGAAGATTTTCATCTCATCAACGGTCATATCACGAGTCCATAAATCTAGCTTTAGTGTATCTTTCCTTTTGGAATCCCACAGCGAAAGTAGCATGGCTCTACATTCAGCTTCGTGAGTTCCTTCTAAATCGGTTGCATTCCAAATTATATTGGTAGGAATGTTATCGTTATCTAGTTCTACAGTGATATTAATATCTTTTTTCTTCATGATCTTTATTCTGTTGTATCTATAAAAAAGAGCGAGCTCTTTTGAGTGCTACATTCTGTAATTCTAACTTTTGTAATAGCTGTTTGAGTCTAATACTCAGCCATACAGTTCTTTCTTAGCGTTTCTAAAACATGGCTAAAATCTTCGGGAAGTTCTGAATCGAAACTAACCATTTCTTTTGTTTTAGGATGCTCAAAGCCCAAGGTTTTAGCATGTAGTGCTTGCCTTCCTAGTCCTGTAATTAACCTATGGAACATCGTTTTTCGAGTCCCCGTATTTGGACCGTAGCGCACGGAAGTTCCACCGTATGTTGGATCACCAAATACATGATGTCCATGATGTGCTAAATGAACACGAATCTGATGTGTCCTTCCCGTTTCTAGCTTTATTTCTAATAAGCTGAGGTAATCGAACTGTTCTAAAACTTTAAAATGAGTTACGGCGTGTTTCCCTTTACCACTTGGCACGATGGTCATTAATTTCCGATCGTGCCTAGAGCGACCAATATCACCTTCAATGGTTCCTTCTTCTTCTGGCATTCCCCAAACTAATGCCCAATATGTTCTTTCAACATCTTTCTCTGCAAATTTTGCAGATAGCGCTGCGAGCGTTTCTTCATTCTTCGCCACTACTAAAAGTCCGCTCGTATCTTTATCTAAACGGTGTACAATGCCCGGACGCAGGTCGTTGTCTTCATTCTCAGCTAGTTCATCCACATGATGCATCAAGCCGTTTACAAGCGTTCCTGTCCAATTTCCGTAAGCGGGGTGAACTACCATTCCTGCTTCTTTATTCACAATGATGATATCATCATCTTCAAATACGATATTTAAATCTAAAGCTTCAGCAGTTGCTGCCGGTGGTGGTGCTTTTGGCAGCTCGATATAAATTTTATCGTTGGGCTGCATCTTGTAAGAAACCTTCTCATTCTTACCGTTAACAAACACATGCCCGTCTTTAATAGCTTGTTGAACTTTGTTCCGCGTTGCATTTTCTACAAACGAAGTGATGTAAGTATCAAGGCGAATCAACTCTTGTTGTCCAGCTGGTACTTCAAACTCATAAATTGTTTTTTTCTGTTCTTCCATGCTTTAAGATAATCAGTTTGGAAGGAATTTGCTTCGAAACTGTCATACTTAAGGAATTAATAATTTAGAGCTAATAATTCGGAATGATTAAGCGATGAAAAAGAACTTAATTCAACACGACATTCCCCACTTTCTATTTTCACTTTTTGTAAGGATTGTGATTGGTAGATGTCTAACTAGTAAGAATTAGAAATTTTGAATTCTAAATTTTGAATTTTGACTAAAAATAACCTTGTCCAACAAAAATGTTTTGCTTTCTCGTTAATGATTATTGAGTTGTATATACAACTTAAAGCTGAAAGAGAATACGTGATTTCTACCCAATTACTTAAGTGCGGAACTAGTATTGGCGCTAATATCGAAGAAGCAATTGCCGGGCAATCAAGAAAAGACTTCATCCATAAAATGTCAATCTCTTCAAAAGAAGCAAGGGAAACTAGATATTGGCTTAAACTACTTCAAGAAAGTAATTTATCTACTATTGATGTATCATTATATTTATCTGAAATTGAACAGATAATCAGTATTCTAACTTCGATTGTGAAAACATCTCAAAACCGAATTCAAAATTCATAATCCAAAATTTATAATTTCTTGATTCAATCACTCTACATAAAAGATTTTGCTTTAATTGACGAGCTAGAAGTAACCTTTGAAGAAGGTTTTAACATTCTTACGGGACAAACTGGCGCCGGTAAATCTATTATTATTGGCGCATTGAATATGATTCTTGGTGAGCGCGCTGATACTGAAGTTATCCGTCGAGGTGCTGATAAGGCTATTTCAGAGGCTACCATTAAAATCTCGCCAAACCCTGAGTTACTTAGTTTGCTCTCTGCTAACGATATTGAACATTCTGATTATTTAATCCTTCGTAGAGAGATTCGCCAAACAGGCAGCCGCGCATTTATAAACGATAGCCCTGTTAACATCGGTATTTTAAAAACCATCGGTGATTTACTAGTAGATTTACACGGACAACACGATCATCAGCTTTTGTTGAAGGAAGAAAATCACCGTTCGGTAATTGATGGGTTTGGGGAAATTGAGCCCTTTCTAAAAGCGTATCAAAAAGAATATTCGTCGATGAGGAAGCTCCAGAAAGAGCTATCCGATCTTAAGAAAAGAGAATCTGAGCTCATTGAAAAAACCGAGCTTTATCGTTTTCAAGTAAAGGAATTGGAGCAAGCTCGTTTAAGTGTTGATGAAGAAGCCGAACTTATCGCCGAAATGAATTTACTCGATAATGCAGAAATTTTAAGTCAAAAAGCGGCTGCAATTTCGGAGATGACAGATAATGATGACGCTAATATTCTCCAACTGCTGAATTCTTTAAAACTGAATTTGGAAGATCTAGCACGTATTGAACCCGAATTTGAAACGTACTTAGCTGAAATTAATACCGCTCGAGTTAGCATTAACGAAGCCGTTCAATTTGCTGAACGATACCGAAATGATATCGAATTTAATCCGCAGCGACTTGAAGACCTTCGTCAACGCCAATCAGAGTTGAACCGGCTTCAAAAGAAATATCAGCGAGACATCCCTAAGCTTATAGACTATCTAGATGAGATTAAAAGCGAACTCTCTATTGCTGATAATTTTGATTTAGCAATAGAAAAGATTGAAGCGACGGTTGCCAATCAAGAAAAGATTTTGTGTTCTTCAGCACTTAAACTTCATGAAACTCGTGTTTCAGTTGGGAAAAAATTAGGCTCACAAATTCAGCATGAACTAGCCCAGCTAGGCATTCCTCACTCACAGTTAGCCGTTCGAATTGATTGGTTATTCACCAATAAAGGCTGGATAACTATTGACGGACAACATGTAGAATGCACGGAGTTTGGTTGCGATAATGTTTCCATTTTCATTTCCACAAACAAAGGCGAAGAACCAAAGCCACTAGCCAAAATTGCTTCTGGTGGAGAAATTAGTCGTGTAATGCTGGCTCTAAAATCTATTTTGGCCAAAGAGCAAAGCCTTCCCGTTATGATTTTTGATGAAATTGATACAGGTATAAGTGGCGAAGTTTCTGAGAAAGTAGGTAGAGCGATGCGTCAACTTTCAGAGCATTGCCAGATTATTGCAATAACACATCAGCCTCAAATTGCGAGCCAAGCTCATAAACATTACAAAGTAGATAAGGGCGAAGAAGCTGAACGTACCATCACAACCATCATTCCACTTACTCCAGAACAACACATCCACGAGGTGGCCAGTTTAATGAGTGGCGCTGAAATCACTGAATCAGCCTTAACGAGCGCCAAGGAACTGATTCAAAAAAATACCTACCAAAATTAATATAACTGTGTCATCTTCTTCTAAAGTTTAAATCACTTCACTAAAATCATTTTCCCAACACCAGAGAAAAGATTGATTCCTTGATTTGAGGTAGCCAGTATTCTATACACATACATTCCACTTGGCTGAGAGTTGAGTTCTACTCGAATGGGATTTATACCAATAGATGCAGAACCAGAAAGCTCTTTTACCAACTGCCCGTTTAAGCTAAAAACTGAAATTTTGTATTTAGAAGCTGTTGGAACCTCAAATTGTATATTTGTTGAAGGATTGAAAGGATTGGGATAGTTACCTACAATCTTGAAAGATTCTGGTTGTCCAATTTCTTCTTCATTTGATGTAGCAACTTCGTTAGCTCCTTGATTAATCCAATCTTTAATTTTCTGAATATCACTACCTGAAAGAGACCCGCCCTGCGGCATTCTATCTCCAATCTGTGGGTTTGGTTCTATTTTGTCTACTAAAGGACTTGAGCTTGCTTCGCCAGGGTTAACAATTTTAATGCCATACAAGTCACCCTCACTATTTACAGTTGAAAAATAACTTGATAAATCTACACCACTAGTCGAACCATGACAAGAAGTACAATTAGCATTAAAAATGGGCTGTATAGTCTGATTATAATCTATTTGTGCAAAAGAATGAGCACTTGAAACTATTACTAATAGAAAGAACGCTGAATACTTTTTCATTGAGCTAGAGTTAATTAATAATAATTAAACAACAGGACTTAAATAAACAGATTAATTTAATATTAAACTATTTATCTATAAAAAAAGTCCATTCTCTACTCTTATCTTTGATTCTGCTCTAATAAGAAAGTTACAATCCCAACTGATTTGCAATCATAACGGCAGGATGTTTTGCATCCAAACCAACGCCGTCATGAATTTGGTGCCGACAAGAAAATCCTGGAGCACACACTTCTTTACCTTCCCCATCTGCTCTTAGCTGAGGGAAAAGTCGCTGGTTTCCAATCTTCATCGATACTTCGTAGTGATCTTTTTCGTAGCCAAAGCTACCCGCCATTCCACAACACCCAGTGTCCATTGCTTCCACTTGGTAACCAACAGCTTTAAGCGCTTCTACTGTAGAAGCATTGCCTGTTAACGACTTAGTATGACAATGTCCGTGTAGTTTAACTTGGCTACCTGGTTTTGGGACTGGTAAAAGATCTTTATGCTTAACCACAAATTCTTCGATTGTAAAAGAATTTTCGGCCAACGTTTTAGCTAACTCAAGCTGACTGTCTTCGCATAAATCTAAAAACTCATCACGCATAGTCAGAATTTCGGAAGGCTCTAAACCAATTACAGGAATACCTTGCTCTGCCAATGGCCCAAGAATTGAAATTGCTTTAATTGCCACTTTTTTGGCATCGTCGAGTAACCCTTTTGAAAGTTGAGGTCTACCTGCTTGGTTAACTTTTGGCACAATTACTTCGAAGCCCAATCTTTCTAAAATCTTTAACGCACTAATTGCTATTTCAGGATCGTGATGATCTGTGAATAAATCCACGAAAAGTGCGGCTTTGGGTTTGCCTTCCGATTTCAAGTTAGCTCGATTCTTTTTAAACCAATCTCTAAAGCTGTGTTTTGCAAACATCGGCATAGTTCGCTCTTTTGAGATTCCTACCACGTTTTCTAGTAATCTTTTTGCAATCTGAGTTCCTAAGAACCAATTCGAAATTCCTGGTAATTTTGAAGCCAATGGATATGCTTTCCCTGCATCTGCAAAAAAGCGCTCTGAAAGTTTAACGCCATTCTGTTTGTGCCAGCCATTCAAAAATTCGGCCTTCATTTTTGCCATATCCACGTTGGCAGGACATTCACTCTTACAAGCCTTGCAGCTTAAACAAAGATCGAGTGCTTCCTTTAAATCTTCTGAAGAATAAGTTTCTGGATTGTCTCCTGAAAACACATGGCGGAAAACATTAGCTCGACCACGCGTACTATCTTTTTCATCATTCGTTGCCATGTACGAGGGGCACATCGTGCCACCACTTGCGGCAAGCTTTCTACAAACTCCGGCACCATTACAAAGTTCAATGGCATCGTTAAAACTACCTTCTTTTCTGTATTTGAACACCGATTCAACTTTAGCTCCATTGTATTCTGGAGAAAAGCGAAGATCCACATCCATCGGCTTGGCGTTTACAATTTTGCCCGGATTAAAAATATACTGCGGATCCCAAATTTCTTTTATTTGTTGAAGAAGTGGCATCATTTCAGCTCCCAAAACTTGCTGGATAAATGGTGCTCTTGCTCGTCCATCGCCATGTTCACCAGAAAGAGAACCTCTATACTTTCGAACTAAATCGGCAATTTCTGAAGCCATTTTTTTCATCTTATCTACGCCAGCCTGCTTGGTGGTGTCTATAAGCGGACGTAAATGCAATTCCCCAACAGAAGCATGAGCATAAAACACACAATTGGAATTATTGCGAGCTAATAGTTCTTCAAACTCAGCAATATATGCTGGTAAATCTTGAACACGGACGGCTGTATCTTCGCAAAAAGTTGGAGAGCGAGAATCTTTACTCAACCCCATCAAAAGACCAAGCCCAGCTCTTCGAAGCTCCCAAACTCGGTTTTGTTTTTCAACATCAGAAATATCGGTGTAAGAATACCCGAAACCTTTTTCGGCAAGAACATCTGCTAGATGTTTTGTTTTCTCTGCAAGTTCTGCTTCATCATTTCCTTCAAACTGTATAATCAAAATACATTTTGGTTCGCCTTCCAAAAAGAATCGATTCTTAGAATGCTCGATATTTCCTTTGGTCGCATTTAAGATAATATCATCCACAAGCTCAACCGCTGATGGATTCAATTTAACAGCCTCTACTGTAGCCTTCATCGCATTATCGATGGTTTTGAACTGAGGAATGAGTACTCGCTGGTATTTATCCTTAGGAACCAAATTCAACTTAGCAGAAACAGTGAGTGCTAATGTTCCTTCACTTCCACACAAAAGCTCACACATGTTAAAAGGTCGGCCGTTTGAATCGATGGGATACATCGTACAAAGTTTATCTAAAGCGTATCCCGTATTTCGACGAATAATTTCGGCATGGGGAAAATTTGCGATAATGGCTTCTTTGTTTCTAGAAGCTAAATTTATCATCGAGCGATAAATATGTCCTTCCAGTGATTCAAGCTTTAATTTTTCGTCTAGTTCATCATTCGTTAGTACCTTAAATGTAGCAAGAGAGCCATCACTCAAAACCACATCCATTTCTAAAACATGCTCTCGGGTAGATTTGTGCTTTATCGAGTATGAACCCGAAGAGTTATTCCCAATCATTCCGCCAATCATACAACGGTTTGTGGTAGATGTATCAGGACCAAATAACAAATCAAAAGGAGCTGCTTCACGGTTTAGAGTATCACGAATTACTCCAGGTTGAGCGCGAGCGTAACGTTCTTCGGCATTCAATTCTAGCAAGGATGTCATGTGTTTTGAGACATCCATGATAACGCCATTACCCGTGGTTTGACCCGCCAAACTTGTACCTGCTCCACGTGCTGTAATCGTAAAATTCTGTGTGTAAGCGCTTTTTACAAGCTCCTGTATATCCTCAACCGTTTTAGGGAATGAAACCCCAAATGGTATTTCTTGATACATGGAAGCATCGGTAGCGTATAATTTTTTGGCGAGTGTATCTGTCCGAATCAAAGTAAAAACTCCTTCTAATTTTAGGACAGAAGTTTGTAATTATTTATGCTAAATATCAATTATAAGACTAATAAACCTTGATAATTTCTGCGGTTTTAATTCCTTCCACGCTCTTCACAAATCCATCGGTAATCTTTTCATGGAAACAGGTCTACGGCTAGGAAAATAAGAGCCCCATTCTTCCGCAGAATCTTCCACTAACCCCGGAGACACAACATTTAACCGAATTCCTTTTTCCAACTCGTGAGCTGCTGAAACCTCACAACCTGACTAATATTTAAAATTGATTTACAGCTTAAAGGAAGAAATAGCCTTCTGAACAATTTCATCCCCAATAGCTAACCCAGCCGTAGCTGCAGGACTTGGAGCATTTAGCACATGAATTTGTCGGTCGGTAATCTCAAAATGAAAGTCATCCAGAATTTCACCATTTCGCAAGAGAGCCATAGCTCGAACACCAGCTGGTGCCGGTTTTAAGTGTTCTTCTCGAACCGAAGGGATTAACTTCTGAAGCCCACGGACAAA
>TARA_R110002096_G_scaffold154_14_pt1 | contig 14880 bp, 8 predicted proteins | sample TARA_R110002096 | Tara Oceans TARA_R110002096 (sample SAMEA4397295) | marine metagenome | biome: Polar Biome; feature: [DCM] deep chlorophyll maximum layer (ENVO:01000326); material: water (ENVO:00002006), including particulate matter (ENVO:01000060) such as... | depth 35 m | reverse complement strand
GGCTGGCTTCGTGCTGATTGCATTGCAGATCGCCGTTACGCTGACGATCATGGTTAACGCCTTCGGCATCATCCAGGAACGCGCTGGCAAGATCGACCGTGACAGCGGCATGGATGAGGCCAATACATTTGCGTTTGCCAGCGTTCTATTCAATGACTACGAACGCGAGCAACGCAAAACGCTGATTGACGAAGACCTTGCCGCAATCCGCGGTCTGCCAGGCGTAAAAAACGCAATTGCGTCGAACTCGTTTCCGTTGCGGCAGGGTGGCTGGTCAATGAGCCTGCAACTCGAGCCCGGCGCCATGACGCCGGACTCTGTCGGTACGGCGATCTATTTTGTTGATGAACACGGCGTTGACACCTTCGATACGGCGATTGTTGATGGCAAAAACTTCACGCCCAACCAGGTGTCCTGGTCCAATCCGGATGACAATACCTGGCCCGCTTACGGTCTGATTACCGAAGCGCTCGGCAAGGAAATGTGGCCGGATGAAACTGGCAGCTACGTTGGTAAAACGGTCTACATCAACGACAACGACCCAGTGAACATTGTCGGCGTGGTTGACAAGATCCAGGCACCGTGGCCGGACTGGAGTGGCGTCGAACGCACCATGCTGGTACCGCAACGGCGCCCATCGGAATTTGTACGCTACATCGTGCGCGCCGAACCCGGTTATCGCGACGAGCTGATGCCACAGATCGAGGAACTGCTGTCGGCAAGCAACAAAGACCGCATTATTCGTGACATGACAACAATGGATGAGGTGCGCGAACTGGCCTACACCGGCGACACGGCACTGATCAAGATCTTAAGCTTTATCGTTGTACTACTGACGATCATCACGGCGCTCGGCATTGTGGGTCTCGCGAGCTTCAATGTAAGCCGCCGCACGCGTCAGATTGGTATTCGCCGCGCGCTCGGCGCGACCAAGCCAGCGATCGTGCGCTACTTCATGCTCGAGAACAGCATTGTCAGTGCAATTGGTCTCGTAATTGGTGGTGTGCTGGCCATTGGCTTGAACATCGTCATGGTCGAAGCTTTCGCCCTTGAACCGCTCTCGTGGTACGTCATTCCTATCGGCATGGTGGCCCTCTGGCTGGTCGGTCAGCTCGCCGTTGCGGGCCCGGCACGCCGCGCGAGCAATATCACGCCAGCGATTGCGACCCGCTCCGGTTGAGCTTGACGTTACCGGCAGGCGTTCAGGACAGCAGGTCGTCCGGGAGCATGGAGGCGGGCAAATTCTGGTAGCAGACGGGCCGCAAAAACCGGCGAATCGACAAGGTACCAACTGACGTCGCACCGAAGTTGGTTGAAGCAGGATAAGGCCCGCCGTGCACCATGGCGTCGACTACGTCGACACCTGTTGGAAATCCGTTAGCCAGTACCCGGCCCGCCTTGCGCTCCAGGAGCGGCAGTAAACGCCGCGCCGCTTCAACATCACTATCGTCCATGTGCAGGGTTGCGCTCAGTTGACCCTCCAGAGAATACGCGATGCTTTCCATCTGCTCGCTACCCTCGCAGCGTACAACCAGGCCAAGCGGCCCAAATACTTCTTCTGCAAGCATTGGGTTCGCCAACCAGTTGGCGGCCGTTGTCTCATACAGGCATGGTGCTGCATTGCGCCCGCCGCACTGCGAGCTCATGATTGTGCGGACCCCTGCTTGTGTAGCGACGCGTTCGCGTCCACGGCGATACGCCGTCGCGATGGCGTCATTCGCCATAACCTGCTCTTCAATCCCGCTCAATGCTTCGCCAGTTTGCTCGACGAAGTCGTCGCCGGCCTGACCTTCAGGGACAATCGCGATGCCGGGATTGGTGCAAAATTGCCCCGCGCCCGTCGTTAACGATGCAGCCCAGCCTGCCGCAATCTCACTACCGCGATTTGCCAGCGCGCCGGGCAGAAGAAACATCGGATTGACGGATCCCAACTCACCAAAGAAGGGTATTGGCTCCGGCCGTGCCGCACACAGATCGAACAGCGCTCGTCCACCCGCGAGCGATCCGGTAAAGCCTACCGCACGCACCAGTGGATGTTGCACCAGTGCCTGGCCGGCATCGTGACTGCGTCCCTGAATATTCGAAAAGACCCCGGGATGGACACCGCACCGGCGCACCGCGGCATAAATCGCTTCGGTAATGACCTCTCCGGTACCGGGGTGTGATGGGTGTCCCTTGACGACCACGGGGCACCCTGCGGCCAGGGCGGCGGCTGTGTCACCGCCCGCTGTCGAGAAGGCCAGCGGGAAGTTGGATGCACCAAAAACAGCGACCGGACCGATCGGGCGTTGCATGACCCGCAGGTCAGGTCGCGGCAGAGGTTTTCGCTCCGGCAAGGCCACATCGTATCGCCGATCGAGATAGTCACCACGCTGAATATGTTCAGCGAACAATCGCAGCTGGCCGACTGTTCGGGACCTTTCTGCTTGCAGCCGCGGCTCTGGCAATCCGCTTTCCGCCGCAGCCACAGCGGTGATCGTTTCAGCGCGCGCCTCGATCTCATCCGCAATTGCGAGAAGAAATTCTGCCCGGTCGTCTCTTGCCGAATAGCCATAGCTGCGAAATGCGTCCTCTGCTGCCTCACATGCCCTGTCGACATCGGCCAATGTACCCTCACTAAAGGATGACGCAGGGCCACTCGCCGGTGCGGAATCGAAATGGCCTTCCCCGACACACCACTCGCCGCCGATGAGGTGTTTACCGTGGAATTTGTAGGGCATCGACATTAATTATCTCCGTGTTTGTCGGGGAAAGTACACCGGGTGTGCAAAATTGAAAAGCGACGCGGGTGAGTGCTCTTTGCTACTGCACGAATGTTGATCTGACTGATTGCCAACGACCCCGTCGAAATCTCCAGTCTACTTCCGCGCCGGAGTCTCGACGATTGCGCCCGTCTGCAGAATCGGGGCAGCATCCAGATGTTCTGCATCCATCATTGAGGCAATCCGTAGCAACGACGACTTGAGCATGTGCTGCTCCCAACTTTCCAGGTCGCGGTATTTGCGCAAAAACTCCGCCTGTAGCGGCTCGGGTGCATCGGCAAGCTTACTTCGCCCGGCGTCGGTCAGGCGAACGATTACGACGCGCTTGTCCTTGTTCGACTTTTCCCGCGTCACGAGTCCATCGCGCTCCAGTCGATCGATAATGCGCGTCACGGTTGCCTGGGACACGACGATATGCCTCGCCAACGTACTCGTCGACGGACCGCCCTCTTTCTCGACTGCCTGCATAACGAGCAGCTGCGGCACGGTCAGCCCCGATTGCCGAGACAATTGTTGCGACTGCAAATCTGTAGCACGCATGATGCGTCGCAATGCAATCAGGATTTCATCGTAATCTTTCATGATGGTCTTTCATGGCTCTCCGTCGCTGCTGGCATTCATTCTATTTCAAATCGACGACGAATTGCGTCCCCCAGGCTGTCTTTTAGCGGCGCGAGCCAAGGTTCATAGTTTCGCCAGTAATCGAGTCCACTTCGATTGACCGGTTGCCGAACCTGCTCGGAACTGGGCGTACGGATATTACGCTGGGTGCGATAAAATTCCAGGCAGCTCGTTTCGAACGGCAGCTTGCAGAACTCAAGAATCCGTCGTACCTGCAACTCAAGGTTTTCCACGACCTCTTCATTGCTAACGCGCAAAACGAAACCGGGCAAGACGTCATCCCAGTGATCCATCAATTGCAAATAGTCGCGATAATATTTGCCGACATCCGCAAGACTGTAAGTGAATTCCTGGCCCTCAGCGAAAAGTTGCTTAAAGGCGCTAAAACAGCATGCCATCGGGTGCCTTCGGGCATCGATGACTTTTGCGTTCGGCAGGATGAGTCTGATCAGCCCTATATGCCTGAAATTGTTCGGCATTTTGTCGATAAAAAATGGCGCGCCCTGACGATGTATGCGCGTATCACGAAGAAATTCCTGGCCAAACTGAATGCATTGTTGCGGCGACAGCTCGGAGAGATTCTCAGGATACGGTGCGCTACCCTCACCCCGGCCCATGCGTCGCAAGCGCTGCGACAGTGAGAGGATATTCGGCAGTTCGAGCGTGCCGTCAACCTGACTGTGCGAAGAAAGTATTTGCTCAAGCAGCGTTGACCCGGCCCTTGGCAGTCCAAGGATAAAAATCGGATCTGCTGCGCGGTCACCAAAGCCTTCGCGCGCCGCGAAAAATTCTGCAGTACAAATATTCCGTTGCGCTGCCAGATCGCTGCTCATCTGGTCCGCGTCGTAGCGACTCTGAACCTTTTTCAGCTGATTGCCGCGCGCATAGCAGTCGAACGACTGCTTGAAGTCTTGCCGATCTTCGTAGGCCTTACCTAATGCGTAGTGCAGGTAGATGCGGTCCATGTGCGGCAGGTCATTACTTGCCTGTACCTGCTGTTCCATCGCCGTTACTTCGCTATCACTGAAGGAGTACACCTTGAGATTTGCCAGTGAATAGTAGGCTTCGCCATGTCCGGGCTGGCTGCTTAACGCAGCTTGGTAGGACGCAACCGCCGCATCGTAGTCACCGCGAGTCTTAAGGGCGTGCCCTTTCGAGGTCAGCGTTCCAGGATCACCTGGCACTTTTGCAAGCACCTCGTCGAAACTCCTGAGTGCCGTTTCGTAGTCACCCGTTTGCATACTCTCGATTGCATACAGTGATTTGAACTGCGGATTGTCCGGTGACTTTTGCAAGAGTGCCTGCGCCTCATCGCGGGCACGCTCGAATTTCTGCCGTTTACGCAATACCTGGATGAGATCAACGCGTACCGAATCATTGTCCGGCTCGAGCCTGGCTGCGCTTTCAAGCAGGAACTCTGCGTCTTCCAATACGCCAAGGCGCATGCCGATAGCCGCGAGTAAACGCATCCCCTCAACATGCCGGGGCGCCTTCTGCAGAAATCGCCGACAGATATCTTCGGCTTTGAGAATTCGCCCCTGCGCGAGCAGGTCGGTTACAGCGATCAGTGGCTTGGGCAATAAAGCCAGGCGCTCGATCTCCAGTGCCACCTGCCTGGCCTGCGTATGCATGCCACGATGCTCAAGAATTGCCTGTTGTCCCCGCCAGCTGGCTTCCAACGCAGGATTAAAGCGACACGCACGCGTGTAGGCAAGCAACGCTTCATTTGCTTTGCCAAGATCACGGTAGTTATGACCCTCCTCCTGATACGCGCGACCATGTTCGGGTTGCAGCCTTTTTAGCTCGCCGAGCACCGCGAGCGCAGCAGCCTGATCGCCCAGATAGCGATGGCAAACTGCGCTCATGTAAAGTGCTTCAGGATTCTCCGGTGCCGTATCGAGGATGGCTTCAAGGCAGCGCAACGCTTCGTCGAAGCGTTTCGCTACGATCTTCTCCTGAACCGAAGAAAGGTCGTCAGTCGTCAAAAATCCCAGCTCATACGAACACCGATGGTCCGCGGCTGCACGTAACTTATGCGCCGGGCATCAAATACAAAATTACGCGAAACTTCCGCCCGTTCATCGGTCAGGTTGGTGACAACCAGTTCGGCCGACCAGGTTTCGGTCGTAATGCCCGCCGTAATACCGGCCATGAACCAGCTATCGATCCTGTCCCGGTTAATTGTAATGATGTCACTGTACGAATCGGACGAGAACGAGACACTGGGCATGACGTGACCAAGCCAGCCGTTGTCGCCAAATGCCCATTCGTATCGAGCCCGCAAGTTGCCCTGAAAACCTGGCGCAAACGCGAGCTCGTCGCCCTTAAGCACGTCATTTGTTGGTGTGATTACGTTGGTAATTTCCGTGTCGAGCAGGGAGAAGGCGCCAGCTACCGTCCAGCCGTCAGCTGCCTGCGGCAACCAGATAAAGTTGCCTTCAATGCCCCTGACCTCGGCGTCCGCCGCGTTGTCGGAAAAGAACAGGTTCACGATACTTGGATCAAATATCGTCGTCTGCAAACGTTCGATGTCTACGAAAAACAGGCTGCTGTTGAATTGCAGTGTGTTGCCAAGAAAACTCGACTTTGTACCGAACTCTATGTTTGTTACATCGTCAGTGTCGAGTGCGTAAGGGACCGTGAAGTTATTCGGTCCGGCAGCGCCGCCTGGCCGATTCAGTAAACCCGGGCGGAATCCTTCCGAAACCGTCGCATAAACCATGTGATCGTCGGTCGGGCGCCAATCCAGTGTCACTTTGAATATAGTGCCATCGGTCGCCGCCTTATCCGGCGCGCCGACGGAATTGTCTGGCGCGAATTGCGCGGAAATATTCGTTCCGAATGCCTGTGCGTCATCGGTCTGCCCGAGATTGAAGAACGAGGAATTTGCACTGCCCTTGAGATCGACCTCAATGTCGTACCAACGCGCGCCGAGGACGAGCGAGAACTGCTCATTCAGGTCGAACGTTACCTCGCCGAATACGCCAAGCTGTTCGTCGGTGCGCAATACGTCGTTCCTGAAAATCACGCCATCCGGGAACGGACCCGGGTCAGAGTACCACCCTTCCTGCGCGTTACCGATGACGCCCGTTACGGCTGTATTTGTTAAAGGATAATTCGGTGCAAAACCGGTCGATACCCCATCAAATCCGATGGCATTGACTGATCCAGGATACGTAAAATCGTTGCGTTCCTGCAGCTCGAGGTCGCTGACAAATGCGCCCGCCGTAACACGCCAGCGTTTCGATGCATCCGTCAGGAAGCGAATCTCATGCGTCATTGTCTCTGTCTGCGTCGTGCTATCGACGAACAGATTCGGTGCCTGGCAGGTACCAGTCGGCGCTCCGCCCGGATAAGTCACCGAACCGTCGCAAATATAGTAAGGCAGATACTGGCCGACAAACAGGTAATCTGAATAGTCGACTACCTGATCAGTTTCCCGGTCTGTAAACGCGCCGGTATACACAATCTCCAGGTCACCGATCATTCCGTCCAGTGTCCAGCTTGTGTTGTTGAAACCGTCTTCGATGCGGTCATTCGAGTAGCGTTGAATCTCGAGATCATCCAGCTCCGGATCGGCAAAAAACACGCCGTCGGACTCGATATCCTGCGCCTGGTGCGCGACCAGCAAACTCCATTTGTCGTTGATATCCCAGAGTCCTGATACGCGCATACCCCGGTACTCGGTCTCATTGAAATCTTTTTCCACCAGCGAGCTGTTGTCAGCCTCAAGGAACGCCACGCCGCTCAGATCGGCACCTGCCTGGAAGCCTTCACGCTGTGTGCTGACAGGGACGCCATTATCCCGCACTGTTCCGGCCGACCTGAAGCGGGCGCTTTCACTCGCATCACGTGTACCGGCAACATTGTCGATATAGCCGCCCTTGCGGTCATAGTACGCCACGCCGCGCAGTGCAAACGACTCACTGAACGGGACATTGAGCATGAGCTCGACGTTGGTGTTCATATCACCTTCGCTAATCGCGGCAGCGCCAACCTTCAAGTTGCCATACATTTCGCCGCGGTCCGGCTTGTTCGTAATCAGCCTCACGTTGCCCGCTTGCGAACTCGCACCAAACAATGTGCCCTGCGGGCCGGACAGCACTTCGATGCGCTGCAGGTCGGCCGCATAGACGTCGAGATTCCGTCCGGGTTGGGAAAGCGGTTGCTGGTCCAGGTAAAACGCGACATTGGGGGTTAGTCCCGCCACGCCGGCCGTCGTGAGATTTGGGGTCGTCGAGGCCACACCGCGTATGTAAACAGTATTCTGGCCCGGGCCACTGCCACCTGCCGTTACGCCGGGAAGCTCGAGCACATAGTCGGCGAAGTTGGAGATACCGATTTGTTCGAGTGCCGATTCGGTTAATGCTGTCACCGCAATTGGGACGTCCTGTAATGATTCTTCGCGTTTCGTTGCAGTAACGGTTATTTCTTCAATGGCATTTTGCGCATTCACTGTCGGTGCACTGAGTGCGACAGCCACAGCGGCTGCCACCGCGCATGGCCGCGGCGTCGAGATTCTGGATTGCATGGGTCCCCGCTTGAACAAGAGCTAATTTGAGTGAGTTTTGAACTTGCTGTGCGAAGTTTAAATTACTTAGTACACGAAGTATATAGAGCGATACCTTGAGCCCGGATGACCAATTTCTACGATAAATACCTATTTTTTCTTGATTTTTCGTATTTATTGCTCAGAATGGCGGCATCTCACTTACCGCTAAAGCTTGCACGCCTAAGAATTAACCGCTGTGCACACTAAGTTTCGCCCCCTGCCCAGGACACCACATGCCCGAACACCAGTACGACATTGACCACGAGATTGGCGAAAACAATATCCAGCTCCTCGGTATGGATGTGCACAATCCGGTTTTCTTTGGCAGCGCACTGCTCATTACACTGTTTGTCGTCGGCACGCTGATCGCGCCAGCGGGAGCCGCAGGCATTCTCGAAGGAGCCCGTGCCTGGTCGCTCGAGCATGCACACTGGCTGTTCAGCAGCAGCATCGTGATCATATTCGGCTTCTGCATTCTGTTCGCCGCGATGCCCTTTGGCCGAATCCGCATTGGCGGACCCAATGCGGCACCGGAGTTCAGCACCTTCTCGTGGCTCGCCATGCTGTTTTCGGCTGGCGTCGGAATCGGGTTGCTATTTTGGGGCGCTGCGGAACCACTGGCGTACTTTACGGGGTGGTCAGGCACCCCGCTAAACGTCGTTGCGGGTACTGAAGAGGCGCGTCGCCTGGCAATGAGTGCCACCATATTTCACTGGGGACTGCATCCCTGGGCCGTGTATGCGGTCATGGGGCTCGCGCTGGCCTTTTTTGCTTACAACAAGGGACTGCCGCTAACAATCCGGTCCTGCTTTTACCCATTGCTTGGCGAGCGCGTCTGGGGCTGGAGCGGACATATCATCGATATGCTGGCGGTTCTCGCCACGTTGTTCGGTTTAGCAACATCGCTTGGCTTCGGGGCCATGCAGGCAGCGGCAGGGCTGAACATCCTGTTCGGCATTGACCCCGGCATCACCACCCAGATCGGCATCATCATCGGAATTACATCACTCGCAACCCTGTCGGTTATCCGCGGGATCAATAAAGGTGTCAAGGTTTTAAGCAACCTCAACATCGTAATGGCGATCCTGCTGTTGCTGTTTGTGCTGCTTGCCGGCCCGACACTCGTCATACTGATGGATATTCCTCGCAACACCCTGCACTACATCAAGAGCATGATCCCGCTGGGTAACTGGTTTGATCGGCCCGACTTCGAGTGGTACCAGACCTGGACCATTTTTTACTGGGCATGGTGGATTTCCTGGTCACCATTCGTCGGCATGTTCATCGCTCGTGTCTCGAAAGGCCGTACGATTCGCCAGTTCCTTGCAGCGGTACTCGTGATGCCCGTCGGTGTCAGCGTCTTGTGGTTTACGGTTTTCGGTACAACTGCTATTTCCCAGGCTCAGGCAGAGCTCGGCAAGATTGCAGAACCAATGACCGACGCGTCGCTGGTGTTGTTTCACATGCTCGCCAACCTGCCGATGGTCGAAATCGTTTCCAGTTTTGCAATCATATTGCTGCTTATATTCTTTGTGACTTCATCGGATTCCGGCTCGCTGGTCATCGATACGATTACAGCTGGCGGCAAACTGCATGCCCCGGTGCCACAGCGCATTTTTTGGGCATCCATGGAGGGACTTGTGGCAGCAATTTTGCTGTTTGGCGGCGGCGGCCAGGTGCTGGGCGCTTTGCAGGCCGGGGCAATTGCAACGGCGCTGCCGTTTTCAATCGTCCTGCTCCTTTGTTGCGTAAGCCTCTATAAAGGACTCAGTCACGAATGGCGCAGCGATGCGCGCTTGCGAAACGCCGATTATTCGTAAGTGTTCAATACTTGAGAACACCGGGTTACTGATCACACCTGGCACCCGCTTTCAAAACACACTCCAGAATTCAACCTCGCCAAAGTTGAGGCACACGTACGGTCCGGATTGGCCAGCAGAAACACACTAGAATTACGCGATCATTTTCTGCGGCTTGGAAACTCACACATTTCGCGTGCTCGACAAACTGGCTCACCGAGAATTCGCAGTACATGCCCAGGGATTTGGCGGCGCCTGGCGCAGGCATTAACTATCAGTGAGGGAAATTGTCCCCGCTTTACGCTAAGCAATGTGAGGAGAGGTTAAGCAAACGGGGTGAATCACTTATGGGCATACTGGCGAAACTGATGGGCAAAGAGACCGGGCTTGTACCGCGAGCTTGCGATAAACAACCGGTTTCCCTTTACCGCGGCGTCCAGATCGTTGCTGGCAGCGAAGCTTGCTGCCGCGCGGCCAAGATTCTTGCGGGTCAGCGCTTTCTAACGGACGAGATTCCAAAATTGCCGCTCGAGCAATGCGACGTCGCAAACTGCTACTGCACTTACAAGCTGTTTGACGACCGCCGCACGGATGAGCGTCGACTGTCCGATTATAGCTACGACATTATTGGTGAACTGCGCGACAACGACCAACGCCAGGGCAGCAACGGAGATCGTCGTCGTGAGCCTGACGACGAATCCGCTGTCCGGACCTGGATAGCGTCCGCGTTTCGCTGATCGCTACACCTTCCCGCCGGAGACCCGCTGTTGCGCCGCGAATTCCGGAACGGATCAATCCAGTTCCACTGCACCAAGGTCGGGCGCGTTCGTACGCGTGTTACCGAGAATATCGATCGATACATCGTCCAACGATGACAAATCTCCGCTCTTGTAAAGCACGTTCGAAATACCTGCATCGATGACAGGGGAACCGGCTGCGGGCTGACCATAAGCCTGCACCAGCCTTTCGAATGCCTCACAAACAGTGCTCGAACCATCGTCGAAACTTCCTTGCGAGCTGTTCCAGGTCGGAAGAGAAATCGTCGACGGTACGTCGGGCAAGCGAGCATCCTGCTCAATACGGTTGGCATCGTCCGTGTAGTTGATTACGCCCTGCCCTGACTGGGGAATGCTGGCGCCGTTGTTCCAGTACAGATTGTGATCGATCAGGAAGTCACCTGTATCGGCAGCCTCCGAAAGCGAGAATCGAGTGACGCCGATATTCTCGTTGTTTGCCCATACATTATTGTAAATGTACAAGTCCTCCGTATTGAAACGGCCACCAGCGCCGGTGATTGCCCAGACCAGGAAGGCCCAGCTTCGCGTGTTGGAGAACTGTCCGTTGAAAGTATTGTTGCGAATCGTTATGTCGCGCACGCCTCGCATCGCGATCGGCGCGGCCAGTCCCGTCAGGTCACCGTTACCGATAAACAGATTGTTCTCGATGATCGCGTTTTGCACGACATGAACATCCTTGTCGCCGTCTTCACCGAGATAGATCATCGCCGAATTGTTGCCACCCCGGTAATTCAGGAAGATGTTTCTCTTCACCGAAACGTTCTTCGTTCCCTCGTAAAAGTCCGGGTCACCGATCGGCGTCGAATCCTTGATCACCAGCAGATTTCTGTCGCCGCTTTCGGCAAAAAATATGTTGTCGTGAACAAAGACATCGGCCACGCTGTTGAGGTCCATATTGTCGTCATTATTGTTATAGATAATATTTCTTTCGAACCAGATGTTATTCGCCCCGGCATTGACCTTGACGCCATCGTTGCCGCCGGGATCGCGTATTACATTGTTCCTGAAAACGATATGGTGAATGTTCTGATTGGTCGTTCTGCCGCCGTCGAGTTTAATAACGCTGGCCAATCCGGTACCGCCAAATTCGAATCCCTCGAATGTGATGTATTGAGCTACATCACCGCCGGAAAGATTGATGCTGTCGATCTGCGATTTGTAGGGTTCCGCAGCAATGACAAGCGCCCGGTCGAATGCTCCCAGGTCACCACTCAAACTGCCGTAGCTTCCCGGCGCGACTATGATCTTGACGTCCCGTTGACCATTGTTCCGCGCGCTTCTGAGCGCATCGCCAATGCTTGAGAAGTCCGCCGGGAAATTCAGGGTTGTCTGGTAGGTGTCCGTATTCAGCGAACAGTCGGTCAAAGTCGTGCCGCCGCCATTCTGGGATACGACAACGGAAATCGTATCCGAATCGCTATTGCCGTCCGAGTCAACCACGGAGGCCGAGATCGTATGGGATCCTAGCGACAGTGCATTTGTGCTGACGCGGCCCCCGACTCCAGCAATCGAACCGTCAATGCTTGAACTCCAGGTGAGATCAGCCGTGATCGTGCCGTCCTCGGCGTCGCTGGCGGTGCCGGTCAAGACCACGGTGTCGCCCAGGTTATAGTTACCCGCACCACCGGTAATGGAAACGACCGGCGGATTGTTTACCGCAGCAACGACTGTCACGGATGTCGTATCTGTATCGGTGTTACCGTCGGAATCGGTCACGGAAGCCGTGATCGTATGCGTACCGAGCGACAGCGTGTTCGTGCTCACCGATCCGCCGCTTCCGGAAATCGGACCATCAAGGTTCGAACTCCAGGTGAGATTAGCCGTGATCGTGCCGTCTTCGGCGTCGCTGGCGGTTCCGGTCAAGACCACCGTCTCACCCTCGTTATAGGTTCCGGCACCACTGGTAATGGTGACGACGGGTGGCTGTGGCGGTGGTGGCGTTTGCGAAATGGTAATCGAAACGGTATCTGAACTGCTGTTACCGTCCGAGTCAGTCACCGAGGCCGTGATGGTATGAGTTCCGGTTGACAACGAATTCGTACTAACCGTGCCGCCGTTGCCGGAAATCGGACCGTCAATGTTCGAACTCCACGCGAGGAAACTGGTGATCGCTCCATCCTCGGCATCGGTCGCCGTCCCGGTCAAGGTGACCGTTTCGCCAACGACATAAGTACCGCTACCGCCGGTTATGGTGACAACGGGCGACTGCGACTGGTCCATATTGACCTGAAGTCGCGGCAAGAACGAAAGGTCGGAGCTTGTTAAAGAGGAATTGCGAATTTCAATCGCAAGAACATTATTCCCGTTTCCGATCAGACCGATGAATCCGCTCAAGTCATAAAAGTTTGTGGTCGGTTCGATGGAGGTAACGGCCTGCGTATCGAACGAGGGCTGGCCGGACGGCATGTTATCGCGAGCGACTTCCTGGCCATTAATGTAAGCGACGAATCCATCGTCATAGCCGATCTCGAGCATCAGGCTATTGATTGTAAAACTACCAAGTTAATCAAGAAGTTTTCGAGCGTAGACGGTTAAGTAATTCCCCCACATATCAGTCAGGGTCGTTTCGTCATCGCCGTCCCCGTACCCTAAGCCTGTATTTCCCTCTAACCAGCCCGTGTCGTCAAAACCAGCGGTTGCCCAATCCGAGGATGCCGCTGACGTGCCTTTTTGATAACGCCATTCATCCCCAATTTCGACGGCTACTCCTTCCAGCAGAGGCACGCCGGAACCAACAACATCACCACCCGAGTCGGCAGTTTCATCGGTTGATGAATCACGCTCCAGGCATGCGCTGAGCGTAGCGGTTAACAAAAAGGCAATGAGGCCTTTTGACAGAAAAGTTTTTATCAAGCGGTGTGTGCAGCGATGCTGATTCACGGTTGTTCTCTCCGAGCAAATAATCTGAGGACTTCTCGAACAACGGTGATCGTGCTGCTGCTTCGTTAGCCAGAACCCGGACACTCGCACAGATGTTGCTGCAAGCTCTGATGGCTAGTGCAAATTAGCAACCCCGCTGTCTGGGACATGAGTCCTTAGATCGGTGGTTTTGCGTCCCCACCTTTCGATGGGTTTGCCGTTAGTAATTTGATAGTGGGATTGATCCTAGACATACTCGCTGCGGCGCGCAAGTGTCTGTATTTAGAGACTTTTTAGCGCGTCGATGCGCGCGATCTCAGGAGAACTGCACGATGATGCGCCACATTATGTCGTCTCGCGCAACGCAGCAAATAAAGACTGCTTCGACCAAAAACCTCTAACTGCGCGTTTTTTCTGCAGGTATTCGTCGCGCACGTGCTTGATCTTTGAACGAGCAAGAACCACTCAAGTGCCGCCAACTACACACGGAACAAATCCAGGTCGCTTCCCCTTCCTTAACTCGTCGGATCAGAACATCGAACGACTCAAGGTGAGATTACCTTTGTCGATGGGTTGATTCGATGAAGTCATCGACTTCTTTATGGGTCGGCGGAGAACAGCCCTTTCGTGACACGTTTATCGCAGCAGCGGCGCAGGCGAAGTCTACGGCATCTCCGAGCGAATCTTGCGAAACCTCGCTAAGCGATTTATTGAGTTGGCCGGTCCTCAGAAGCGCCGCCAGAAATGCTGAATGGAACGTATCTCCGGCTCCCACCGTGTCTTCGATGTTTGCGATCGGATAGGCGCTCTTCTCTAAGCTACCGTTTGCGTTAATGAGCACCGCACCTCCGCGGCCTTCGGTAAAAACCAGCATGCCGGACTTCATCGTGCCGAACGCCAGTTCGGCACTGCGTCGCGGGTCCGGATCCAGCTGTAGCGCTTCAATATCCTCGTCGCTGGCTTTGACTATGTCCGCGAGCTCCATTAGCGATCGTACGCCATCGAGATAGGCATTCGTGTCCAGACTTGCCCGCAAGCGAATATTAATGTCGACGCTGACGATGACACCTCGGGCATGCATCAATTTGAAGAGTTCCCGGACTTTTGGTAGTTGGCTCGGCGTGATAGCCAGCGACCCCGTGTGAAACACCTGCAGATCATCCGGCAGGCTGGCCACAATTTCTTCGAACGATGCGTCCTTGTCGGCAATACCCTCACGATAGAGTCGGTAAGTTGGCAGGCCAGCTTCGTCAATCGTTACAAGCGCCAGCGACGTCGGCCATCGGGAACGTCGCGCCTGTGCCACTGTAACGCCCTCGCGGAGCAAAGAGTCTCGCAGCCGATCGCCAAACGTATCGTCCGAGAATGGCGACAAGTAGCTAACAGCAACGCCCTGACGGGCAAGACCAATAGCAACATTGAACGGCGACCCACCGAGGTACGGCTGATACGCGCCATCATCATCGACAATGAGGTCGATCAATGCTTCG
>TARA_R110002096_G_scaffold113779_4_pt1 | contig 14881 bp, 10 predicted proteins | sample TARA_R110002096 | Tara Oceans TARA_R110002096 (sample SAMEA4397295) | marine metagenome | biome: Polar Biome; feature: [DCM] deep chlorophyll maximum layer (ENVO:01000326); material: water (ENVO:00002006), including particulate matter (ENVO:01000060) such as... | depth 35 m | reverse complement strand
CCCGCCGCCGATATGGCGGTCGCCGCCGCCTTGATATCGTCACTTTCTGATCGTCCAATACCGGAAGAAACCATCCTCTTTGGCGAAATCAGCCTGTCCGGCGAAATCAGACCCGTGTCACAGGCTGAAGCCCGGGTGAAGGAATCCGCGAAACTCGGCTTTATGCAGGCTTTTATCCCCACGGGCATCAAGCAAAAAGGCCGAAGCCTCAAGTTTACAGAACTGGATCAGGTCTCTAAACTGGTCGACCTGATAGCCCAGGATGCGCTACAATAGGGGTGATATGACAAGGAACGCGTCAACATGATTACTAGTGATCTCTACCAAGGCTTCAGTGTCAATCCGCTGGATATTACCGTCATTCTGATTCTGCTCATTTTTGGCATTGCTTCCTACGTGCGCGGCTTTACCGCTTCGGCGCTCACTTTGGCGGCCTGGGGCGGGGCCTATTTCGTCACCACCGGTTTTGCCCCCTTTGTGCTGCCCAAGGTAACCGAAATCATTCAGCCGGACCTTATGGCCTTCGGATTGACTTACGCCATTCTGTTTGCCCTGTCTTTACTGACCCTGAAAATGATCGCCGGCATGGTTGGTAAGATTGTCAAAAACAGCGATATCGGCTCACTTGATAGCGCCATGGGGCTTCTGTTCGGCCTGGTCGGCGGCATGTTCTTCATCAGTTGCCTGTATATGATCACCCTGCCCTTTATTTCAGAAAATAATCACCCCGACTGGTTCAAGGACGCCAAATCCCGGCCCCTGATCCAGTATGGCGCCAGCATGGTCACCACCCTGAATCCCTACTTTGACGAGAAGCGGAAAGACCTGGAAGCACTGGAACGGGTCAAGAAAATGATGCCTTCCTTCCCGGCAGATGACAAGGAAGACAAGAAATATAAAAAAGAAAATCAGGAAGAGATGAACAAACTGTTCGAGAAACTCTCGAAAGATTAAAATAAAGGTTCCCATCTGCTATAATAGGCAATATAACGCCCCCAATTACCATTTTCATGAGTTGGCTAAAATATGACAGATCGTAATTCGTCCCCCATCGCCCCTCAGGCCCCACTAGCGACAAGTCCGTTTTCGTCTGAAGGGGATGACAAGTTTCATGATGAATGCGGCGTCTTTGGCATCTACAAGCATCCGGAATCCGCCGCCCATACCGTGCTCGGCCTGCATGCCTTGCAACACCGGGGACAGGAAGCCGCCGGGATCGTCACCTTTGATAAAAACCAGTTCCATTCTCATAAGTCTCAGGGCCATGTGGCCGATAACTTCAACAGCCAGCCGATCATAGAATCCCTGCCCGGCGACAGCGCCATCGGACATGTCCGTTATTCAACCGCCGGCGGCGGCGGAATGCGCAATATTCAGCCCCTGTTCGCCGATCTCGCATCCGGCGGCTTCGCAGTCGCCCACAATGGCAACCTGACCAATGCCGTAACCTTGCGTCAGTTGCTGGTCAGTAAGGGATCTATCTTCCAGTCCACATCGGATTCGGAAGTTTTGATCCATCTGGTCGCCACCAGCACCTATCAGGCCCTTCAGGATCGTTTCATTGATGCTCTGCGCCGGATCGAAGGCGCCTTCGCCATTGTCGCACTCAGCAAGAAACGCCTGATTGGCGCGCGTGATCCGCTCGGTGTGCGTCCTCTCGTGCTCGGCAAACTTTCAGACAGCAGTTATATTTTCGCTTCGGAGACCTGCGCGCTGGATATCATCGGCGCAGAATACATCAGAGACGTGGAGCCCGGCGAGGTAATCACCATTGATGAAAACGGGCTGCATTCCCTGAAGCCTTTCCCGGTTCAGAAGCCCCGCCCCTGTATTTTCGAGCATGTTTATTTCTCCCGTCCGGACAGTCTCACAGACGGCACAAGTATTTATAAGGTGCGCAAGCATATCGGACGTGAACTGGCGAAAGAATCCAAGATCAAGGCGGATCTTGTGGTGCCTGTACCGGATTCTGGCACCCCTGCCGCCATTGGCTATGCTCAGGAAGCCGGCATCCCGTTTGAACTCGGCATCATCCGCAACCATTATGTCGGCCGGACCTTTATTGAGCCATCCGACCAGATTCGCCATCTCGGTGTCAAACTGAAGCATAATGCCAATCGCGGCGAGATCGAAGGCAAGATCGTGGTTCTCGTTGATGACAGCATCGTGCGCGGCACCACATCCATCAAGATTGTCGACATGGTGCGTCAGGCCGGGGCCAAGGAAGTGCATCTCCGCATCGCCAGCCCGCCAACCACCGATCCTTGCTATTACGGCGTCGACACACCGGAAAAGGACAAGCTGCTCGCCTCACGTATGTCGATTGAGGAAATGACCAAATATATCGGCGCTGACAGTCTCGACTTTATTTCCATAGACGGCCTCTATCGCGCCGTTTGCGACGCCGACCGGAATCCTGACGAGCCGCAATATTGCGACGCCTGTTTCACCGGGGAATACCCGACCCATCTGACCGACAAGAATCAGCATGACGCCCCGGAACAGATATCATTCCTCAATGAATCGAATTCTAAATCCAAATAAAGCTGAAAGAACGCACATCATGACAGGAACCCTTGACGGTAAAATCGCCCTGGTGACAGGCGCCACCCGCGGCATTGGCGCCGGCGTCGTACAGGCCCTCGCCCGTGAAGGCGCCCATATTATTATGGTTGGCCGCACAACAGGGGCGCTGGAAGACATGGATGATGCGATTAAGGAACTTGGTGGTACCGCAACACTTGTCCCGATGGACCTGACAGATTTTGCCGCCATCGACAATTTAGGTGGTCACATAGCCAAGCAATGGGGCAAGCTTGATATTCTGATCGGCAATGCCGGCATTCTCGGCCCGATCAGCCCGATCGGTCATATCCCGCCAAAAGAATGGGATCAGCTGATGGCGATCAACGTCACCGCCAATTACCGTCTGCTGCGGTCTTTTGATGCCCTGCTCAAGGCTGCTGACGCCGGGCGGGCGACCTTCGTCACGTCTACTGTCGCGGAACAATGTCGGGCCTATTGGGGAGGCTACGCCACCACCAAGGCGGCGCTGAATTGCATGGTCAAGACCTACGCGCTCGAAGTCGCTAATAATACCAATGTACGGGCCAACATCATCAATCCTGGCCCGATCCGGACCAGCATGCGCGCCGCCGCCATGCCGGGAGAAGACCCGGACATTCTGGATACCCCGGCTGATATCGCACCGCTGTTTGTCAAAATGTCGGAAGAAAGCTTTACGGCCAATGGCGAGATCATTTCCTACGCCGATTATAAAGCAAGGAAGTATGAGAAGTTGTTCTAGGGCAACGCTTCGCTATTTCAGGACTGTGTATAAGGGATTCCCCTGTCATCCCGGGCTTTCGACCCGGGATCCACATTTATATCAACTTCCTGCGTAACCTGAGGATTTCTGATTACGACAATGAATCTGGCGCTATTTACGTTCCCAGCCCGTCGTCCCGTCAGGCTTATCCAACAAGGCGATGCCCTGTTCGGTCAGCTCGGCCCGAATTTCATCGGCGCGGGCAAAGTCCTTATTGGCTTTTGCCGCCGCCCGTTCTGCGATCAGAACCTCAATACCCTCAGCACCAATAGCTCCCTCGACAGCAGACGCATCAAACCAGTCATTCTGCTCCAGAACACCAAACAGATTGGCAGCCGCTTTCAACTGGGCCTTAGCCTGGTCATCATCGGCGGCCACTTTGGCAAGGGCATTCAACTCCGCCAAAGCTTTCGGCGTGTTAAGATCATCGCGCAGGGCGTCAAGCACGGCTTCTGGCACCGCAACACCCGTCGCATCAACGCCTTCGGTCAAACGGTACCAGCGATCGAGCTGGCGCTGGGCCTGCGCGATGCCGTCACGGCTGAAATCCACCGGCTGGCGATAATGGGCGCTCAACAAGCACATGCGGATCGCTTCACCCTTGCCGGGAAATTCTTCCAGCAATTCATGAACGGTGACGAAATTGCCCAGAGACTTCGACATTTTTTCGCCGTCAACCGTAAGATAACCGTTATGCATCCAGTAATTGGCCAGCGCGGCGCCGTCATGGGCGCAGCGGCTCTGTGCGATCTCGTTTTCATGATGCGGGAAGATCAAGTCCAGCCCGCCACCATGAATATCAATGGTGGTGCCGAAATTATCTTCGATCATGCAACTACATTCCAGATGCCAGCCCGGACGCCCCCGACCCCACGGACTGTCCCAGCCCGGCTGCGTGTCGGACGAGGGTTTCCATAGGATAAAATCCCCGGCGTCTTTTTTATAGGAAGCCACATCCACCCGCGCGCCGGCCAGCATATCTTCCAGCTTGCGACCGGATAGTTCGCCGTAATTTTCCATGCTCGCGACCGAGAAAAGCACATGGCCGTCTTTCTCGTAGGCATGCCCCTTGGCGATCAGGTCCGCTGTCATCTTGATCATCTGGGGAATATATTCGGTCGCCTTTGGCCGAATATCCGGCAGGCGCGTATTCAACGCGCCCATATCCGCTTCATAAATTCGTGTATATTTCTCGGTAATCTCCCCAATCGACACACCACTTTCCTGGGACGCTTCAATGATCTTGTCATCTATATCCGTAATATTGCGGGCATAGGTGACTTTCGGATAATCATGACGCAGCAGGCGCACCAGCTGATCAAAAACCACCACCGGCCGGGCGTTGCCCACATGGGCGAAATTATAGACCGTCGGGCCACAGACATATATCGTCACATGATCGGGATCAATTGGCGTGAAAACTTCTTTCTGCTTGCTCAGGGTATTAAACAGTTTCAAGGTCATGCGGTCTTCCCTTGCAGGCGGGCCTTGACAATTTCCGGATCAATCAACGGCAATAATCCGCCCATCTCCGGCCCATGATCCATGCCCGTCACCGCTTGCCGCAACGGCATGAACAAGGCCTTGCCCTTGGCGCCGGTTTTGTCCTTCACCGCCGTGGTCCAAGCCTTCCAGGTCGTCGCATCCCATGGGGCTTCTGGCAGAACCGCCAACGCCTGTTCCGCAAAATCCTTATCCGCAATTACAGGCTCAAGTGGTCCTTTAACAATTTTTTGTAACGCATATATATCATTCAGTTTATTGATATTGCCGCGACAAATATTCCACAACGTTTCTTCCACATCCGACAGGCGATCCGCAACGGCGTCAAAGTCCGTATGATGCAGAATCTTCGCGTTCAATGTTTCCAGATCCTTGGGGTCAAACTTGGCCGTCGAGCGGCTGTATTTGCCAAAATCAAACCCGGCAACCAGCGGCTCAAGCGACGTCATCGGTTCAATGGGATCAGAAGACCCCAGACGCGCCAGCAAACTGTTGATGCTCATGGCTTCCAGGCCGTCTTCCTCACGGTATGACTGTATACTGGCGGTGCCAAGGCGTTTTGACAGCCCCTCTCCACCTGCCCCGGTCAACAACGAGAAATGGGCATAGGCGGGCACTGTCCCGCCCAGGGCTTCAAACAACTGCGCCTGAACCGCACTGTTGGCGGCATGATCTTCGCCACGCATAATATGAGTGATGCCGAAATCAATATCATCGACCACGGAAGGCAGCGTATAGAGGAATGTCCCGTCCCCCCGGATCAGGATCGGGTCACTCAGGGCCGCGAGATCAAAGCTCTGATGTCCCTTGACCAGATCGTTCCATTCCACCCGCGCCGGCAAATCAAGCTTGAAACGCCAATGAGGGCTGCGGCCCTCGGCTTCAAAAGCTTTAACTTCCTCTTCACTGAGCGCCAAACCGGCACGATCATAGACCGGCGGCTTGCCTTGCCCGAGCTGAATTTTGCGTTTCAGGTCCAGTTCCTGACCCGTTTCATAACATGGATAAAGCCGTCCTTCGGCTTTCAGTTTCTCGACCGCGGCTTCGTAAGCGGGAATACGGTCCGACTGGCGGGCCTTTTCGTCCCACGTCAGGCCAAGCCAGGCAAGGTCCCGTTCAATCGCCTCGGCAAAGGCTTCCGTCGAACGGGCCTGATCCGTGTCATCAAGCCTAAGCAGAAAACTGCCGCCCTGCTGACGGCAAAACAGCCAATTGACCAGCGCAGTGCGCACGTTACCTACATGAAGCAGGCCGGTTGGGCTTGGGGCGAAACGAACTTTTACAGCTTTAGTCATTGGTGTATCTCATGTTTCGGCTTTCGAACCCTTCAGGCGGGCATTGCGAAAACCATTGGTAATCGGATAACGACGGTCGCGGCCAAAGTTACGCCGGGTGAGTTTCACCCCGGGCGGTGCCTGCCGTCTTTTATATTCGGCGATGTATAACAGATGTTCGATCCGGGCGACAGTATCAAAATCATGGCCCCGTTCGACAATCTCGTCCACATGCATTTCCTGTTCAATCAGACACTGAAGAATATCATCCAGAACCTCATACGGCGGCAGACTGTCTTCATCTTTCTGATCGGGCCGCAATTCGGCGGTTGGCGGCTTGCTGATGATATTTTGCGGCATCACCTGGCCTTTCGGACCAAGACTTCCGGCCGGGTGGTTGACGTTCCGCCATTCACTGATGCCAAAGACATCCGTTTTATACAGGTCTTTCAAAACTGAATAGCCGCCACACATATCACCATACAGTGTTGCATAGCCCACGGACATTTCCGACTTGTTGCCGGTGGTCAACAGCATGTGACCAAACTTGTTGCTGATCGCCATCAGGGTCACACCGCGAATCCGTGATTGCAGATTTTCTTCCGTTGTATCCTCTTCCGTTCCGGCAAACTGCCCGACGAGCATCTGGCCAAACGCCTGAACTGCCGGATCAATCGGAATATTGTCAATGCGTGCGCCCAGCCATTCGGCACAGATCGCCGCATCCAGCAGGCTTTCCTCACTGGTATATTTGGATGGCATCATCACCAGATGTACATTTTCCGCGCCCAGGGCATCAACTGCGACCACGGCGCTGAGGGCACTGTCGATCCCGCCTGACATGCCCAGAACCACCCCTGGAAAACGGTTTTTGTGCACATAATCCCGCAATCCGGTCACCATGGCCTGATACAAGGCTTCATAGCCCCCCGGCGCCGGATGTATATCCGTTTCGGCACAGGCCCAGACGTCGGTTTCACGGGTCCAGGTGGTAAGCAGGGTAGTTTCCCGCCAGCTTTCAGAACGGGCCACAAGCCCCCCCTCGCGATTGAGGACAAAGGCTCCGCCATCAAAGGCAAGCTCATCCTGTCCCCCCACCTGATTGACATAAATCAGCGGCAAACTGGTTTCCCTAACCCGCAAGGTGGCGAGCTTCTGCCGTTCCGGATATTTATCCTGTTCGAAAGGAGAGCCATTGAGCACAATCAGAAGTTCCGCTCCCTCGGCCTTCAACATCGCCGATACACCGGGTTTCCACATATCTTCGCAGATCATCACCCCGAGAGCGACACCGCGATACTCCATGCAGCGGGCATGGGGCCCCGGCTGGAAAATGCGTATTTCATCAAAGACGCCGTAATTGGGCAGATCACATTTGGCCCGCACCTCGGCGATACCGCCCTGGTCCAGCAAAAGCGCGGCATTATAAAGTACCCCGTCATTATACCAGCAACAACCAATCAGCATCCCCGGGCCATCAGTCGTCGCCAGCGCCAGTTCTCTGGCCTGGTCCATAGCGGCCTTTTGAAAAGCCCCTTTCAGCACAATATCTTCGGGTGGATAGCCGATCAGGCAGAGTTCGCTGAACACCACAAGGTCTGCACCGTCCCCGGCGGCGGCCCGATAGGCCGCCTCGATTTTCTGGCTGTTGCCCGACAGGTCCCCGACCGTCGGATTCAGGGTCGCAAGTGCAATTTTCAACTGATTCATCTGGCCCAATTCGCCTCTCTGGATAAGTTATAAAAACTCAGGCAGAGGCGAGATCAGAGTCCATCTGTTTCGCCAACGCCTGACGTTCTTCTTTTAGACTTTCTGCAATCAGGAAAGCAAGCTCAAGTGACTGACTGGCGTTCAAACGAGGATCGCAGAAGGTGCGGTAGCGGTCTCCGAGTTTCTCGTCGGTGATGGCTTCCGCCCCGCCTGTACATTCGGTGACATTCTGGCCGGTCATCTCGAAATGAACCCCGCCGGCGTATGTGCCTTCCCCCCGGTGAACCCGGAAGAAACGGCGGATTTCGGCCAGAACCCGTTCAAACGGGCGGGTTTTGAAACCACTGGACGACTTGATGGTGTTGCCATGCATCGGATCGGAAGACCAGACCACCTGGCACCCCTCTTCCTCTATACGACGAATGATTGGCGGCAGTTTTTTCTCCACCAAATCCGCGCCCATGCGACAAATCAATGTCACCCGTCCCGCTTCATTTTGCGGGTTGACCTTATCGAGGATGCGAATCAAGTCATCCATATCCGTAGTCGGTCCGACTTTCAGCCCCAACGGGTTGCCAACGCCGGACAGGAATTCGATATGCGCTTCATCCAGAACCCTGGTACGGTCGCCAATCCATAACATATGGCCTGACGTATCATACCAGCGCCCTGTGGTGCTGTCGATCCGGGTCAAGGCTTCTTCATACCACAGCAGAAGTGCCTCGTGAGAGGTATAGAAATCAGTTCCCGCAAGTTCACGGGTTTCCGCATCGACGCCGCAGGCCCGCATAAAGCTGAGCGCCTCATCAATACGATTGGCCAGGTCGGTATATTGTTCCGAGGCCGGATTATTGGTGACAAATTCCAGATTCCACTGGTGAACCTTATGCAGATTGGCATAGCCCCCTTGCGCGAAGGCCCGCAGCAGATTGAGTGTCGAGGCCGACTGGCTGTAGGCCCGCAACATGCGTTTTGGATCCGGTATCCGGGCTTCCGGCGTGAACTCTATACCGTTAATGATATCTCCACGGTAGCTCGGCAATTCGACCCCGTCCTGGGTTTCGGTCGGCCCACTACGTGGTTTGGCGAACTGTCCCGCCATACGGCCCACCTTGACCACCGGACAGGCCGCCGCATAGGTCATCGCCACAGACATCTGCAGCAAGACACGGAAGGTGTCACGAATATTGTCTGGATGAAATTCACCAAAGCTCTCGGCACAGTCACCGCCCTGAAGCAAAAACGCCTTTCCGGCCGCCACTTGTCCCAGTTGCGTAGTCAACCGACGGGCTTCCCCGGCAAAGACCAGGGGCGGACAGGTGCCCAGTTCTTTTTCAACTGCTTTCAAGGCGTCTTGGTCGGCATATTCCGGGACCTGTCGGATTTTTTTTGATCTCCAACTATCAGGCGTCCAGGCTTTACTCATAATATCATCCAATTCTCAGTCATTTCTCAGGCTCCCGTATAAGACCCTGCATCAGACTTTACCAGAAAAAAGCGCATTAAAAAGGCATTTTCTTCCAATAAACATTGTTTCACTAAAATATTATTTCATCGGAAACCATCTTATTTCATCAAGACAAACTCTTCCGCTGATGAGGGATGCACGGCAACAGTCGCATCAAACTGGGCTTTTGTCGCCCCGCATTTCATGGCGATGGCAATTCCCTGGATGATTTCCGCCGAATCAGGTCCGATCATATGCACCCCAATGACCTTATCGGTTGATTTTTGCGTGATTAACTTCATCAGGGAACGTTCCGGGCGACCACTCAGGGTAAATTTCATCGAACGATATTCGGAACGATAAACCTTGATATCATCGCCAAATTTCTCGGCGGCCTGCTCCTCGCTCAACCCCACGGTACCGATGGACGGCTGGGAAAATACCGCCGTTGGAATATTGTCATAATCAACCCGGGTCGGGGTATCATTAAACTGTGTCGCGGTCAAAGCCGCACCTTCCTTGATCGCCACCGGGGTAAGCTGCACCCGGTCCGTTACATCACCGACCGCAAAGATATTCTCGACCGAGGTCTTGAAATCCTCGTCAATGATGATGGCGCCATTCTGTTTCATCTCTACGCCAAGATCTTCCAGGCCGAGCCCTTTGACATTTGGCACCCGACCGGTGGCAAACATCACCGCATCAACTGTCAGGATAGAACCATCGGTCAGTTTCAGGTCCAGCCCGCTATCTGTCTTGATAATTTCCGTGACGTTGGTCTGTACCCGGACATCAACATCTTTCTTGCTCATTTCTTCATTGAGCTTGGTGGCGATTTCCTTGTCAAACCCGCGCAGGATTTGTTCCCCGCGATACAACAGATGGGTTTCAACCCCCATACCGTTGAAAATACCGGCGAATTCAACAGCAATATAGCCGCCACCGACAATCGCCATTTTTTGTGGCAATGTTTCAAGATGGAAAGCTTCATTCGAGCTGATGGCGTGTTCAATGCCCGGAATAGCCGGCATCTGCGGCCAGCCGCCCGTGGCGATCAGAATTTTATCCGCAGTCACCGTGCGTACACCATCCGCAGACGTCAGTTCAATGGTATGGGCGTCAAGCATCTTGCCTCGCGCCTGAATGATTTCCACGTCACTATTTTTCAAATTCTGGATATACAGGCCGTTAAGACGGTCGATTTCCTTATCCTTGGCCGCAATCAGGGCCGACCAGTCAAATTTCTGTTCATCCCCGGACCAGCCAAACCCTTTGCTGTCGCTGAAGTGCGCGGAATATTCCGAGGCATAGACAAAAAGCTTTTTAGGGACACAGCCCCGGATCACACAGGTTCCGCCGACACGATAATCTTCACATAGTCCGACTTTGGCCCCGTAAGTCGCCGCCATGCGGCTCGCCCGAACACCGCCGGACCCGGCGCCAATAACAAAAAAATCGTAATCAAACATATATATATTCCCTGAGTGAACGCTGAACGAGGCTTTAATTTAGAGTGTAACTTTAATTTTTCAAGTGACCCCTATACAGATTAGTTTATAGTCTGCACGACAAATGAACAGCAAATATGAGGGGAAATCTCGTGAATAACAAAAAAGTTATCGGTTTACTTCTGGCCGGTGTCGTATTTTTCGGCGGAGCGCCCTACCTGGTGGGCGACATGGCCCGGAACACCCTTCAGCAGCAGGCGGAACAGATTTCCGAAATCCCCGGCTACGCCCTCAACATTAAGTCCTACGATCAAGGTTGGTTCACTTCCCATGCTGTTATCACATACGGCTTTGATCAACATACACTCAACATCATGCAAAAGGACACCGCGGATAAATCGCCGGAAGATGACGCGCTGTTGAGCCTCCTGAAAGAAGGCCTGACCTTTGACCTTAATATCGCCCACGGGCCGGTCACGTTTCAAAACGGCATAAATTTCGCCCTGATGACCCTGGACGGGAAATTGCAGGATATCAATCATGAAGCCTATAAAACCTTCAAGCAAAAGGCCCAAATCAACAGCCTGATGCAACTGGCGGCAAAGGTATCTTATGGCGGCAGCACCACCATTGAGATGAACAGTCCGGCATTCAAGGCGGATTATTCCGACATCGCCGGCCAGAGATTGATCATCGCCTATGATGGCATGACAGCAAGCACCACCATCAACGCAGCCATGGACAAATACGACGCTCACGTTACGCTGAACAAGATGAATCTGGAAAACGATAAAGTCAAAGTGGTAATGGGACTGATCCAGGCCGACGTTAGCGGAGACAAGCTCAATGATCATTTGTGGCTCGGCAAGGGAACCACGACCTTCACCGAGATGATGATTATGATGCCCACGGGCAATCTGCAGCTCAAAAACCTGTATAGTGAATATGATCTCGCCAAGGAGAGCGAAAAGGCCCTCACCCTGAAAGCACTACTCTCCTCAAAAGAATTCAGCATCCCACAATTGTCGTTGAAAGACGTCACGCTGGATATCGAAGCCAACCACCTTGATCTGGCGGCCGTAACCGATTATGTCAAATCCATTCAGGCGCTTTATAAGACTGAAGACGGCAGCCCCCCGACAGAGCAGGAGATTGCCGTCAAGACACAGCGTATCGCGACCCGGGTTGGCGAGCAACTGATCAAAGGCTCGCCGGAAATCATCATCAAAAAACTCGATTTCAGCATGGGGAATGGCCGGCTTCAAGGCACCTCGAAACTGAACATCAATGGTGAGAACCTGCAGAATATTAAGGTTCTGTCCGATCCCGTGGCGTTGAACAAACGCCTGATCAACACCACCGACATTACGTTTGATAAGCCACTGGCGACTGCCATCATGGAACTGACCATGAAACAGCAAATGGCGGCGGCCGGCATGGATTTATCCGCCCTGCCCCCGGAACAGCTGTCCCAGACCGTCAAGGTCCAGACCTCCATGATGTTGCAACAAATGGTCAATCAGGGGTATTTCACTCAGAACGGCGACACATTTAACAGCCATTTCGAGATGAAAGACGGCAAACGCCTGATCAACGGCAAGCAACTGGCCTTACCGGGCATGTAAGGCGTGCTTTCAGTATCCAGCAAAAGGCGTCCTGAATTTCAGGACGCCTTTTTTAATTGCGCTATTTCCCCAGACGTAACATTTTTTACATCATCCCGTCACAATTCTCTTCCATGCTGAGAAATAAATTTATGAGGAAAATATCATGCGTTTTTGCGGTACCCCCGTTCTTCTCGGCAGCCTGATTCTTGCCATTACATCTCCCGTGTTTGCCAAAGACCTTACCGTCCAGCATCTCGCCAGCTATGAAACCGGCCTTTTTAACAAAAGCGCCGCCGAGATCGTCAGCTATCAGGCGTCAACCGGCCTTATTTATGTGGTCAATGGCGCGGCGCCTTCCATCGACGTCCTTCGGTTCACCGGCAAAGACATCACGCTGATCACAAAGCTGGATCTTGACGTGCATGAATCCCCGACCAGCGTCGCGGCGCATGGCGATTATGTCGCCGTCGCGGTACATGACGCCGACCGCGATGATCGGCAGGGCAAGATCGTTATCTTCGGCAAAGACCAAACGCGCCTGACAGAGATCAAGGCAGGCTTCCTGCCGGACATGGTGACTTTCTCTCCCGATGGCGCCTATATCATCGCCGCCAATGAGGGCGAACGCAATTTTCATAAAAGCGACGCCGGTGCGGTAGATCCCGTGGGTTCGATAACCCTGATCACCGTCGGCGGAAACTTCTCCACCCGACAGATCACGTTCGATCAGGTTTCGGCAGACATCATGCGGGGCAAAGGCGTGCGCCTCTCTCCCGGAAAAACCCCGTCGCAGGATTTTGAGCCGGAATATATCACCGTGTCCAAAGACAGCCGGACCGCCTGGATCAGCCTGCAGGAAAATAACGCCATCGCCGTGCTCGACATCCCATCCGCCACCATAACCAACATTCTGCCGCTGGGTCTGAAGGATCACAGCGTTCCCGGCCAAGGGCTTGACCCGGATGACAAGGACGGCGTTCATATCGGCCTGCATCCGGTGATGGGCATGTATATGCCGGACACCATCACCACGATGGTGCGGGGCGGCAAGACTTATCTCCTCACCGCTAATGAAGGCGATTCCCGTGACGAAGAGGTTAAAGCCAAGAAAGCCAAATTCGATAACAAAGAGCTGAGTAAAGCCCAGATCAAGGCGCTCGGCAAGTTGCGGCTGTCCGCCACCGACGGTGATACAGACGGTGACGGCGATATTGATGTGCCCCACAGTTACGGCGCGCGATCTTTCTCAATCTTTGACGACACGGGACGTCTGGTATTTGACAGTGGGGATGACTTCGAACGCATTACCGCCGCTGAACTCGGTGTTTATTTCAACAGCGATAATGACGAAGAAGACAGTGGCGATGGGCGAAGTGACAACAAGGGGCCGGAGCCGGAAGTTATCATTACCGCGGAAATTGACGGTCATACCTACGCCTTTATCGGGTTGGAACGGGTCGGTGGCATTATGATCTACGACGTCACGACGCCAGCCAAAGCCCGGTTTGATCAATATGTCATCACCCGCAACTTCGGCCATAACCGGGGCATCGCCAAGAACAACGGCGACAAAACGTCAGACTTTCTCGGCCCGGAAGGCTTTGCCCTCATTCCGGCGGACCAAAGCCCGACCGGCAAGACCTTGCTGCTCGTCGCCTATGAAGTGTCCGGCAATGTCGAGGTGCTGGAGATTTCAAAATAACCTGATTTGCCTGAAAACTGCCTGTACTAAAAAAGCCTGCAGGATTTTCCTGCAGGCTTTCTTTTCATATCAAACGATATTCACTATCGGGCGCCTATTCCACTGTTACAGACTTCGCCAGGTTACGGGGCTGATCGACATCGGTGCCTTTGGCAACCGCCACATAATAGGCCAGCATCTGCACCGGAATGGAATACAGAATCGGTGTCACAAACTCGTCCAGCATCGGCAAAGCGATCGTCGCAACCGCATCCTGGCCATCGCTTGCCGCGCCCTTTTCATCGGTGATGAAGATCACCTGCCCCTTGCGGGCGATGACCTCCTGCATGTTGGAAACGGTCTTCTCATAAAGCCGCCCGCTCGGTGCGATCACGATGATCGGGACATCTTCGTCAATCAGGGCAATTGGTCCATGTTTCATTTCACCCGCCGCGTAACCTTCCGCATGGATATAGGAAATTTCCTTCAGCTTCAGCGCGCCTTCCATGGCAATGGGATATTCAAGGCCACGGGCGAGGTAGATCACGTCACGCGCCTTCGCCACATCGTCGGCCAGGGTCTTGATCGCCTCTTCATGATTAAGAACATCGGCCATGCGTGCTGGCGCCTCGGTCAGTGCGATACAAAGACGGGCCTCTTCCTTGTCGTCAATCTTGCCCCGCGCCTTGGCGATGGCAATGGACAGACAGGCAAGGACAGATAGCTGGCAAGTAAAGGCTTTTGTCGAGGCAACCCCCACTTCCGGACCGGCATGGGTATGCAAGACCACATCGGATTCCCGCTCCATAGAGCTTTGCGGGACATTGAGGATGCTGAGAATATGCTGGTCCTGTGATTTGGCATAGCGCAAGGCGGCCAACGT
>TARA_R110002096_G_scaffold172757_3_pt1 | contig 14892 bp, 14 predicted proteins | sample TARA_R110002096 | Tara Oceans TARA_R110002096 (sample SAMEA4397295) | marine metagenome | biome: Polar Biome; feature: [DCM] deep chlorophyll maximum layer (ENVO:01000326); material: water (ENVO:00002006), including particulate matter (ENVO:01000060) such as... | depth 35 m | reverse complement strand
GATGACGTCCAGAAATTTGGCTCTTGGCTTTATCGTATCGCGAACAACCTTTGCCTTGATGAATTAAAACGCGCCGGTAGAAAACGCTCTATCTCTTTTGAAACGTTGAAAGTCGCCCCACAAACAGAAACGGTTTCGGGAGCAGACGCAACCTTAGAACGAAATGAAGCGCTTGTACTTTTGCACAAAGCATTATTACAGTTACCCAATGATCAACGCATGGTTGTAATAATGAAAGAATATGAAGGATTTACCTTCCCCGAAATAGCAGAAATTTTAGACGAACCCATTAACACGGTAAAATCTAGGCTGTATTACGGCCTCCGTGCTTTAAAGAAAACGTTCGACTCATGGAATATTAACAAAGAGGTTTTTAGTTATGACTAAAGAAGACGCTCGACTACTTTTTATTGATTATTTATACGGCGAGTTAGATGCCGAGGCTGAAAAAGAGCTTCGCAGCTTTATTGCCAAACACGCGGATTTGCAGAAGGAATTTGAAGAGCTCACTGATACCCGAGCTATCCTTTCACATCTACCTGTTCAAAGCCCGGCTGAACAATTAGTGCTTATGCCACCTGAAAACTCAAATGATAACCAAACTAAGTGGTGGCAACAGTTGCTTTCAGCATTGCTTCCTCAATCTGTTTTTGCTCGAACTAGCTTCGGTATTCTTGCTGCCGTATTGATGTTAGTAATCACTGCCTCAGCTACTAAATTCAGTGTTTCAACCGGTAACGATGGCTTTCAAATAGCTTTTGGAAAACAGCCCGATGTGCAGTCCGGTTTCACTCCAGAACAAGTACAAGCTATTGTGGAGCAGGTTAAAAAAGATAATGCCATACTTGTTGCCCAGGTGGTGACAGAGGCACAAAAACATCAAAGCTATCAGATTCAGCAGAGTTTAACCGACTTCGCCAGCTACTTAGAAGAACAGAGAAACTCAGATCTTAACCTTTTAAGCACCGGCATTGCAGGCCTTCAAGAATCTACCTACAAACGCTTTCAACAAACGGATCAAGTATTAGGCGAAATAATACAAACCGTAAGCTTTAAATAAATACCTAATCTCATGAAATATATGAAATCACTTATTCTAGGTTTGCTACTGGTGATGTTTGCTTCGCCACTTGCAACCGCTCAACAATTTGATACCAACCGCATGAACCGTGATCTAAACATCATGGAAAACATTTTGAGCGAAATGTTCAAAACTCAAACCGGCAATTCTGAATATAATCGCACCATTTCTATGATTAGCCGTAGTGTGCGAGGAACTTACATGCCTGGGTTTGGCGTAATTTTTATGGTGAACAACAACACCAATAGATTCCCAATTACTGTACAAAGTTCTTCGGATAACAATGTCTCGTTCTATTATACAAGCGATGAAGACGACAGCAATACCAACACCGTTGACGAAGCTTCTGTTACCGCCCGAATGAAAGAGTTTTTAAAGAATTACGCATCCACTATAGGTCAGCTAAAACCAGCAGAAAACGTGGTAGTTATTTATGGAAAAGCCGCTAGAAACGAATTTACCGTTCTACGCTCCTTTCAGTCAGGCAAAGTAACTACCGAAAAACAAAAAGCCTTACCAGTCATCTCCGTTTCTGCAAGTACAACCGATTTACAAGACTACAGATCTGGAAAACTTTCAGAAAGTGCTTTTGAAAAACGCCTCAACATTGCCAAAGCAGAAGGCAAAGAGTATTTAGATTTGAAGGTGATGAGTAATATTTTTGAAACTGCTCTTAAAGATCGTGATGCTGATGCATTTAGATTAAGTGGCTCTGTTGATTATCTAATGCTCGAAAATTTCGGAGTTCTTTTCAGCTTTGATGTGAGGATTTCAAGCAGTACTTCATACAGCTTGGCTAGATCACTTCGTTTTGCTGAAGAAATCGTTTTTGAACAAGGGGCGCCTAAATCCGATGATAAAGATGCTAAGACTAAGGAAGAAATAGTTGCACAAACTAAAGAGGCGTACAATCAACTCAAGAAAGATTTAAAAGAGTATTTAGTTGATTATGGTAGGACAATCAATTCCATTAAATCAAATCAATATATCCTAACTACGGTAACTATTGATGGACGTAACGAAGGCGTTCCGAATCGAATCGATGTTCAGCTTAAAAAGGCGGTACTTGAAGATTTAGATAAAGGAACTATCACCCGAGCCCAAGCACTTAACAAGGTTATTGTAACCGAGTATTAGTTTTTGGGATTTTTTATTCCTGAATGAAGGGGTTGAGTTGTTCTCAATCCCTTTTTTTGTTTAAGGTAATTTGTCTCGCTTATCTCGTTACGAACGTCTTCGTTCGTAATGCCGTCTAGAAGCTCCAGCTTCTATTGTTTGAAGGGAGTGAAACGAGCTAGCGAATGTACAAGCGAGACGCTTGCACGAGGTTGGGGGTTGAATATCCCCTGTTATAGCTAAGAAGATGGATTAAAAAGCTTATTCCTTACAAAGATCCCGAAATAAATTCGGGATGACCGCGATTTTTTTAGTACCAAAGCGGCACAGAATTATACAGCATCTATAAGAAATGCGGTTCTTCTTCAGCTATCTAGATTCCTGCCTTCGAGGGAATGGCGTTGTTTTGTATTTGGGAATCGGAGATTACGGAATTGCTTATCAGATTACCTTGAAGATCCTTCAGAAGTATCTTCAGGATGACTGTATCCGTTGTTTGGGTTTAGGAGTTGGGAAATAAAAATCTCACTACTCACTACTCACTACTCACTACTCACTACTAAAATCTAAATACTAAACCCCCTCAAAGCAAAAATTCTGTTTCTTTCTTTAGCGCTTTTTGGAGGTGCTTTTCGTAGTCGGCTGCATCAACTTCAGTGCAACCAAATCGGCCTAAATGATCTGTGTAGAACTGAGTATCCCAAAGTAAGAATTTGTTGTTCAGTAAGATTTGATGACAGTAGTACAGCGCTACTTTATCGGCTTCGGATTTAGTTTTAAACATGCTTTCTCCAAAAAAAGCGGCTTTTACATGCACACCATAAAGTCCACCCACAAGTTCATTCTTTGCATCATACACTTCTACGCTATGTGCATGCGCCATTTGGTTTAAGATATCGTATGAGTTGATGATGAGGTCGTTAATCCAAGTCGACTCTCGCTGTGCACACGCTTCAACAACGGCGCGGAACTGCGTATCGATTTTAACGTGGAACTTCTTTTGTCTGATAAGCTGAAGTAAGTTTTTGGAAGCATGAAATCCATCTATTGGAATTACTCCACGCTGTGAAGCCGTAAACCATTCCACATTTTCATCCTCTCGCGAATCTGCCATTGGGAAAATCCCTTGGCTGTAAGCTTCTAGTAATGCTTCTGGAGAAATTATCTTCACGTCGTCCATTTCAGAAAATAAAGGCCGAGTAATTACTCAGCCTTTAACTTATATACGTTGATTTAAAACTCGCAATAAAACATAGGTGCCGTTCCGATAGGCGAACCTGGAGGCGCTGGCAATTCTCGAGGAATATCGAATTCTTTTGGCGCTTTAAAGTAGGTTTCTATCATGTCGGATAGTTGCATAGCCATTGGCTCATCTCTTTCACTTAGCATTTCACTAATCGCAGATAGTTTTTTATACACCACTGCTTTAGTAACAGGATTTGCTTGGCTAGAAGCGTGCAATTGAATCAAGTTCATTACAACAACAAAATTCACCGTTTGTTGAATGGAACCGTAATAATCGTCTCCGCCACGCATTGTTACTGTTTTGCGAATAATTCGGTCAATGACTTCACTTAGGCTTGGGCCTTCATTTCTAGCGCCGTATTCAACCAATCTATTTGCTCTTTGGGGATTTAAAATCAAGCTAATTGGTAAATCTGCAGCGGTTTGTGCAATTCCCAAAGCATCTAAACTAGGACCTGTATTTCCGTTAAAAAGCTCTCTAGATGATGCAATTCCAGCTGGGCGAGGTGGAATCAAATTCAACACACTTTCAGGAAGAGCCAGAACTTCTGGAGATATTGTCGCCAATAAAGCATCTAACGCTTTTAGTTGATCAGCTTCTGCCACCACTTTAGGAGTTGCTTGGTTATCGCCTCTCAATTTGTAGCTATAATCTAAACCACCAATCAGCTTTACAGTTCCTTCCACTTGGTAGCGGTGAAAAAAGTAGACCGGAACTAAAACATCTTCAAGCTCAGACATTGAGGTACCCATTGGGATTGCTGATTCGTCGAAGTTTTTAAGAGCTAGCTTACGAACGTCTAAAACTTTTTGGAGCTGAGTGAGAGGATCTGCACCGAAGTCCCACAGATGAGCGTAAGGATGCGCCCCGCCTTGCGGACGAGCATCGCTATCAGAAATATACTTTAGCCCGTTAGACGTCGCATCTTCTAGAATTTTATTGAGCTCAACTTTTTCGTCTACACCTTTTGGAAAATCTTGGTACCCGAATGCGATAGTTACATTGTCCCACTCTCCCATTCCAACGTCATAAGCTTCAGAAATATCAATTTTTCCATTTTTGATGGAAACTTTAGGATGAGGGTAATCCATTACAGACGCATCATTGGTTACGCTGGCGGCAAAATTATGGAAAATACCGAGTGTGTGTCCCACTTCGTGAGCTGAAAGTTGTCTAATTCTAGCCAACGCCATTTCTAACATTCTAGGATCGGTTTCGTTTCCGTTTTCGAATGGCGCCAATAACCCTTGAGCAATCATATAATCTTGGCGAACACGAAGCGAACCAAGTAGCACATTTCCTTTTATAATTTCACCTGTTCTTGGATCGGTAACAGAGCCGCCATACGACCAGCCACGTGTTGAGCGATGAACCCAGTTTATTACGTTATACCGAATATCAAGCGGATGAGCGTCATCTGGCAATACTTTTACCTGAAATGCATCTTTGTAACCTGCAGCTTCAAAAGCTTCATTCCACCAACGTGCACCATCTAACAAAGCGCTGCGAACGGGTTCTGGTGTTCCATTATCCAAATAATACACAATAGGCTCAACAGCTTCGCTTACTTCGGCCTCAGGATTTTTTTTCTGAAGGCGATGACGATTTATAAACCGCTTGGTCATTGGTGTGCCAATTGGCGTTGAGTAATCTTTGTAAGAAGTTGCATAAAATCCACCGCGAGGGTCAAATTCACGAGTTTCAAATTTATCATCAGGAAGTTCTACAAAAGAATGATGTTGGCGAACGGTAATAGCCGTTGGATCTGGAACTACGGAACGAACTTCTCTACCAGGATTGCTTCCTGTAAAGGTAAGCATGGTTTCGAATTCTGTATTTTTTGGGAAATTGAATGTCCCTTCTTTGTAAAGCGAAGAGCGACTTTTGTCGAGGTTGTAATTTCCTTGGTTCATTCCTTTAAGACGACCGATAACATTATGAGCATCGCGCATTAAGTAAGGCGTTAAATCGATTAAGTATGAGCCATTTTCTTCGGCTTCAATCTTAAAACCAAAAAGTATGGATGAGGCGAAGGCTTCTTTAACCGATTTTTTTTCGAGTGCGTTATCCGATTTTGCGATATAATCGAGGTTTGGCTGAACCATCATCAACTTTTGACCACGTTTCTCGAAATAAACAATACGATCGCCACCTTGTTGACTTCTATCTAAACCAATATCGTTTGAACCAACTCCTGCTGCTAGGTAATTCACATAAAGAAATTCGGAGTTCAGTTTATCTACTTTAAGCCAAATTTGGTCTTTGTCTTCATCGAAATAATAGTCGAAAAGTCCCTTTTCCGGGCTTAGGCCTTTCGTTTTTTCCTTGATAGTAGGTAGTTGTGCTAAAGCAGGAATCGTAAAAAGCAGTAGCGCTAAAATCGAAAATATTCGTTTCATAAGTAATCGGATTTGTTAAAGAAATCAGACCACTAAGAAAACGGTTTTTTCTGGGATTTAAAATCCCTAAATAAGCTTTTTACAGAATCGTGAAAGCTTGAGGCTTCAAGAGATGAAAAGCACATGCACATCGCATGCGCCTTTTTTCTACTCGTTGCGCTAATGAGCGACGCAACGAGGTTAACAGATTGGCTGGTTAACTATTCGAAAAACGAAAAATCTGTCTTTACAGGATTTCTTTCTTTTCCATTCTGTTGAAATAGTCCCGAGTCGCTTCCATCACTTTGGGTGAGAGAATAATTGCAACCGTCATAGTTGGGATCGCCATTATCGCGAACATGCCATCAATCAAGTTAATCATAGCAGAAATACTAGTTACAGCACCTAATAAAATGGAGCCTACGTAGTAATAATTGTACGTATGCTGTTTTTCTGCGCCGGCAAGAAAACCGAGACATTTTGTGCCATAATATGAATATGCAAACAATGAACTAGTTGCAAAGATGAACACACATATCATCAGTAAATAAATACCAACTGGTCCTAAGGCTTCAGAAAATGCAGATGCAGTTAATGAAATTCCGTTCTGGTCGCCACTTTTCCAAACATCAGTTACTAAAATTGCTAAAGCGGTCATAGTACAAACAACGATGGTATCGATGAAGGGCCCAAGCATTGCTACTAAGCCTTCACGCACAGGTTCTTTTGTTTTAGCTGCGCCATGAGCTAATGTTGCGGTACCAATACCTGCTTCATTCGAAAATGCGGCTCTTCGTACACCAGCAATTATGATAGCACCTACTGCGCCACCAAGTGCGGCTTCAGCTGTGAAAGCATCGTAAATAATCAGCCATAAATACTCACCGAGTACATCAAAGTGAATTCCTAGAATAGTAAGTACAGAACCCACATATAAAACAACCATTGCTGGAACCATTTTACTGGCCACTTTTCCAATTCTTTTAATTCCGCCAAAAATCACAGCTCCTACCATAACTAGAATAAATAGACCAGTAATTAAGTTGGATGCGAATAATATCTTAGACTCTGGGAAGGTGAATCCTTCGTAATTAGTTACTAAAAAGTCTGGTACATTTGCTGCAAATACCGCAATCCAATTAGGCGTGCTATCTAGCAATCCATTTGGGATTAGAATTATATCTCTAATTGCTTGTGTAAGCTGATTAGCTTGAAATAATGGAAGCGCTCCAAAGAGTCCAGCAACAGCAAAAAGCACAGCTAAGGGTTTCCATTTTTTACCAAGACCCTCTGTAATCATATACATGGTTCCACCTTGAACATCGCCTTTAGAATCTGTTCCGCGATACATAATGGAAAGTGTACAAGTAAAGTATTTGGTAGCAATTCCCACAATAGCGCTCATCCACATCCAAAAAACGGCGCCAGGGCCACCCATTGCTATTGCAACAGCTACGCCACTAATATTACCTAACCCAACTGTTGCGGCTAGTGCGCTTGATAGTGCTTCAAAGTGATTTATATCGCCAGGCGCGTTGGGGTCGTCGTATTTACCACGAAGTATGCTAACTGCGTGCCCAAAATAGCGATATGGGATGAAACGTGAGTAGAACATAAAATAAAGCCCGCCACCTACAAGAAGTAATACGAGCGGAGTTCCCCACATGAACGATGAAAAAGAAGCCAGAATGTTTTCTAAAGTTTCCAGAATAAAAGGGATTTAAAGGTTCTAAAATGAGACTGCACAAGAAAGTGAGAGCACGAACTAAATACAAGCCTTATTTAATTTTCCGAGTTCTCTCTTAGAAAAAATATGTAATCTGTAATTGGAGGCTCAATTTCGTTCTGGCGTAGGAGAAAAGCAATTTGTGCCCGATGGTGCTGCCCATGAATGATAAGATGCTGTAAAATATCAGCCACTTTGTTTGAAAAGACTGCACCTTTAGAGTTTTTATACACTATTATTTCCTCTAATTGCGCTCCAATATCTGAAAGAAGAGCACTATTGTTTTCAAAAAGCGTATTACACTCTTCTAAAGAATAGTTTGGCCAAATTTCTATAATGGGTTCTTTAGCAAGCACTCTATGCGCCCAAACACACTGGGTTTGTAGAATATGGCTCATTAATTTTAGGCACTCACTGTTTTCGTAAGTGACCGCTAAAACATCCAATACTTTTTTATTTGCCCAACGGTCGTATGCTATGAGTTGAGCCGGGAGAATCACTAGATCCCTATTCCAAAGAATTTAGAGGCTCCATTTATTACAAATTGGACACCAATAGCGAGAGCTATAAAGCCCATCATTCGGCTAATTACCGTCATGCCTGTTTTACCAATTAGCTTGTTCAACCATGGCGCAACTCTAAGAATGGCATAGGCAAGAATTGCGGTTATCAGAACAGCTACGCCGTTAATAACATAATCGTATATGTTGGTTGCTTGAGAGCCAAAACCAATTACCACTGCGATACTGCCTGGCCCAGAAAGTAACGGCATAGCTAATGGGCTAAAAGAGACATCTTCTTTCTCCTTAGCTTCTTCATGTTCTTCTTTTGATAGCTTTTTTCCACGGCTTTCAGGGTTTAACATTGCAAAACCTGCGCGTGCAATTACCAAACCGCCGGCAATTCGAATTCCTGATAAACTGATTCCAAAAAAGCTTAGAATATACGTTCCAGCTAATAAAAAGGTGATTAGCACACAAAACATGTACATACTCGACTTCCGAGCAGTACGTGTCATTTCTTCTTCGGTAGATCCCTCCGTTAACGAGAGAAACACTGGCATTGCTGTTAAAGGATTAACAACTGAGAATAGCGAAGTAAAACTTGCAATTAGTAATGCGCCCGCACCAATTATTTGAGTAGAAAAGGGGACGATGTCTTTAAAAAATTCTTCCATTATCCACTAAAGATACGCACCTTTATTGAAAATAAAATGTTCTTTGGTAACAGCTTTTATCAAAGGTTAACTTTATTTCCTCCACTATTATTATATTTTGTCACTGCATAAAATTTACCACTATGAATACTACCGAACTTATCACGCTTAGCGAAAAATTAATTCCATCAGTGCACGAAATTCTCTCGAGAGAAGTAACACGAGATGAAAAACTATTCGCTATCTGCGAACTCCTAGCTGACAAGGTTGACTACTTTGACTGGGTTGGCTTCTACATTGCTGATCCAAGCGGAGCTGAAGTACTTTTACTCGGGCCTTTTGTAGGAGAAGCTACCGACCATACTCGTATTCCTTATGGAAAAGGAATATGTGGTCAAGTGGCTATTAGCCATGAGACTTTTGTTTCGCAAGATGTGCATTCAGAAGACAATTATTTATCGTGTAGCTTTAATGTACATTCAGAGATAGTTGCTCCTATTATGAAAGATGGTGCCTTTGTTGCCCAACTTGATATCGATTCACATCTAAAAGATTCGATTACCCCTGAAAAACGAGAACTTGTTGAAGAAATTTGTAATCTTTTATCTAAAGAGTTTTAATCATGAGTTATTCCCTTACCGACGAAACGTCAATTGATACCCTTATTTTTTGGATTGAAAGTTCTGATGGCAGTATTTCCTATGAAGAACAAAAGGCCGTTCAGCGAATATTGGATAACATGCGTTACGATATGAGTACTTTTCAGAATACTCTAAGCCATATAGCTGCTATGAGTACCGAGCATTTACAAGAGCTTTTTGAAGAAGCTATTTCGCATGTCAAAGGAAATTTTTCTGACGAAGGAAAACGCCTTACATACCAGCTTCTCGAAACCATTGCTGGTAGTAATGGTGATATCAGCAAAGCTGAACAAGAGAAATTGACTCGCTTAAAAAGTGAATTTGGCGTCTAAGTTTTGATTGATAATTATCTCCAAAGTACTAAACAGCAGTTTGAATACTACAAATTACTAGGAGAGCTCAGTTTTGAACAGCTTGAAGAAAACCAGTTGTTCTGGAAATTCAACCAAGAGAGTAATTCAGTAGCCATTATTGTCAACCACCTTTGGGGAAACATGATGTCGCGATGGTCAGATTTCCTTACTACTGATGGCGAAAAAGAATTCCGAAATCGTGACCTAGAATTTGAGGAAGTTATTTCATCAAAAGAAGAGTTGTTACTAAAATGGAATGAAGGCTGGACTTGCCTTTTCGAAGCTCTAAATTCTGTGAATGAAAATAACTGGGAAACAGAAGTTTACATCCGAAACCAAGGCCACACTGTAGTTGAAGCTATAAATCGACAGCTTACTCATTATTCTTATCATATTGGGCAGATTGTTTACATAGCCCGTATGCAAAAAGGTGAAGCTTGGGAAAGCTTATCTATCCCAAAAGGGAACTCTGCAAACTACAACAAAGAGAAGTTTTCGCAGGAAAAACACCACGAGCATTTTACGGATGAATTTCTCGGAAAAAAGGATACCCCTCAAAGTTGAATTGCTCTTTCCTAACAAGCGATGATTTATCTTGTATTTTAGATGCCAGTTAATTCGTTGGCAGGTCTAATAAATTAACTGACATCTTCAAATCTCACTTCTGTGTAGCTACCAAAGTTGCAATATGGAGATTATTACTGTGGTTCACTCTTAAGCCAAATATTCCATCCGTTGAAATGCCTTCCGAAGGTATACTCGTTAGCTTTTGATCATTTAGATAAAAAGTAATTTTCTCAGCAGAAATGTTTACTTCAAAATTATTCTCTGCTGTAGATTCTGTTTTATCCGTAAACATCGTCATCGCGTCTGTAGCCGTCCAACCTTTTATTGTTGCGGTTTCGCTTCCAGCCCTAGTTTTTATCAGGTATTCGCCTGTATTTCTAATCAGAAAATATACGTATTCTTGATTTTCTTTGTCTAGGTTTTTGCCGCCAAAAATCATACCAAAAGCTTCTCTATTACGCCCTTTGGTATCAAATAAGTAGATCTTAGATTTGATATTATAATTACCACTTACAGTATTTTCTGGATGATAGAAAATAGCTGATGGCCCTGTAGTAATATGCCAGCCTGGCGTCATGTTTACGAAATAGATATCGGCAGTTTCGCTGTCATCACCAATTACAGTTTCAACATTTGGATGATCTAAACGTACGCTCCAACCTTCTGGAACTTTTAGGTCTTCACCCTGTGGAGTGGAGCCATCTGGCCGATTTTGCGCTATTAATCCTGTACATAAAAACGTGAGCACAACGAAAGCAGTTGTTAATTTCTTCATCTCTACATCCTTTAAAGTTGTTAATTTAATTTTGGGGAAAGTTACTCCCTACTTCTACTAATGTGGCTTATTTACTACAGCCAATCAACAATGTCGTCTTTCTTCTCTACTTCAACATATTTATTGAAGATTTCATACAGGCTTGCATTTTCTTCGAGCGTTTTACGGCTTACAGCATCGACATAGGCTATAATTCGCCCTTTATGTAAAATGGCGATATCATCGCAAAGGTTTTCAACCACTTCTAGAATATGGCTCGTTATAATTATCGTAACGCCTTTTGCTTTTAGCTTTCGGATAATAGTTTTCATCCGCTCAATAGAAATCACATCTACTGACTCAAAAGGCTCATCCAGAAATAATACTTTAGGCTCGGTTAGCACCGCTGTAACAAAAGCCAGTTTCTTTCTACTTCCCGACGAAAGTTTGTGAATTTTTATTTTAGCGAAGTCTTTAATTTCGAAAAAATCGAGTAAGGCATAGGCCTTCTCAACCAAACCGTTTTTCTCCACCATGTAGATGTCACAAATGTACTCGATAAATTCTAAGCTCGTGAACTGTTCAAAAAGTAATGGTGGCTGAAGTACTGAAGCAATTTGTTTCTTTATAGCTTCTTCGTTTTCATCACCAAAAAGAAGTTCTCTTATAGTGACATAGCCATCATCGTAACTCAACAAACCTGTAAGCACACCAATCAAAGTACTTTTTCCCGCACCATTAGGCCCAATCAAGCCGAAAATGCTTCCCTCAGGAATTTCTAAATCTAATTCTTTTAGAACTACATCTTCGTCGTAGCTTTTAATAAGCCCCGAAATTTTAACCGCGCTAGGCATGAGCTTTTGTTTTCTTTTTGGCAGTAAAATACTTCGCAGCATAGCCTACCGTAAATATACCATACAATAGTAATACTATTTGCAGGTTCGTCATATTCATCATGGTCGTTCCTTCATTATCGGCACGTAGAAACTCGAGAGCAAAACGTAATAGTGCATATCCACCGGTATGAATAAAGAAGATAAGTGGTGATTTTTTATCAGCTTGGAAGTATTTATTGAATACCCAGAGCACAATTCCAATTAACAGAAAGTCACCGGCCATTTCGTAGAGTTGTGTTGCATGTAGTGCTGCGCTCATAGTCGAAGCTTGGTCAACTAAACCATTTTCAAATGAGTACTGCCATGCAGAGCTCGAAATTCTATATTCGGTTTCAAATGCAGGGACAGTAGTTCCGTACCGTGGAAATTGAACACCTAAGAACGACGAAGTTGCTTTGCCATAAGCATCTCCATTTAGAAAGCAACCAATTCTTCCTAGCCCTTGGCCAAGTAAAATACCTGGAGAGAGAATGGAGAAATACTCCCAATAGTTCATCTTATTTTTGCGAGTGTATAGCCATCCACCAAACATCCCACCAACAAGTCCACCAGTAATGCTATTTCCGGCGCCGGTTAAGCTTAAAATGATGCTTGGATCGGCTAAGAATCTATCTGACTCCCAAAATAGATAATGCGAAACGCGTGCACCAACAAGTGCCCAAAGTATTGCCCAAAGAACCAATCCTTCAAACTTATCTACTTTTCCTCCATATTTCTCTACGCGTTTATAGATCCACCAAACTGCAAGCACAATAGAAATGAGAAAGTACATTCCTTCGTAAAAGTATATTTGATTAAATCCCAAATCGAGATGTATTGGTAACATAAATTCTTTGCTTACTTAATTAAATTTCTAATCCATCCATAAACGTTTTAGAACCTGTTTTTTAAACAGACTCACAAGTACATCCATATGTCTCCAAAGGTAAATGCCTATCACAACAATAACCACGCTCATTATAGTAATTCTGTACCACTCTAAACCTTCTAGTGGTACAAAAACCAAATAACCAACCGTAAAAATAGCGAATGAAATTAAAAAAGTTACTTTTTGTGGAATAATTGGATGTTTATAACTGAACGATGAATACGTTGCTTTCTGATATTGATAATAAGAACTCCATATAAAAAGGAGCATAAAACAGAGGAAGAAAAAGCTATTTCCTATAAATATCTTAACAACATGCCCTACTTCCGGTATCAAAAGAATCTCGAAAATAGTAATGAGATAAAACACGAACAAAGGCAACAAAAACACTCCTAAAAACCGCTCTTTAAGCTGTTGCTCCAATTTTATGGGAAATTGAAGATGCATGAGTAATTCTCGGTTTTCGTAACCGTACATATTGGCCATTCCCATTGCCAACAGTGCAACAGGTATTCCCGCCAAAATTGTGGGAATTAAAATAGATTTTGCCATCGGATAGTTAAGCTGCATTAACAATGGCACATAAACCAACGGAATGATGGCAAGCGTTAGCACCTGAAGCTTGTTGTAAGGATGAATCATTACATAATAATAGTATTTACCAGCGTTTCTGCCCAATACTTTACGTAAGAAAACCCAAAGTTTACTACTTTGCTCTTCAGCTTTTTTTACGGTGGGGTTTAATAGCCCTTGTGAAGTTTTGTTGAAATGATCAACGAGTATCAGCCCTATCAAAACCACAAGAAAGAAAATGATTGTAGATGCCGTAACCCAATCGTACTCTAACCTTACTGTTCTTAATAATAAACCACCTGGTAGCCAAGAAAGAAAGGCGTTTATGGTATCAACTTGTGGAATAATTTTTGTGAATATTTCTTTCGAGTTGTCAGAAAATATAGAAACAGCTTCAAATAGCCCGAATACAACAATTAGAAAGCCTACCATTACAGCTATAAACCTACGTTCTACAATCCGTAAGAACCGATGTTTAATGGAGTAAATAAGTACATAGTTAAAAGTTACTGCAAGCACACCAACTAGCACTTGGTAGAAGTGCGAAACTTGTAACATCAAGAAAATAATCCAAGTGAAGTTGTAAATAATGTTTACAGGGTGGCAAAAACCAATCCACATTAAATAGCGGGAAAGTCTTTTTAGGGGAAAGCCAAAGCCTAAAAGTTTTCGGTTTTCTTCGAGATTCAATAACCTGAGATTGGTAAAAGAAAAATGCATTATCCAATAGCAGTTGGTAAACACGAGTAATAGAAATAGATAGATTTCTGGGGTGAGCCATGGGATTTGCGTTTTCATCCATGGGTCGGTGTCTAACAGACTTACAACTATAGCTGTACCCACAAGATTGACAAGCATTACGCCTAAAAACATGATATAGCCTATTAATAACAGTAGCTGTACCTTGTTTAGGTTGGAAACAAAAATTTTCCAGTTAAGAAATAATAGCCTTGCGAACATTCTTAATGATACTGAATTTGAACTAAGCTTTTATGTTGAAGTGCAAACTAATTGAAAATTAATACTCTGTTAATCATCGCCCTTATACTTCCTACTTCGTTTTGCTTAAGTTTTGACCTTTTCTACAGATGTTGAAACAACGCTCTTGAATTTCTTAGTATAATAAAAAAAGCAGTTCCCGAAAAGAAACTGCTTTTAAATCATTTATTCTGCTCTTGTTTAAAAAGCGATACCTACCGTAAGAGCAATGGCTCCGTTTTTTGCTTCTTCATTGAAATTATCTTTAGCTGCAGCAGTAAGTCCCGCGGTGTAACGTACTCCTACTCTAAACTTACTTACATCAACACCCGCGCCTACAATTACACCGAAATCTGTATCTTCGGTTTGATCATCTAAGTTTAGAGATGCATCATCGTTTTTAATCTCAGACTTTATATTAAATCCCATATATGGCCCAAAATATACATTCGGTTTTACGCCAGGTGTTGGGAAACCAAACTTAAGAAGCACTGGAACTTGTAGGTAGTTTACATTGAAACTTGCGTCCGAGTCTTCGATATTTGACCCATATTGACTA
>TARA_R110002096_G_scaffold70839_2_pt1 | contig 14897 bp, 21 predicted proteins | sample TARA_R110002096 | Tara Oceans TARA_R110002096 (sample SAMEA4397295) | marine metagenome | biome: Polar Biome; feature: [DCM] deep chlorophyll maximum layer (ENVO:01000326); material: water (ENVO:00002006), including particulate matter (ENVO:01000060) such as... | depth 35 m | reverse complement strand
GCATCGGCTCGAGGACGAATCCGACCAGCGAACAGCCCAGGAAGTAGATTCATTATAGGGCCAGACCCGGGGCCGATTGCAACACCTATCGGGGAATCGCCGGAAACTCAGTGGTTTGACTGTTCTCCGAGAGCGCTTTCAAGTTTGCTGTCCATGGCTTTGAGCAGAGTGCTGGTGGCATCGGACATGGTATCCCGCTCAAGCAGTTCGTGGGTCATGTTCAGGGCCGCCATCACGGCAATACGCTCAGTTCCGAATACCTTGCCGCCTGTGCGTATTTCGCGCATCTTGCTATCCAGATGCCTGGCGGCACGCATGAGGGCTTCCTGTTCTTCTGCCGGGCAGGCGACCAGGTACTCCTTATCCAGAATTTTCACCTCAACGGTGGTGGATTGCTTGGACATCAATGGTGCTCCAGCGCCCGAAGGCGGCCGATCATGGCTTCGATCTTGTTTTTGGCAAGATCATTTTTGTGCATAAGCTGGGCCCGTTCCCGGTTCCAGTCATCCTGCAACTGCCTGAAAGTTGCGTTGCTCTGCTCCAGTTTTTGGCAGTGTTCGATCAGCTTGTCCAGCTTGTCCGCTAATGCTTGTACTTCGGACTGTTCCATGACGTGCTCAGCATAGGTTGAAGATATTGCGACTAACTATAAGTGCGCGCGCCATAGCGGTCAATTTACAGGCGTGTCATGAGATGGCTACCCACTGTTATTTGGCTCTCGGGTGAGACCTGGATCACATCTCACCGGGGCTCCCAAAGCCTTGTGAACGGCTCTGCCGCCAGGCGCTGAATGCCGGAACCAGTGCCGCCAGCAGGGCGGCCAGCGGCACGGATGTCAGTAGCGCCCATTCTTCAAGGTTCAACGGGCGCAATTGAATCTGAATTCCGTAATTCGTCAGCACCCAGGGGCCGAGCATTGAAATCGCGAATGCGCTCAACCCAAGCGAAATCAGGCAGGCTACCACGGCAAGGGCCAGGCACTCGATAAGATAGAGGCTCGCGATCAGGCCGGGAGACGCGCCTGTAGCGCGCAGAATCGCTATTTCGTGGGCTCGCTGGGTTTGCAGTGTTAGCAACACTGCGATTAGCCCGATCAGGCTGGTAATCACCACGAAACCGGTTATGCCGAGCAGTGCCTGTTCAAACTGGCTCATCAGCCGCCACAGTTCGCTCAGGGCAACGCCCGGCAAAATGGCAGAAAGCGGCTCACCGGTGTACTGATTAAGATCGCGCTGTACGCGGAATGTCAGGATCTTACGATCCAGCCCGGCGAAAACAGCGGTAATCGCGCCGGGTGTGAATTCCCGGCCCTCGGCCTGCTCTGGTGTCAGTGTGCGGCCTGGTCTGGCAACGCCTGACTCCCAGCCTACATGCATCGCTTCCATGCCCTGCAGGCTGATATAGACCGCCTGATCCACGGGGGTGCCCGTGGCTTCAAGAATGCCTGTTACCGTGAAGGGGGTGTCTTTGTGGTTCGAGAAGCTGGTGCGCCCGCCGCCATGGGAAAGTACGATTTCATCGTCAATGCTATGGTTCAGGGTTCTGGCAACGCCTGCGCCCAGCACCACGTCGAAAACCCCGCTAAACCATTGACCCTTTGCCAATACCAGAGGTTGGCCCCGGCCAAACCGGAAATGCTCGCCAAAGCCTTTGTCTGTGCCTACAACCCGGAACCCTTTGTAACTGTCGCCCAGGGAAATGGGAATGAGCCAGTCAATGCGCGTGTCTTGTTTAAGCTCCTGAAAGGTCGACCATCGGATGTTGTTGGTGGCGTCACCAATATGAAACACCGTATAAAGCAGCAAATTGAGCTGACCACTGCGGGCGCCGATGATCAGGTCGGTATCGCTGATGGTGCTGGTAAAGGACTGTTTCACTTCTGTGCGCAGGTATTGGATGCCGAGCAGCAAGGTGACGCTCAGGGTGAGGGTGAGGCACACCAGAGCCAAAACCTTGCGCCTGTGCCAGAGGCTTGCGGTTGCCAGTGATAATGCAAGATGAGCCTTCATACCGGTACCTGCCCGAGTTCAAGCTGATGGTGAAAGTGCCGGGCCAGAGAGCGGTCGTGGCTGACAAACAGCACGGAGGTGTTGCGCTCTTCAGCCATGGTCAGTAGAAGGTCGATGAAGCGGTCACGGTTGTCGCTGTCCAATGCGGATGTGGGCTCGTCTGCCAGAATAATCTCCGGGGCTCCGATCAGTGCCCGCGCAGCGGCAATGCGCTGCTGCTGGCCAATGCTGAGCCGGGTGACCTTGCGCTGCCAGTGGCTTTCAGGAATGGCGAGCGCCGTCAGTAGTTCGTGAGCTGCCAGCGTTGGCGTCTCGCCTGTGGCGGCCTTGCGACGTTGCGACAGCCTGCAGGGCAGGGTGACATTGGCCAAGGCTGTGAGGTAGGGCACCAGATTGAACTGCTGGAATATTACGCCGATGTGGTCCGCCCGGAAGCGGTCACGTTTGCCCGCACCAAGCTGGTGGATGTCGGTGCCCAGCAACCTGATCGTGCCTGTCGCTGGCGGAAGCATTCCGGCCAGCAGGCTCAGGAAGGTGCTTTTGCCAGTGCCGCTTGGGCCGTGAAGAAAAAGATGTTCACCCCGGGGCAGGCTGAGGTCAGGGAACGCGAGTGGCGGGTGTTGGCTGTCCCAGCAAAAGGTGAGATTTTTGACTTCGAGTGCTGCAGGCACATATTCAGAGCTATGCGCACTGGATTCTGACTGGCTGTTCATGTTGATCGTTCTCTGCCCCGTGTATTATGTCTGGCTTACGTTCGCCGACGCGTGTCTGGCTGTTTGGCTTTCCGGAGAGCTTTGCTAATGTTCCAATCTTTACGTTGCCCTGCCGGGGCGCTGCTGCCGGCCCTGTTGGTTTTCTTGCTGAGCCTTCCCATGCAGGCTTACTCGGAACCGCGCGAAATCGACTGGCTGGAGTTGATGCCCGCCGAGGATCTGGCCCTGCTGGAAAATATGCCAGAACTGGAGCATGAGGGCGATGGCCCACCTTTGCTGCCGGACGAAATCATGACCGGCCGGGTTGTTCCGGAGATGGCGAATGTCGCTGGCCGCATCCCCGGATTTGTGGTGCCCCTCAAAACAACCAAAGACATGCGCATTCTGGAGTTTTTCCTGGTGCCTTATTACGGCGCCTGCATCCACGTGCCGCCACCGCCTCCCAACCAGATCATTCATATCAAATACAAGCAGGGGTTCAAGCTCGAAGCTCTGTACGACCCCGTCTGGATTGAGGGGACGTTGGTGATTGATCGCACGGAAACAGGCGTTGGTACATCTTCCTACTCCATGGTGGCGGAAGCGGTTGAACCCTATGAGGAATAGCCTCAGCGCCCGAACCTGAAAGAGCTCTCGCCTTGCCCCATGTGGGTTGCGCCCTGTCCATCCGGGCCGGCCCATGCGATATCGAGATGTTCGAGGGCTGGAAAGCGGACGGTGAGTGGCGTTGTCAGCGAGGCTGATTTAGCCAGCCCGGGGCAGGTCAGAATCTGGGTGACCGTTATATCGGCGTGCTGGTTCGGGTCGCCGTGACTGTGCCCGTCATGATCGTGACCGCCTGCAACCTCATGTTGAATCGTGGTGGCCTGTATCTGGCAGGTTGATTCCAGAGTGTTAACCAGTGGATTCTCGCCAAGCCAATTGGTAACGCGTTCTTCAATCTGGTGCTGCTCCGGCGTGCGCGGGTGGTGCTCGAATCCAAGCATATTTCCTGCTGGTGACATGAGCTGTATTTCAACCTGGTTATCGGCGAATGCAAGCTGCATTTCAGCATGGCCGTGTTGGTGCGAGCCGGGGTTCTCTGCTGCCATCACCCTTGTGCTGACAAGTGCCAAAGTGATGGGTAGTACGAGGTGTTTGTTTGAGAGCATGCCCGTGTCCATTGATGGGTAGTGATATGTTATAACATATTGTTCTCTCGTTCCCTGAAAATCAACCAGTCAGTGTCTTGCAGGCGCCTGAATGCTAGGATAGAGCCCTAACTCCACAACACAGGATTGTCTTGGTTCATGTCAGAAACCGACACTGCCAGCGCGGCGCATGCCGCTGAATTCGAGCGCTGGGCTAATGTTTTTACGGCCCACAAAGCGTTCAGCCATCCTTCCGAGCTGCATGGTGCCCTTTGTGGCCGACTGGCTGCTGGTTCCCGCATTGAGGAAGATGAGTGGCTCGCCATGGTTTGCGAACACATGGGGTTGCCTGAAAGTGCCGCCGAGGAGGCCGATGACCTGTCCGCCTTCATGAACGAAGCGTACGAGCGGGCGCTGGTGTTTCTGAAGTCAGCGGATATGAGCTTCCATCCTCTGCTGCCTGACGATGATTATGCCATTGATCAACGCCTTGAAGCCCTGGTGGCCTGGATACGTGGTTTTCTCGAAGGCATGGCCCTGTCTGCCGGCGAGTCCCTGGGCGAGGCGCCGGACGAGATTCGCGAACTCATTGAAGACATGGTCGCGATCAGTCAGGTTTCTGAAGATCAGGAACAGGATCAGGAAAGTGAGCAGCAGTTGGTGGAGATAACCGAGTACATCCGGCTCGGGGCTTTGGCCGTATTCACCGAATTCAATCCTCCGGAAAAGCCGGCGCCGCTAACGCCAACGCTGCACTGATCATGCCACACATTGCGGGAGATTCTATGCCGTCCATTATACCCGTCAAGGAATTCGCCGAGCGCCGTCGCAAACTGATGGAGCGCATGGCACCGGACAGTATTGCCATTATTCCGGCTGCACCGGAGCGTGTTCGTAACCGCGATGTGCTGCATCCGTTTCGTCAGGACAGCGACTTTCAGTACCTGACCGGTTTCGGTGAGCCCGAGGCAGTTTTGGCGCTCATTCCCGGTCGTGAACACGGTGAGTCGGTACTGTTCTGCAAAGAAAAGAATCCCGAAAAGGAACTGTGGGATGGATTTCTGGTGGGGCCCGAGGGTGCAATTGAGCGCTACGGCCTGGATGACGCTTTTCCGGTGGCGGATATCGACGATATTCTGCCTGGCATGATCGAAGGGCGCAGCCGGGTGTATTACCCGCTGGGTAAAGATCAGGGGTTCGATACCCGGGTGATGGACTGGGTCAAGGTTATCCGCAGCAAGGTTAAAAGCGGTGCGCATCCGCCGGGCGAGTTTGTGGCGCTGGAGCATCTTTTACACGACCTCCGTCTTTTCAAAAGCGCTAACGAAATCAAGGCCATGGCCAAGGCCGGGCAGATCAGTGCAGAAGCCCATTGCCGTGCCATGAAGCGTGCCCGAAAGGGTGGTTACGAATACAACCTTGAGGCCGAGCTGATTCACACGTTTATGGATCACGGGGCCCGTTCCACGGCCTATCCGTCCATTGTTGGCGGCGGTGCCAATGGCTGTATTCTGCATTACATCGAGAACACAGCGGCCCTGAACGACGGTGATCTGGTGCTCATCGATGCGGGTTGTGAGGTGGAATGCTACGCCTCTGACATTACCCGCACCTTCCCGGTCAACGGCAAGTTCAGCCCTGAGCAACGGGCAGTCTACGAAGTGGTGTTGGAGGCTCAGTACGCGGCTATTGACGCAGTGCGCCCCGGCAATCACTGGAATCACCCCCACGAGGCAGCATTGAGAGTGCTGACTGGCGGCCTGATCGATCTGGGTATTTTGTCAGGCACGGTCGACGACGCCATTGCCAGCGAAGCCTTCAAGCCGTTCTTCATGCACCGCACTGGTCACTGGCTGGGCCTGGATGTGCACGATGTGGGCGACTACAAGATTGGCGACGCATGGCGGCTGCTTGAGCCGGGTATGGCGCTTACGGTTGAGCCTGGCCTTTATATCTCACCGGGTAATACCGATGTGGATGAAAAGTGGCGTGGTATCGGCATTCGTATTGAAGACGACGTAGTCGTGACCCATGAGGGCCACCACGTGTTGACGAACGGCGTACCCAAGACCATTGAAGAGATTGAAGCCCTGATGGCGGGATGAGCCTGTGAAACACTCCGATACCGATGTGATCATTGCCGGCGGTGGGCTGGCAGGCGCAACGCTGGCGCTGGCGCTGGCCAAGGTTGCTCCCGCATTGAGGGTAACCGTGGCCGAGGTTTTCCCGCTGTCTGCGGATGCCCTGCCGAATGCCTATCAGCCCAGTTATGACGCACGTTCCACTGCGTTAGCCTGGGGTTCGCGACTGATTTTTGAAGAGCTTGGGCTCTGGCAGCGGATATCGGAGCATGCGACGCCCATTCAGCAGATTCACGTGTCTGATCGGGGTCGTTTCGGCGCCACTCGCCTGAATGCCAAAGAGTATGAACAGCAAGCCTTGGGCTATGTGGTGGATAATCGCTGGATGGGCCTTTGCCTGGTGCGGGAGCTGCTCGAAACAAATGTCCAGTGGCAGGCGCCGGCTGAAGTCACGGATATGACGCCGTCCGAACAGGGTGTGAGCGTTACCCTGAAGGCCGGCGATGCGACCAGCACTCTAACGGCGCAATGCCTGATTGTTGCAGACGGTGGCCGTTCCGGGTTGAGAGAAAAACTCGGCTTCCAGCCAAGCCACCGCAACTATGACCAGAACGCGCTGATTGCCAACGTGTCCACCAGCGACAGCCATCAGTTCACTGCATTCGAGCGTTTTACCGACACCGGCCCCATGGCGATGTTGCCACACGGCTCACCCTCCCGGGCAGGACATCAATCCGCACTGGTATGGACGTTGAGCGACCAGGAGCTCGAAGCGGTTCTGGCATTGCCGGATAGCGATAAATGCCAGCGGCTCCAGGAGCGCTTTGGTTGGCGGCTGGGGCGGTTCACCCGGATAGGTGAGTGCAACCATTACCCCCTGACACTGACCACGGTAGATGAGCCAGTAAGGCCGGGTGTCGGGCTTGTAGGTAATGCTGCACATGCTTTGCACCCGGTTGCCGGACAGGGCTTCAATCTCGCACTGCGGGGCTTGATGACGTTGGTAGAGCAGTTCCGGTTGGCGGCTGAGCAAGGCCGGCCACCGGGAGACTTTCAGATTTTGCGCCGCTACCACCAGTTGCATCGCCCGGACCGGCAGCAAACCGTGCAGTTCTCCGATTCATTGATCCGTATCTTTGGTCAATCTCCAGCGCCAGTTGCAGCGGCGCGGGACGCCGGCTTGGTGGGCCTGGACTTGCTGCCCGGTGCCAAGCGCCTGTTTGCGCGCAACGCTATGGGCACTGGCGGGCGCCGTGCTGTTATCAACACGCCTGGATTAAATGAAAAGCCAAGTCACAATCAGCGCGAGATCCCGGAACATGAGTGATGCCAAAGTGTTCGATATCCTCGTGGTCGGCGGCGGAATGACCGGCACAGCGCTCGCTCTTGGCTTGTCCCGCCAGGGCTGGCAGGTCGGGCTGATCGAAGGCGGAGATCGCGACACTCTGCTGCAGGCTCCAGCTCCCGTTGAGGGCGTGGCGGATTTTGAGCCCCGCGTCAGCGCCATCTCTGTGGCCAGCCAGCAGTTGCTGGAAACCTTGGGCGCCTGGCAGGGTGTCGTGGCCGGTCGCCATTGCCCCTATCAAGGTATGACCGTGTGGGACGGAGACGGCACCGGACGTATCCATTTTGATGCGGCCGAATTGCAGGCCCGCGCCTTGGGTACGATTGTTGAAAACCGCAGCCTGGTCCGGGCCTTGTTCGAGGTTGTTGAAACCAGCGATGTTGAGCTGATTGATGGTGTGCAGGTTACCGGCTGTGCGCAGGCTGGTGACCAGCGCAGTATTGAGCTTGCGGATGGCCGCACACTGGTGGCCCGCCTCGTGATCGCGGCGGATGGTGCCAACTCCCGATTGCGGCAATGGGTAGGGTTGCCTACCCGTGAATGGGATTACGATCAGCAAGCGATTGTGTGCACCGTGCGCACGGCCCAAAGTCACAGATACACCGCCTGGCAGCGGTTTTCTCAAACCGGGCCGCTGGCGTTTTTGCCGCTGGCAACGGAAAGCGGTGATGAGCACTTCTGCTCCATCGTATGGTCGCAGGATACCGAAGAAGCTCGCCGCCTGATGGCTCTGGATGATGCAACCTATACGGCTGAACTGGAACGGGCGATCGAACGAGAACTCGGCGCCGTTGAAGCTGTGTCCCAGCGTTTTGCCTTCCCGCTCAGGCAGCGCCATGCCAAAGATTATATTGCTCCCGGTTTTGCGCTGGTGGGTGATGCCGCTCATACCATTCACCCGCTTGCGGGCCAGGGCGCTAACCTTGGGTACGGCGATGTCCGGGTTATGCTGGAGGAGTTGGCGAAAGCAAAAGGTACCGGTTTGAGCCCCGCTCACGAATTGGTGCTGGCGCGCTATCAGCGCCGTCGCAAGGGCGAGAATTTGGCTATGATGGCTGCCATGGAAGGTTTCAAACAATTGTTTGGGCGTGATGAGCTGCCGCTGAGATGGCTGAGAAATACCGGTATGCGTTGGCTTGACGGGCTTGGCCCGGTTAAAAACCGGATTGCTGCTGAGGCCATGGGCCTTATTCTTTAAACGGCCACCACAATAAAGGATATGCACTGATGGCAGGAACCAGTCTGCTCATGCTCATCGACGACATTGCGACACTGCTCGACGATGTTTCCCTGATGACCAAAGCCGCAACAAAGAAAACAGCCGGTGTTCTCGGGGACGACCTCGCCCTGAACGCGCAACAGGTAACCGGTGTAAAGCCGGCCCGGGAGTTGCCTGTCGTCTGGGCGGTTGCCAAAGGCTCGATGGTGAACAAGGTGATTCTTGTGCCGGCCGCCGTCGCGATCAGTTTTTTTGTGCCCTGGCTGGTTACGCCGTTATTAATGCTCGGCGGTGCGTTCCTCTGCTTTGAAGGGGCTGAAAAACTGGCCCATAAATTTCTGCATGCAGAGGAAGATGAGCAGAACAAAAAGCAGCTGCGCGAGGCCCTGAAGCAGCCCGATGTCGATCTGAAAGTCCTGGAAAAACGAAAGATAAAAGGCGCTATCCGAACAGACTTCATCCTGTCTGCAGAGATTATAGCCATCACTCTCGGAGTGGTTGCGGCGGCGAGCATAGGGACGCAGTTTGCGGTGCTGTCGGTGGTGGCCGTGGCGGTTACGGTGGTTGTCTACGGCCTGGTGGCCGGTATCGTGAAGCTGGATGACATAGGCCTCTATCTGAGCGAGAAAGACGGTGCGCTGGCTCAGCGGCTAGGCAATGGCATTCTCTGGCTTGCCCCCTATCTTATGAAAATCTTATCCATTTTTGGCACTCTTGCCATGTTCCTGGTGGGCGGTGGCATTCTGGTGCATGGGATACCGCCGGTTTATAAGGCTATCGAACACTTTGCCGTGGATTTCGGTGGCCTGTCGGCCACACTGATTCCTATGCTGGCCAATGGCTTGTTCGGCCTGCTGTCGGGTGCGTTGCTGGTGGCGGTGCTTACGCCTGTACTGCGGATGTGGGAAGCGAGATCAAACGCTTCCTGAATTTACAGGCAGGCGTCAAACAGCCGGCTGACGAGAACGGGAACGGCTGTTTCCACCCGCAGAATGCGTCGCCCGAGATGAACACTCTGGCACCCAGCCTCTTCCAGCTTACCTACTTCGTAGGGAGTGAAGCCACCCTCCGGCCCTATACACAGCGCAGTGGGCTTGTTCAGGTGCGTGGGGCAGGGCGTAGCAGTGCCCGGGTGTGCAACCAGGGCTTCTTTGCCGTTCAGCAGGGCGGGCAGTTCATCTTCCACGAAGGGTTTGAACAGCTTGCGAATGTACACACTCGGCATGATCGTATCTTTTGCCTGCTCAAGCCCGAGGGTCAGGTTCTCCCTCAGGTTTTGATCTGACAACCAGGGCGTCTGCCAGAAGCTCTTTTCCACCTTGTAGCTGTTGATCAGCCAGATGTCCTTGATGCCCAGTGTCGCGCTGGTTTGCAGAATACGGCGGAACATTTTTGGGCGAGGCATGGCCAGGATAAGCGTAAGGGGTAGGGGAGGCGGTGGTTGCTGATCAAGCACAACAACCAATTCAGCTTCAGAGTCCGCAAGCTTTATCACTTCTCCAAGCCCGATCAGGCCGTTTACGCGGCCAACCGGAAGCTGATCTCCTGTGGATGCGCCGAGTACAGACCGGATGTGTTCAAGCCGACGGCCCCGCAGCACCACGCGGTCGGACGCAACAAAGTCCTCGTCAAACAGTAAGGCCAGGTTCATTCAGAGGATGGCTCGTCGGCTTCCGGCTCCGAAACTTCGCGTACGGCCAGCCGGCCAAACAAAATGCCCAGCTCGAACAGAATCCACATGGGTACCGCCAGAAGTGTCTGCGAGATGATATCTGGCGGTGTCAGCATCATGCCGATCACGAAGCAACCCACCACCACGTATGGCCGCTTCGCCGCCAGATCTGCTGGCGTTGTTGCGCCGCTGAGGATCAGCAGAATGGTGGCAATGGGGATCTCGAAGGCGATCCCGAAGGCAAAAAACATCTTCAACACGAAGTTCAGGTAGCTACTGATGTCCGGCAGTTCAACAATACCTTCCGGGCCTATGGCCGTGAAAAAGCCGAACACCAGAGGGAACACCACGTAATACGCAAACGCAGCTCCCAGATAGAACAGGATGACGGAGGTAAACAGCAGCGGAAAAGCCAAGCGTTTTTCATGGGCATAGAGCCCAGGCGCAACAAAGCTCCAGAGCTGGTAAAGAATGATCGGAATAGCAGCAAAAACTGACAAAAACAGCGCCAGTTTAAGAGGCGCAAAAAACGGCGAGGTGATGTCCGTTGCGATCATTGTTTGCCCGATCGGTAGCAGTGATCGGATAGGCTCAGACAGCCAGAGATACAGTTCGTTGGCAAAGGGGTAAATGGCAGCAAAACAGATCACCACAGCCAGAACCATTTTCAGCAATCGGTTGCGAAGCTCCAGCAGGTGTTCAACCAGCGGCATTTCCGGGTGGCCGTCCGAGGTGTCCTTGTAGTCCGGGCCTTTACCCTCAGTTTTTGCATTCATGAAGACTTGTCCGAGGGATTTTGCGCGGCGTCTGACTTACCTGATGGGATCTCGCCAGAGTCTGTCTTTGTGTCGCTTGGCGGACTCTGGGAAGTCATAGCCTGTTTGTCGGCTGCCGGCTTACCGGCGGGCTTGTCCGACATGGTCATGTGTTCATATTTTTTGGCTTCATCAAGCGCGTCGCGAACGGTTTTCTTTACGTCGTCCAGGCCCACATCGCCGGCGTCGCGCAGCTCTTTTCTGAGCTCGTCGGCCTTTAGCTGGCGGTCGAGCTCAGAGGTAAACTGGCTGACCATACGCCGCGCACCACCAACCCAGCGACCGGCTGCTCGCGCAGCAGTGGGTAGCCGCTCGGGGCCAAGCACCAACAGGGCAATAACGCCGCAGATCAGCAGCTCAAGAAAGCCGATATCAAACATTCTGTCTGGTCTCAGCTTTTGGTTTTGTCCCTGGGCTTCTCTTCAGCAGCCTGCCGTTTCTGCTCGTCGGCCTGGCCTTCCAGAGAGTCCGGGTCTTCCGATTTGGTGTCTTCGTCGCTCATGGACTTTTTGAAGCCGCGAATCGCGCCACCAAGGTCGGTGCCGATGTTGCGCAGTTTTTTGGTCCCGAACAGCAGAATTACGATGCCCAGTACAATAAGAAGTTGCCAGATACTGATACCCATTTCGGGGGTCCTCGTTTAAATGTGTCTGTTCGTTGGTATTGTACGTTACCGGAGGCTGTTGGCGGAAACCCTACAAAGAGGTATTGCTGTCTTACTGGCCTCGGGACGCTTTCTCTTCCAGGCCGGACAGGTCAAACCGGCTGTCCAGCTCGTCCAGAATATCCTTCGGGGAGAGGCCCAGGCTGGAAAGCATCACCATGCTGTGAAACCAGAGATCTGCGGTTTCGCTGACTACCGCCCGGGTATCTCCCGAATGCTCGGCATCCTTGGCCGCCAGCAGAGTCTCTGTGCATTCTTCGCCGACTTTTTCCAATATCTTGTTCAGACCTTTGGCATGGAGACTGGCGACGTAGGATTTCTCAGGGTCGGCTGCCTTGCGGGCCTCCAGAACCCGAGCCAGGTTTTCCAGGACATCACTCAACGCACACACTCCTCAGTTGCTGCCATAAATGGCATCAGGGTCTTTAATAACGGGCTCAACACTCACCCATTGGCGGTCCTTCAGGGAGCGGTAAAAACAGCTGCGCCGGCCGGTATGGCAGGCAATGCCGCCTTTCTGCTCAACCTTCAGCAGTATCACGTCCTCGTCGCAATCGAGGCGGATATCCTTAACGACCTGCTGATGTCCGGAAGTCTCACCTTTGCGCCAGAGTTTACCTCGTGATCGCGACCAGTACACTGCCTGGCCCTCTTCAGCGGTGAGGCGAAGTGATTCGCGGTTCATCCATGCCATCATCAGAATGTCGCCAGTGGCAGCATCCTGAGCAATCGCCGGCACCAAGCCGTCGGTAGTCCAGCGAATGGCTTCAAGCCAGTCTGAGTTGATTACAGTATCGGGCAAATCTTTCATTTTCATGAATCCTGAGCTTGGCGGTGGGTTTCAGGCCGCCTCTTACTTCTTGAATTTCCCGGCTGCGTCACCAACCGCAGACTTCAAGGTGTCCCAGGCAGACTCCACGCCATCTTTAAGGGACTCCCAAGCGTCGTCGCTCGCCTCTGCAAGTTGCGATAGTTTCGCCTTACCTTCATCGATCTTGCTTTCCAGCTCTTTGATTTTTTTGCGCATTTCCAGCTGGGTGCCTGCGCTGGCCCCAGAGGCCCTGGCCCTTAGCTTGGCCACTTCAGCACGCCATTCATCCAACTGAGCCTGCCTCTTCTGCCGATACAGTTCTCTATCGCTCATAATGTATTCTTTCCTTTCCTTTGGTTTGGTTTGGTTTGCGCACCGCGCTGTGACGGCTCCTTGTCTATTAGCTCCATGCTACCAGAACATCAACCGTTATTATTTCCAACCTTGAAGCCAGATGTTGTGATCTTTCAGCTCCGCCCACTCTATTGGCTCAGAGCGATTGGATATAACGGCCTCTATCCGGCAATGAACGAGCTTACCCTCCTCGTCAAACTCCAACTCTGTTACGACGAAGTGCTTCTCTTTATTGGTTGGGTTAACTGCGGTCCATTTGCTATGCAGCAGCTTTCTGGGATTGATTGTATTCACAGTTACCCCTCCGATTGCTGGCTATCTATCAAATTGTCGTTCGCATGGGATGCCATCGTTGTCGCCATCCATCTTTGTATCTGGACAATTCTGAATAAAGAACTTTGCTTCTTCATAGGAGTTCATCTGAGAACAATGTTGTCTGCCGTCGCACTTGAACGCTGTTTTAGGCTTGGCGAGCTCCTTGGACTTGGCTAAGGTTTTCATAGCGTTACTGTTCAGAATCTGTGTTGCCGTGTCTTCCTCAGCTGGCGCAAACATGGCGTTATCTTTTAAGAAAAATTGCCAGACACCTAAAGAAATCACGATTAAAATCAATAGCTTTTTCAATTTAATGTCTTCCTTGATTCAGTTAGGTTCAAACGCTTTTGTTCAGCAGTGTTCTTGCGGCCTGGCAAAAGGGACAATGGGTAGCGGCAGCGGTAAATTTTTTTATGTGTAGCTCAACGCTTACATGTGCTGATTCTGATGCTGTTACCTTGGTAATGTTTTTTGCGTCTCTGGCGGCCCATAGGGCTGTGAGGTTTGCAATGGATGACCCGGCGCAGAAATGACCACCTTGCATCCCGAAATACGGACGCAACCAATCTATAACGAGCTTCTCCGCCTTTGTCGCGAAAGGAGAGGTTGTTTCGTGCAATAGATTTTAATTCAGGCTCGCGCAAGTTTATTGAGCGCCTCGATTTCCCCTATGCCACGCTCGGGCAGCGCATCGGGTAACGCTTGCGAACCGCTTGGCGGGTTTCGCAATAACGCCAACGCGTGTTCAAGACCTTCACCTGCCAAAAAACCTGGACCATGATCTTTCATAGTGGTGCCAACCCCTCACCGCATACAGAGCCCACATGTCAGGACTGGTGAAACCGATTTTCCGTCCGACCGGCACCGCACCTTGCCGCGCCCGGGCGCCGTGAATGAAATCAGCATCTGGACATTGCTCCAAGGTCTAACGCTTGAGTTAACCGACGTTCGGTTCAACGAATTGTCAGGTTCCAGGCTACAGGTAAGGATCTGCCGGTAAGACAAGGCCTTCATCCCGCATTTTCTGAATGAATCCGCGGGCATCGCCAGTGAGGTGGCTGCTATCTTCTCGCTGCCTCCCATCATTTGGGGCCGCAGTAAATAGACAGCCGAAGGATTCATGGTGAAATTTCAGGGCTTGGCGCCCGATGCCGCACCTTCTGAATGCGCCTCCATCCTGATCAAGGTACATCCACGTCAGGTAGTAGTGGCCCGGCTCAGTGTCTTGCAACTCGATCGAGCCAAGTTTCGCGCCATTAACCGCCGTGACGGTTATTTCCAGGCCGGTATCATCAATTTCGATATCTACTAGCCGGCCGTCCGACAGCCTGCAACGCTGCGTGAGTTCGTTTGATGAGATCACTTGTAGTGACATTCCACCTCCATGGGAAGCTAACGCCTTGAATAATCTGCCGTTTGGAGCGCCAGCGCAAAACGGTCGGCTTAATTCATTGGGTACGCCCAGCATGGGCGTGAACTAATGGGATGAAGGTCCCCTGTGGGAAGATCACCGTTCAGCCGGTTTTACCTGATTAGCCCTGCGCACCTGTCGATAGCCAGATCAGCTGCGCTCAAATCCGCGCAAGAATCGTTTCAGCAGGTCATCCAGTTGAGCGCGTTGCTCTTCGGTGAGGGCGGCGACCAGTTTGGCCTGTGTCTCGACATGAGCGGTAACCGCCTCGTCGATGAGCTCGTGCCCTTGCGGAGTAAGAGAAATCAGGAAGCCACGACCATCATCAGGGTTCCTGACTCGTTCGACCAGCTCGGCT
>TARA_R110002096_G_scaffold183080_8_pt1 | contig 14928 bp, 18 predicted proteins | sample TARA_R110002096 | Tara Oceans TARA_R110002096 (sample SAMEA4397295) | marine metagenome | biome: Polar Biome; feature: [DCM] deep chlorophyll maximum layer (ENVO:01000326); material: water (ENVO:00002006), including particulate matter (ENVO:01000060) such as... | depth 35 m | reverse complement strand
CACGGATTATGGGGGCCGTTGGTACTAAGTTGAGTATTATCTCTAAATATAAAATTCACACCGCCAAGCGACATCAATTGAGCCTGATCCCCGAAGACCCTATCAGCCAATTATTTAACTTTAAACGTGCGCTGCTTGACGCCCGTCTGCCACTTGAAGAAGGCGGTGAATTAGCGGTGTTAACCACCCACTTATCGGCCTTTTCCAAGGGCACCGACACACTCCAGCGTCAGGTCACACAAATCGATCAACACCTGCAGCAGTTAGATAAGGAAAAAACCGCCTGGATCATCGGTGGCGACTTTAACTTATTACCGCCCAACAGCTACCCACTACTCGCCGAAGCACAACGCGTTAACTATCAACCCGACTCCGCCATTGATGTGCTTTATCAACGCTACGCGGCGATTCCCAGTCTTCAGGCTACGCAATCCGCTCAGCGGGAGCTATGGTTTACTTATCAATCCAACGACCCCAGTGTCGAGCGCGCTGACAGAACCATCGATTATTATTTTTACAGCCGGCGCGTATCATTACAGCATGCTTATATTGAGCCTGAGGCTGCGGCGCGGCTGTCGGATCATTTGCCGATCATCGCCGAGATCACTCTGCAATAAGGTGATACGGCTTAGCAATAAACAGCTCGTCAGGCTTGAGTAACGACAATAGCCTACATTTGATGGCAAAAACGATTAAAATGGAACGCGCAGCCAAACCCATTAGCCACAGCGCCTCATCAATCTCGGCACGACTTGCCTGAGGCCTCTACGCTTTTAGATGGCAATAGCGGTCTCGATGAATTTGAGTGGTTGGCTCAAAACCCATCAACTAACCTTAATGCGGCACGTCAACGTGCCAACCAGTAACAGGACAAAAAACCCAATGTCACAACATACCCGCTACTTCGCCAGCACCGCAAAAGGCATGGAACTTATTCTTGCCGATGAACTCACTAGCATTGGTGCAGCCAAGGTTAAAGACGCCTTGGGTGGGGTGTATTTTGAAGGCGATATGGAAATGGCTTTACGCGCTTGCCTATGGTCTCGATTGGCTAATCGCATCCTTATGCCGCTGGCCAGCTATGCCGCGCAAACACCCGAGGAGCTGTACGATGGCGCGATTAAAGTTGATTGGTCTAAACACTTTGATGTATCAAAGACCTTTGCCATCGACGCCTCCATACGCCGCTCTAAAATAAATCACTCGCGCTACGCCGAACAAGTGATTAAAGACGCCATTGTCGATCAGTTTAAAGACCATACCGATGAGCGCCCAAACGTACAACGCGACCAACCCGACATTCGTATTAATGCTTACATCAACCAAGATCGGGTCACCTTAAGCTTGGATTTGTCAGGCGACAGCCTGCACCGACGCCATTATCGCGCCGAATCTGTCGAAGCGCCGCTAAAAGAAAACTTAGCCGCCGCCATTTTAACCCGTGCTGGCTGGGCTAAAATTGCCGCTGACGGCGGCGCGTTATACGACCCCATGTGTGGCTCAGGCACCTTCCTAACCGAAGCTGCGATGATGGCAGCGGATATTGCACCCGGCTTATTACGCGACTATTACGGTTTTTTGGCCTGGGCACAATTTAGCCCAAGCATCTGGCAACGGCTGATCAATGAAGCCCAATACCGACGCGAGCAAGGATTACAAAAGCTGCCACCGATTATGGGCTCTGATATCAGCATCAAACACGTCGGTATCGCTAAAGCCAACATCAAAGCGGCCCAATTAACCGGCCACATAAAAGTTATTAGCGCGCCGTTAACAAAAGTAGAGCCCGACACCAATTGGAAGCCTGGGTTGTTCGTCGTTAACCCGCCCTATGGCGAGCGCTTAGGCGATATCAAACAACTCGCAACGTTGTACCAAGACATCGGCACCATATTAAAAACGCGTTTTGATGGCTGGCACGCTACGGTATTTACCGGCAATACCGAACTCGCCTTTAATATCCCCTTAAAATCACACAAGTCGTATCAACTGTACAACGGCGCGATTGAGTGCAAGGTGTTTAACTTTTTAGTGCAAGCCGATCGTTACTATGGTGGCGAGCACCTCGGCCAGCAGCAGCAACTTGGCGACTCGGCAAAAAAAGCCCTATTACCAACCCCCGGCGAGTGGAGTGACGGCGCAACCATGCTGGCCAACCGCTTACGAAAAAACCTTAAAAAACTTAAGTCTTGGCTAAACAAAAATGACATTCATTGTTACCGTTTATACGATGCCGACCTGCCCGAATATGCCGTTGCTATCGATATTTACCAAGGTGAAAAAACCTGGGTACACGTACAAGAATACGAAGCGCCCAAAACCGTTGATGAAAAAAAATCCATTGAACGCTTGCGCGACGCTTTAGCGGTTATCCCGGACGTTCTTGACGTGCCGCCACAACAGGTCTCGTTAAAAGTTCGTCGCCGCCAAAAAGGCAGCACACAATACGAAAAACAAGACACCGCGGGGGGCTTTCACCGTGTCCAAGAGGGTAACGCTGCCTTTTTGGTTAATCTTAAGGACTATTTGGATACCGGGCTATTTTTGGACCATCGCCCCATTCGTCAATGGATTGCTGAGCAGGCCAAGGGTAAACAGTTTTTAAACCTGTTCGCCTATACCGGCGCCGTTACTGTGCATGCTGCCTTAGCGGGTGCAAGCGGCTCAACCACTGTTGATATGTCCAAAACATATTTGGATTGGGCAAAAAATAATTTCGAACTCAATAACATCGACTTAGACAAGCACCAACTCGTAAGAGCTAACTGCATGGAGTGGCTCGATACCGCCATAAAAGAACAACAAAAATACGAACTCATTTTTATCGACCCGCCGACCTTCTCCAATTCAAAACGTATGGACAATGTGTTTGATATTCAACGCGATTATGTTGAACTGCTGAATAAAGCCGCCCAATTGTTAACAAAAAAAGGCACCCTCATCTTTTCAACTAACTTCCGTAAATTTAAATTTGATGACAGTGTATTTACTAAGCTGCATGTCAAAAATATCAGCGCACAAACCATTGCAAAAGATTTTGAGCGCAACCCTAAAATACATTATTGCTGGGTGCTATCGTTTGCCCCTAACGATTAACAGCACTTAAGATCGACTAGGCTTTCGCCCAAACAGCTTTACCACAGCAAGCCCCAAAGCCGCTCAACCTTAGATCAGCCCCCTGTTATTGCGGGCACCTCCTTAAGCGCCTATACTCATTCGTCCAGTGAAGTTTTCACCTACAAAAAGGAGCTATTATGTCCGTTGATGTTATTTTAGATTTACAGGTTAGTGCCGCAAACCGTGAAGAACTTTTGAGCATTTTTACTGCTATTTTGCCCGACACTCGCGCCTATGCTGGTTGCCAAAGCGTCATCGTCACCAGTAATGAAAACGACCCGCATAACATTGTTTTATTGGAAAAGTGGGATAAGCGATCAGATCACGAAAGCTATGCTGCTTGGCGTACCGAGCGAGGCGATATGGAAAAACTCGGGGCCTTATTATCCGCACCACCGGTGATTAAATATTTGGCGACAATCCCGTCATAACAGCGCAAACACGCTTATTGTTCGTTAATTGCTGCAACCTCGTCCAGCATGCTTAAAATTTTTATTTTAAATGCTACTGTCGTCGCCTTAGTGGTGGTCATTCATTACGAGTTTTTGTATCGCGTATCGCAATACATTCCACGGATGAAACTAAAGCACCGACTTAGAATTCTATTTGGTGTTTTTGCCGCCTTAGTGGCACACGCGGTAGAAATTTGGATTTTTGCGCTGGCCTATTATTTCATGCACCATACCGATGGTTGGGGGCATTTAGAAGGGAATTTTGACGGCAGCTTGCTCGATTGCAGCTATTTGTCGTTTACCACCTTCACCACCTTAGGTTTTGGCGATATCCAACCGATTGGGCCATTGCGGCACTTAACCGGCATCGAGTCACTCACTGGCTTGGTGCTAATTACTTGGACCGCCTCATTTTTATATTATGAAATGCAACGCTACTGGGACAACAAATGAACAAAGCCTTTATCTTTTTTACCGCCGGCTGTATCGGTGGCTTAGCCAATAGCTTGGTCGTTTGGCAATTTGGTCAGCTTGGCATTAACGCCTCTTTCGGCGTTGCCATTGCCCCCAACTTAAGCCCAGCGTGGCTGTACCCCAGAATTGTTTGGGGTGGTCTCTGGGGCTTATTGTTTCTTCTGCCGTTATGGTCATCCCGGTTGTTTCTAAAAGCCAGCCTGCTCAGCCTACTCCCTAGCCTTGTACAACTATTTATAGTCTTCCCACTCAAAGCCAACAAGGGCGTCGCAGGGCTTGAGTTAGGCCTGTATACGCCGGTATTGGTGCTGTTTTTTAATTGGGTTTGGGGTATTGCCAGCGCTATCAGTATAAAAATTAGCCGTTAGGGCATCTATTGTGTAGCGAGTTATCGTATCTGCTAGCTGGCGCGGTATAATGCCGCCTTCTAAGGACGTTAGGGTCAAAACACATGGTTAAGCTAGGTAACACGCATCAATTACGGGTCAGTAAAGCGGTGGATTTTGGCTTTTATTTGGATGCCCAAGAACTCGGTGACGTTTTACTGCCTAAAAAATTCGCGCCCAAAGACCTGGCCGTCGGCGATCTGCTGTATGTATTTTTATACCTCGACTCAGAAGACCGTCCCATCGCTACCACCCAACAACCTAAAGCAAAGGTCGGCGAATTTGCCTTTTTAAAAGCCGTGGCGCGCACCCACGTCGGTGCCTTTTTAGATTGGGGTTTAGATAAAGACATTCTCGTGCCATTTGCAGAACAGCACCGGCCAATCGAAGTGGATCAGTCTTATTTGGTGTATTTATACCTCGGTAAACACGATGGCCGTATCGTTGCCTCCTCTAAAATTGATAAGTTTATCGACGATGACGCACCCCATGACTTTACCCCACAGCAACAAGTTAACCTGCTCATTGCTAACAGTACCGAGTTAGGCTTTAAGGCCATTATCAATAACAGCCATTGGGGCGTGCTGTATAAAAATGACGTGTTTCAAAAGCTCAGTTTTGGCCAATCAAAAAAAGGCTTTATCAAACGCATTCGCGAGGACGGGAAAATAGACCTTAGCCTGCAAGGCGGTAAAGAAACGCGCGACAAATACGCAAAAATCATCCTTAATCATCTAGAAAAGCAGCAAGGCTTTGCGCCGGTACACGACAAATCCAGCCCCGAGATTATTGCTGACACCTTTGGCATGAGCAAAGGCGCGTTCAAAAAAGCTATTGGCGGCCTGTATAAAGAACGCCTTATCAGCATTGAAAAAGATGGCATCCGCTTAGTTAAATAAACCCCTTCACCACAGACACCTGATCCTTATGACCCAACAAAGTAAAAAATACACCGTTCTTATTACTCAAAATAAAGACAGCTGGAACGCCGACATCGTTCGTCGCGCCAGTGCTAAAAAAACCATTGTTTCAAAAACCCAAGCCGGTTTTAAAACAGAAGCAGAGGCAACGCAATGGGCAGAAAAAGAGCTGCTAACGTTTACCCAAAAACAAAGTGCGCTGAATAAACGCCATGCAGAAAAGCGGCAAAAACAAAACAGCTAAACCCTACGGGTAAATTATGGATGCCGCTATTCAAGCTATACCCTTAGCCAATTTAGCCACCCTTTTTATTCCCGTTTTATTGGCCGTTTTTGTTTTGTATCGCTGGTCGTTGAATAGTGGGCAAGCCCTTTACGCCTTAGTAAGAATGGTGTTGCAACTCGTGCTGGTGGGCTATTGCCTGCACTATATATTTAACGCCGATAGCTCGCTTATCGTGATCGGCGTGTTATTTATTATGGTGTTTGCCTCTAGCTGGATCGCACTCGGTGTTGTGCCGTCTGCGCGCTACCGTTTATACAAGCACGCCTTAGTGTCTATTGTTGTTGGCGGCGGGCTTACCCTGGCCGTTATCGTATTAGGTGTATTACAGCTAGACCCATGGTACTTGCCGCAATTTATTATTCCTCTCGCCGGTATGGTCTTTGCCAATTCGATGAACAGCGTCAGCCTAACCGCAGAGCGCCTAAACGCCGAAATAGAACGTAAGGTCGATTACCTTAAGGCCCGGCATATTGCCATGCAAGCCGCGCTTATACCCATTATCAACTCGCTATTTGCGGTGGGGCTGGTGTCGCTACCCGGCATGATGACTGGGCAAATCTTATCGGGCGTATCACCACTGATTGCCGTGCGTTATCAAATTATGGTGATGTGTATGATTTTTGCCTCCGCTGTATTATCCACAGCGTATTTTTTAGTGTTAAGCAAACCCATCTTCATCAAGCAATTAGAAAAAACAGCTTCACCTTAACCCGCTGCTATGACCACCACCCTCAATATTTCAGAAGATGAGATTCAAATAAGTGCCATTCGCGCCCAAGGTGCCGGTGGGCAACATGTTAATAAGGTCTCGTCCGCCATTCATTTACGCTTTGATATTAACGCCTCCTCCCTGCCCGAGCTGTACAAGCAACGCTTATTAACGTTAAGTGATCGGCGCATTAACAAAGATGGCGTCATCATTATTAAAGCGCAGCAGTACCGCACGCAAGATAAAAACAAAACCGACGCCTTTAATCGCTTACATGACATAATCAATCACGTTACCGTTAGCCGAACCGTTAGGCGGCCCACTAAGCCGAGTAAAAATGCTAAAAACAAACGCATGGACAGCAAAGCCAAACGCGGTACATTAAAACAATTACGCAGTCGCATAGACGACTAAACACCGACTTAACTAAAGGAATGCCATGAGCAAACTACCTAACTGCCCCAAATGTGAATCAGAATACACCTACGAAGATGGCAACCTTTACATTTGCCCCGAGTGCGCGCATGAATGGTCTGCCGACGTTACGGCTGATGACGACACGCTAAGCGTAAGCGACGCCAACGGTAACCCATTACACGATGGCGACACAATTACCGTTATCAAAGACCTTAAAGTAAAAGGCACCTCTACGGTTGTTAAAGTGGGCACCAAAATAAAAAACATTCGCTTAGTAGAAGGTGATCACGATATCGACTGCAAAATAAGTGGTATTGGGCCTATGAAGTTGAAATCTATTTTTGTGAAGAAGGTATAAGCAACGCTAAAAAAATCAAACGGCTGATGCTTTGTTTCGCCAATAAGCGGTTTGTGGTGCAAGCCGAAGCTTTGGGTTAGACTTGGATTGAAAGATAAAAATAATTCCCTGTTTGATCTTTATTATCTTATTAATAGGAATTATTGTCACACTACTAGTGCCCGCTTAGCTCTTAGAGTATATAGGGAAATTAAAGGGAATTACGATTCCTGTTAAAGCTGGGTTAGAAGTCACTATGAGTTATACGCCAGATAAATTTACTAAGATTGCTATGAGAATTGTTACTGCGATATTTAGGATATTTAGGGCCAGAGTAAAAACTCCTGCTCTTAGGTAATAACTAAAGTGCGCTATCACTAGATTAGCTGGGCGGCGAGTTAGGGAAGAAAAGCCCGGGGCGAAAGCGAAAACCACTTAGGGTGGCTTGCACCCTGGCCTACATATCCTCATTTGAACTAGCTAACCACCCTTTTTCTTATGCAAAAATATAACAGCCATACCCGCCAAAAAGGAACCTGACGCCATTATCATGGCGATATTTTCAAAGGCTATACCCGCGGCGAATAGAAAGCCGGGGATCATCGGGCCAAAAACAGCGCCGCCACGACCAACGCCAAGCACCAAGCCCGAACCCGAGCCCAAAACCGAAGAAGGGAAGCTACTTGCAAAAAGCCCAAAAAAGCCCGAAATAGCCGCCATAACGAAGAAGCCTGCGAAGGAGCCAATCAACTGCATATTAACTAAATCATCTGTAAAGTATGGAAATAGAGCCACCCCTAGTGCTGTTGATATAAGGCTGGTTAGCATCAGTGTACGGATGGGGAAAAAGCGAGAGGCCACACTGATTCCAATGGACCCAAAAACACCCGCTAAACTTATAACACCTAGTACTTCGGTCGCTTGAGAAGCCGTATACCCTATGTCTGTAACAACCGTGGGTAGCCACTTTACGAAGTAATAGTACGTCATAACATTACCGAAATAGGCAAAACCTAATAGCAGCGTAATGTACCGCAAGTTCGGGTTAAATAAACTTTTCACCCCGACCACTTCCGTTTCCTGATCAACCATTGATGGTAAGGCCTCAGGTGGTGTATGCCCTAAACGACGCATGGTTTTTTGCATCTTTTCCAAAGCACCCGCAGGGCGCTTACGGTTTAAAAATGAAATTGTTTCCGGTACATAAAAATAAACCAGCGGAATAAACAAAAAACTCAAAAATGCACCCAGATAAAAGGTGACCCGCCAATCATATTGTTTAAGTAACGGCGCAAGAAAGACAGCACCAAGGTAAATACCCAAAGGGAAACCACCCGCCACTAAGGTGACCGACAACACTCGGTTCTTATCATTACAAAAATCAGAACAGGTGGCCGTTGCTGTCGCAAGTATGCAGCCTATGCCTAGGCCAGTAAACAAGCGAGCCAAGCCCAGTACGTAGATATTTGGTGCAAGGCCAGCAATGAACATACCAAGGGTTACTATAGTAAGCCCTGCTAACATAGTAAGACGCCGTCCATGACTATCGGCCAATGAGCCAAGAAAGATTGAACCCACAGCCATGCCAGCTAACTCAATCGACAATACAATGCCAAGGACAGATTTCGACAAGCCCCACTCCTCGGTTATACCGGGTGCAGCAAAGGCGATGGATAAAACATCATAGCCATCCAAGGCCAGTGTTCCGATGCAAATCGCAACAATGATCCACTGCCCGATAGTCATTGGATCGGCTTTTAGCCGCTCGAGTGCGTTTAGGTTAACTACCATTTTTCTTCCTATTTTATTTATTATTGCCTTACTCACACCCATCAAGTATGAACACCTAAGACAGAACGCCAAGCAAAGATTCGAGGCATAGTCTATCCCATTCTCAACTTTGTAACACCCTCCCTTTTTTGTGCTTACCTCTGTCGCTATTTTTATCATCAATGTGCAACAAAAATACAAAGCACAAGGTCAGGCTCGATTGAATTTGAACGTTTTAAACTGTTACGAACAGTTGGTTTATATGACGACCTGACATAAATCAAACATTAAAAACATTTACTTAATATTTTTTAGTAGTAAGCTCAACTAAAACAAATGGAAGGGAATCAATGGCATGGAGATAAAGCCTAAAAACCACCGCTACATCAGCAGCCTCATACGGCTCGACCTTACCCTGTCTTTTTCCGCTAACAAACATATCAAGCACGACGCGCAAAAGACGCTCGTTACCAAGTATATAAACCATTAACTAAACCCTGTTTTTAAGAAAAAAGAGGTGACCTGATGAGAGATACCATACGAACAATATTGGTCTGCAGCCTGATCGTTAGCCTATCAGCTTGCACCACTATGACCATTGAAGGGGATGGCCAAAAAACACCGACATCTAAGACCGGTACGCATACCGTGCATGGTTCGTATTACAACTTTGTTTGGTCTGCGCCCGCTGTAGAAAAGTGCGACAACGGCCATGGCTTGTACCGTGCGCGCTACCATACTAATGCCGCTTACGCCTTAGTGTCGCTGGTCTCGATAGGGCTTTATGTGCCGCAGACGGTTGAATGGTGGTGCGATGGAACGCCTACCGAGGATGAAAACGAAGACCCCTATCACCCTGAATAACACGGTTAAAAGGAGGGTACAACGTGGCTAAAACTCGACATTTGATTATTGGCTGTGATGGCACATGGAACGATACTGATGCGTCAGCACTGACTAATGTTGCTAAGTTATTAAACGCCTGTTCTGCGCAAAACCAGGTCATGCACTATGAGGAAGGTGTGGGCACTGCACATTGGGAAGCCCTGCCCGGTGGTATTTATGGCAAAGGACTCGACCGACAAATTCTAGGGGCCTATCGCTTTTTGAGAAAACGGTTTGCCGATAAAGCGTGGGCAACAGACGAGAATAAGGTGTTTATTTTTGGCTTTAGTAGAGGCTCTTATGCGGCACGCCGATTGGCGGGGCTTATTGCACACTGCGGTATTCCGCAAAAAGCCCGAGATATTGAACTTGCTTGGCAACTTTACTTAAAACGCGATGCCGACAGCGCTGATGCGTTAAAGAATAGGGGCGATTTTTTCGATATTCCGGTTGAGGTATTAGGCGTATGGGACACGGTAAAAACGACCACCGATGATGACTTTAACGACCACAAACTGCCTGATTGTGTTGTTGCCGGTTACCACGCCATGGCACTGGATGAGAAGCGCAAATTTTTCCCGGTACTAAAATGGACTAAAGAAGCGCGGGTTACCCAAATGTGGTTTTCCGGCGTGCACTCCGATGTGGGCGGTGGCTACCTTGAAAGTGGCTTATCTGATATCGCCTTGCAGTGGATGATTGACCATGCTTACTCACACGGTTTAATGTTTAAAGCCAGCGCCATTAAACAATTAAAAAAAGACCCTGCCGGCCTGTTACATGATTCATATCAAGGCATATGGAAGGCCTTTGGCACCCGTGTACGCACAGTAGCAAGAGCCGACCCAGTACACGCTTCGGTAAAACAACGGATGCAAAAAATTGCGGACTATAAACCGAACAACCTGCCGAAATAAGCTTGAGCAGGCATAATAAACCCCGTCGTTAAGGCGTTGTTTTCATTTGAGCCACCTGTAGTACAAGCCAAGGCTTTAGGTTAGACTTGAGTTGAGAAGACGTAAACTATTCCCTGTTTGATATTGATTGTCATGCACTTATACCCACTTTACTCTTAGGTATGGTTGGGGATTAAGTTTCTTGTTAAAGCCAAGCTAAACAGTTTCACTGCTTGTGTGAAACTGATGCTTCTTGGCTAATGCCCCGCAGGGCAATAAGCACCTGCACAAGGACCCATCACATAAAAAGGAGTTAGCACATGTCAAGTGAATCCAAATGCCCTTTCCATCATGCCGCCGGTGGTGGCACCACGAACAAAGACTGGTGGCCTAATCAGTTGCGAGTGGATCTGCTAAACCAACACTCGAACAAGTCTGATCCACTAGACGAAGGTTTCGACTACGCCAAAGAGTTTAAGAAGCTTGATTACAAGGCGCTCAAAGCCGACTTAGTAAAGCTTATGACCGACAGCCAAGACTGGTGGCCAGCCGACTTTGGCCACTATGGCCCACAGATGGTTCGCATGGCTTGGCACGCGACCGGCACCTATCGGACCCTCGACGGGCGTGGCGGCGGTGGCCGTGGGCAGCAACGTTTTGCGCCGCTCAATTCTTGGCCCGACAACGTCAATATCGACAAGTCACGCCGCCTGCTTTGGCCTATCAAACAAAAATATGGTCAAAAAATTTCTTGGGCTGACCTTTTTGTCCTCACCGGTAACGTCGCTTTAGAATCGATGGGCTTTCGTACTTTTGGCTTCGCTTGCGGGCGTGAAGATGTTTGGGAACCCGATATGGACCCAAACTAGGGTGCCGAAACCCAATGGTTAGACGATGGTAAGCGTTTCCATGGTGACCGCGAACTGGATCACAACCTCGCTGCCACCCATATGGGCCTAATTTATGTCGATCCTGAGGGCCCGAATGCCAGCGGTGATTACATGGCTGCCGCCAAAGACATCCGCGCCACGTTCAATCGCATGGCCATGGACGACGAAGAGATCGTCGCACTGATCGCTGGTGGTCACACGTTCGGTAAAGCGCATGGCGCCGCACCCGAATCGCACAAAGGCCCTGAACCTGAAGCTGCCGCTATCGAGAAGCAAGGCTTGGGCTGGCATAGCAATTTTGGACAAGGCCACGGCAAGGACACCGTCTCTAGCGGCTTAGAGGTAACTTGGACCAAGACCCCAGCACTATGGAGTAACAACTTCTTCGAGAACCTGTTCAAGTACGAATGGGAGCTTACCCAATCACCTGGTGGTGCCAAGCAGTGGATTGCAACGAATGCACCGGAGATCATCCCCGATGCGCATGTGCCAGGAAAAATGCACAAACCCACGATGCTCACCACCGACCTAACCCTACGCTTCGACCCGGAATTCGGCAAAATATCCAAGCGCTTCCTCGACGACCCACAAACCTTTGCAGAAGCCTTTGCCCGCGCTTGGTTCAAACTGACCCACCGTGATATGGGTCCGAAGTCGCGTTACCTTGGCCCCGAAGTGCCAAAAGAAGATCTGCTCTGGCAAGACCCACTGCCAGCAGCTAGCCATAAACCAACGACCGCAGACATCGCTGATGCCAAGGCAAAAATTGCTGCTTCCGGCCTATCAGTGGGCGAACTTGTGAGTGTGGCATGAGCCTCCGCCTCCACCTTTCGTGGTGGCGACAAGCGCGGGGGTGCCAACGGCGCACGCCTGGCCTTAGCCCCGCAAAAGGACTGGGCAGTTAACAAAAATGCTGTTCAGACGCTGCGCAAGCTGGTCGATATCCAAAAGGCATCCAACAAGGTATCGTTAGCCGACATGATTGTGTTGGCTGGTAACTTTGGCGTTGAGCAAGCCGCCAAGGCCGCTGGTGTAACGGTGAATGTGCCTTTCGCAGCTGGTCGCGTGGATGCCACACAGGCACAAACTGATATTGAATCATTTGCGCCACTCGAACCGATAGCCGATGGCTTTCGTAACTACAAGAAGGGTAAGATCGGCGCGCCGACCGAAGCCCTGCTAATCGACCGCGCGCAGTTGCTAACACTGACCGCGCCGGAACTGACTGTACTGGTCGGCGGTCTGCGTGTGCTCGGCGCCAACTACGACGGTAGCCAGCACGGCGTATTCACCGACAAAGTTGGCGTGCTGAGCAACGACTTTTTTGTCAACCTACTCAACATGGGCACAGAATGGACAGCAACAAACAGCGAGGCTGAAGTGTTTGAAGGCCGGGATCGAAACAGCAGCAAGGTGAGTTACACCGGTACCCGCAACGACCTAATTTTCGGTTCCAATTCCGTGTTGCGCGCCTATGCCGAGGTATACGCCAGCACCGACGGCACGGAGAGATTCGTCAAAGACTTCGTCGCGGCTTGGGTTAAGGTGATGAATTTGGACCGCTTCGACTTAGCATGAACGCAACATAAGTGGCTTTGAAGGTCTCGAACCAATAAATTGGCCAAACCACTATCGGTTTCAGTGAACGGTATGCTGCTGTTCGCTGGAGCCGACACGTTAGTTTTTACAGCGCCTACCAAAGACCCTGCATATTAGGCCTTGAGCTCATCTAAGATGGCAATTAAAGTAGATTATGATTATTGTTAAAGTTATGTCAACGTCAAGTGCCTGACAATCGCGCTTACAAACAACAACCCAATTGTCAGCACGTTTTAACAACCTAAGTACCTTTAAATAAGCACCGTTAAATAAGTACCGCCAAACATGAATAGACAAAAAAAAATTCAAAACCTTTTCAACAAAAGGCTCAAAAAAGCCAAAGCAAAACTCAACCCAAACCACAAACCCAAATACCTATCCGAAGCAGAGCGCGCCAAACTTGAGGCAGCGGATAAAACGGCTGATTAACGCTTAATCAATTATTTACTTGCCAGATGCTCAAAACCTAGCGAGAATTAAAGTAACACTGAGTAACATGACATTTACTTATAACAACAAGAAACCATGAACTGTAAAATCATATTATTAGTAACCATAACGAGCTTAGCCTTGATTGGCTGCGACGGGCAAGAGGACATGGGGTCGAATCCACTCCGAGCTAAGGCTCGTGAAATTGAGCGCCAACAAGAACAAGCTGGGCGTGAGCAAGAAACTGAGTACGGGTCAGCGATAGCTAAATCGTTTAAAAAAAACTCCGAATAAGCTCTCTAAAAACCACCTGACCACTCCATACAAAGCAGACCCAACTTAAGTCACGCCTTTATGTACCCCCCTTCTCTGTCACTCAAGGCTAAGCTCGTTTTGCTTACCTAAACAATGGGTGACACCTATTCATATTTTTCCGCAGCAGGCTTAAATACATTTGCTATACCAATCTGGTATGCCCCTTGGTATGCTTAATAGAAGCTCAACTCAGGGAGTCAATATGTCCAGAATGCAACCATTAGTCCTAGCTGATTGCCAGGACCTTGAATTAAAAGAAGAGTTTAATCACTTTGTAAAAACACTGGGGTTTGTACCCAATAGTTTACTCACCATGCAGCGTGTTCCCGCCATCGCAAAAGCGGTAATCCAAATGAATAAAGCCGTCTTCTCACCCAAGGGCCACGTTGACCTTGGCTTTAAACGCCTTATTGCCCACGTCGCTAGTCAAGCGGCAGGTTGTCAATATTGCAAGGCACACACCTCTGTTAGTGCCACACGTTTCGGCATTAGCGAAGAAAAACTCAGAGATGTCTACTGCTATAACACCAGCCCTTTATTTAGTGATAAGGAACGGATTGCGTTAGATTTTGCACTGGCAGCGGCCTCTGTTCCGAATGATGTAACTGATAAGATGTACGATGCACTAAGCCAACATTGGGCGGATGAAGATATTGTCGAAATACTCGGTGTTATCGGTATGTTTGGCTTTTTTAATCGCTGGAATGACTCGATGGCAACCCCACTCGAAGACGAGCCACTGCATCTAGCAGAACAGTTAATAGCTGATAAGGGCTGGGAAGTGGGTAAGCATGTTTAAGTTCCTTAAAGGCCGGTTTGGTTTTATAAGGGGCCCACTGAGTACTGTTAAAATTTAAGCCGTTGGTTGTTGGCAATGCAAAAAGGAACCGTTCGCGGTTTAGATGATTAATAAAACAAGGATGGACTGTGATAGGAGAAAAAATAAACCCTATAAAAGCAACGAAGCGGAAAACACGTATCAATAAGCCTGATCCATTGATTCGTAAGGTGCCTGTGCTGATAATTGGCGGCGGCCCCGTGGGTTT
>TARA_R110002096_G_scaffold71686_1_pt1 | contig 14931 bp, 20 predicted proteins | sample TARA_R110002096 | Tara Oceans TARA_R110002096 (sample SAMEA4397295) | marine metagenome | biome: Polar Biome; feature: [DCM] deep chlorophyll maximum layer (ENVO:01000326); material: water (ENVO:00002006), including particulate matter (ENVO:01000060) such as... | depth 35 m | reverse complement strand
CTACTCCAGCAATTCCCCATACTGCGTCAGCGACCAAAACTCCACCTGCCACAGTCTCATCTGGAGTAGCGGTAAAACTATCACACTTGATGATACACGAACTATATTCATCACTGAAACCATAGGACGTCATGGGTGGTAAATTGAACTCATATGAACCACGACCGAACGCTCCACCCAGAGCGTTCGCATCACAAGCCACGATACACCGAAACTTCAGTCGTTCTTCATCAATCGATAACACATTCACGGTATTGATTCTATCGCTCATCCTCTTTATACAGTAAGCCATTATTTTTTTTCTGGAATAATTTTAACACATTCGTCTTAATTTCATCGCGTTTTTCAAAAGCGAAGCACACATTCACAAATAAGCTACACGCCAGAATAAACTCCATATATATAGTATGACACATATATTTTTCATGGCTTACTAAAACAGCATTCTCGCTTAGATCGACGACGCCACGCCCATATACAAATATTCCACTTGAAGAACTTGAAGATCATTATACTATGCGTCTACACTTTATTTCGAGACAATTACTTTTGACCCCTTCTTCGGTCGTCCCTTCTTGTGAGCTTCTTTACCCGTTTTCTTGTGAACCTCTTTAGTTCCACCTGGGGCAGCTTTCTTCCTCGCTTTCTTCTGCATCTCAAGATTGTGTTTCGCGACTTTATCAAGGAGAGGAGCAGGGAGCTTGTCATACTGTCTCTTTGTGATGGCGTTTGATTTGAGGGCTTTCTGTGCTATGGCGGAGGGCATGGTATATACTTTACTCGAGATTATATTTGTCCTTGTACTTCTGGATGTTTTGTTTTAGGGATGTATCTGGTCCCCAAAGGATAAATCTTGAAAGGGTGGCGGCTCTCTGTGGATCAACATAGAATTTGGTCTCTGTCGCCTCGTGTCGTGCGATGTAATTCTTCCTTGATACTTTATCACCATGGTCGATGTATGTTCCTATCTTGGGGTTTTTGAGACCAAAATTGACCCTTTTTGATTTACCTTTATTTGCCTTACTTCGTGAGCCATCGGTGAAAATAGCGACGAATCGTTTATCCTTTGCTTTACTGTTCTCGATGGTGAGTTTCATGATATACTTATACATACATAAAATTATCCACGTTTCACATACTTTAATTTACCTTCTTCGATTGCTTTCTGTATCTGTCTATCACCGTGGCGACCATCTACACCTGACCCGTCCGTCCTTTCAATGGTGAGTCTTCCCTCTCTTGTCGCTTTCGTTATCATGGCCGAAGTTCCAGGTGCTATACCGAATATCGGTTGCTTGAAATTGCTGACTAAATACAGTCCTGTGTCGCCTCTTTCACCACCCGTCGGTCGTCCTCTTACCTGGGCGAGATCACTGACTGGTCCACCTCCCACAGCATCACCCCAGTCTGTCGCGTTCACTCGTCTCTCGGCTTCATTCATGCCTTTAATCAAACCGAACTCACCCTCAGCTGATTCCACGAGTAATGGCTCTTGACCACCTGGAAGTAAATCCTCGGGTCTTTGAGGAACTGCTTCAAGAGGACGTTCGACTACGGCCTGGGCCTGAGCGAGAGCTTCTGTGTTGCGAACCAATTCCTCTAATCGGCTCACATCCGCCTCCAGTCTGGTGATATCCCTTGCAGACACTCCACTGCGTCCAGTTGCTGATGCCCCTTTCTGGGAACGTCTCGCCCTACTTAGTTTTGCTCTCGCCGCCTCAAGTTCAGCAGGGGGGGATCTTGATGCTGACGACCCTCCTGCTGGACTGGCGTAAGGAATACCTTGCGAAGTAAGCCCTGGGCGAGGAGACGCTTGCCTTGGTCTTGGACTCGCGACTTCGACTGGTACTGCCCCTGCTAATTGTCCAGCGACGAACCCTGGGCTACCTGGTTGATTATCTCCCCTTCTCACACGTGCTGCCGCCCTTGCCCGACTACCTCCACTCTGGTCAAAATCATCTTGTTCGAGAGTAGGAGGAGGTTCTCTCTCATGAGTTTCAGCGTCCACGTTTGCTCCTGGTTGGTCGAATAAAGGAAGACTTGTATCCGCATCAGGAAGAGTATCACCACGACCCACACGACTACCGAATATTTCCGTATCATCTAATATTGGTTGAAGACCTCCTGCTCTTACAGGAACTGGAACATCAATATCTATACCTGACCCATAAACGAGATTACCTGATGGGCCACTGAATACGCCACCAGTTTGATCACCTACTGGAGCGGGAGCAGGTTCAAGAAGACTTCCTACACCAGCGGCGACTGCTCCTGCTCCACGCTGAACTAAATCTAATGCCCGAGCACCGACGCTGGGTGCTTCTTCTTCTTCTTCTTCTTCTTCATCACGTTCTGGTTCTTCAATACTAAATCCTTCACCACCACCTGGTAAATCGCTCCCACCTATACTTTGTCTTAACTCATCAACAGCTGCACGAAATCTTGGAGAACCAAGCAATTCTTCCCTTGGTGATTGTGGTGGGGTGTCGTCTTGTTCTTGATCGCTATCTCCTGTATCGCTCTCTCCTGCGTCGCTATCTCCTGTAAAGTCTCCCATGTCAATACCCCCCGCTCCAGCACCAGACCGTCCTAAGGCGGTAAACTCTTCATCAATTTCCTGTTGCTCTTGTGTTGAGAACTGTGAAAACCCCCCTCTCAAGGACGGTACATCACCTGGATTGACCCTGACCGATGACGATACCCTTCTTCGTGGGCTCGCATCGCCTCCTTCTGGTACAGGGGACGGTAAGTTCTCATCCTCTGCCGAGAAATCAAAGTCTCTGCTTTCAACACCACCACGTCTACCACCACCACCTGTGTATATTCGCTGAGTAAAATTGAGAACAGGTGGTTCTGCTGGTAATCTCAACTCAGGGGTCCTCGCTCGACGTGCTTCACCGCCAGCAGTGTATGCTGTCTCAAGACGATTTAATACGGCCGAATTCGCTGCAGCCTGTTCCTCCCTCTGTCTCCTTTCTCTTTGGACAGCCTGATTCGCGTCATCCTGCAGTCTCTCTCTATCTTCTTCAAATTGTTCTCTTAATGATACGTTTCTCCCTTCCTCTCTTTCGGCATTAAGTTGTCTTTCTGCTCGATTTGCTTCATGGTGTTCTCTCCGTTCATCTCTATCCCTTGCTCTCTCTCCATCATATAGTCCCGCTGTTTGGAGGCGTTCCTCGGTAGCACGTCTCGTCGCCTCAGTCGTTCCTTCTATAGAGGCTCTTACGGCAGCAGCGTTTTGAGCAGTCTGTTCTCTAAATAAGTCGATAACACTCTGGTCTCTTTCAGCTGCGAACCTCCTTGCCTCCGCACTGTCATCGAGTTGAGCCTGTAGTCTCCTATCCGCCGCATCTTGCTCTTCGGTAAATCTCTGTGTACCTGCGTCTCGTCCTCGCAGTTCATCGCTTAAGAATGCTCGTCTTTCTTCATACCTTTCGTCCTGTCTTTGAACTCTATCCTCTCTTCTTTCATCAAATCTAATCTGTAAATCTTCACCTCTTTCGTCTCCTCTTATCCGTCTTTCAATATTGAATTGTCTTTGTCTCTCACCTCGTTCTCTATCCTGAATACGCAATTGGGCATCGAACTGACGCTTCTCCTCTGCGATACGAGCATTCTGGACACGAGATTGCTGTAGCTGACCTAAAGCACTTACGCGGATCTTTTCTCTCTCAACATCAACGTCATACGCTGGGCCACCCGCACCTGGTGCAGGGTCCCCTACAATACGGGGTTCTTGTTCTGGTCTATCACGTCTCTCACCTCTTTCAAATCGTCTCTGTAATCTCACATTGGCGGCAACCTCGCCCCTGATATTTTTCGTCTTCTTAAGACCTTTCTTTTTCTTTTTGAGTTTCTTGACTATCATGGCGTTTGGATCAACCTTGACCCTTTGAGACTGCAGTAGCCTCTGTCGAGATACCTCTGGGTCATCATACCTATTCAAATACGCTGCGAGGTTGATTCGATTATCCATCTTTATATACTATGGACTGAGATTATATTCGCGGTTAGAAAGGACAAATTATTTTATGTTATAGAGTATACAATGCCTCACTTCGCCTTCAACAAAGAACTATGGGATATCGGCCGCAAGATTGAAGACCAAGCTCTACCTGTTCTCAACAAATACTACTCATGCGACTTCCAGAGGGATGAAAACGATATTTATGACATCCTGGATTTTAAAGACGAGAACAATAAAGTCGTGGTTGAAGTGAAAGGACGACGGATCAAATCAACTCAGTATGCGGAGACGATAGTGACGGCATCCAAAATCACGGAAGGCTTTAAGATGATTGACGATGGATATAAAGTATTCATCGTATTCATCTTTACTGATAAGACATTCGAGTATGAGTTGAAAGAGGATGTTTCCCTGCAGTGTAAGTTCACGGGAACAAACTGTATCAAGCACTATATGATACCAGTAGCTGATTTGACTGAAATCACTGACGAAAAAAGGCAAGAGCATGCCCTCGCTGAGGAGGAAGACGCTAATGACCCAGAACCAGAACCAGAGCCTGAATAATTTTCTGGACATAATGTAAAGAATGGAAACGATACAAACCCCACGCGACTTGCCTGATGACATAGAAGAGTGGAGTGATGAGATAGAAAACATCCTCAGTGAATGGGGTGAAATTGCTATGTGTTATGCGTATCTACATAACTACAGTCAGCGAAAATATAAAGCGAAATATCATGGATTACAGATACCGATCATCGTATTATCGACACTCACAGGTGTCGGTAATTTTGCGACGGATTCATACGTTCCAGATGGTTATAAACAAGGGTTCAGTGCTTGTATCGGTGGTCTCAATATTTTATGTGGTATAGTAGGAACGCTGTTGAGCTTCTTAAGATACAGTGAAATATATGAAGGGCATAGGATAAGTGCTTTATCATGGTCAAAGTTTGGGCGTAATATTCAAATCGAATTATCACTTCATGACCTGAAACGAAAACCGTGCAGAGATTTCCTTAAGATTTGCCGTGCTGAATATGATAGATTACTGGAATCATCACCCAGTATTGACCTTGATATCATCAATGGTTTCAATAAGAAATTCGATGATAAATACCCTGATGTCAGGAAGCCCATCGTGTGTAATGGATTGAAACGGATTATACCGTATAAGGACGACACCACTAAGTGCAGCAAGAGTATAGAGGTAGAGGTTGACGATGATCATGATGGAGTAGAACCCCAGGGGCAAGGTTTCACCGGTGAAATCGAAGTGTCTACTGATAGTCAAAATCCATAGAGATATTTGGACTTGAGATCTCAAGTTGATTGAAGTTCTTGTGTATCATCTTATTATCTGGAAGCTCCGTATCGATATACATAAAATTATGTTTCTTATCATATATATAACGTAATGTATCAAAGAACTCTTTCTTCGGTATCAATATCATCTCATCATAAAGTGATTCAAGCTCTCGTTTCTGCTTGTTCTGGAAATAAATCAATTGTGATGCTGTCTTCCTCAATTTGGGGTCTATTTTTGTGTAGGTTTGGCTTGTCGCTATTATTGATACGGATCCACCTGCTCCTGCGAGATGCCGTCTATTAAAGAAAATCTTCTGTAGGAGGTTCTCGACTTCCCCTTTTCCCTTCCCTCTTATATCCGCGATAACATCGTCAAATATAAAGAGAACCTTATCACCGCTATTTTTGATATCATCAAGTACAGCTGATATATTTTCGAATGTGGCGGTTTCGAACTTCTGGTCATCTGGTATCAACTCGAAAGGGTCTTCACTCATGGTAATCAATGACGGAGACCAGACGTACACTCTATCAAATCGTCTATTGAACGCTTTACCCGACTTACAGACGAGTGATAAAATAAGACTCGTTTTTCCCATACCGGGCTTCCCTATGATAATGATCGCGAAACCTCCCTTCTGTGGTAGAGGCTTGGGTATACTTGTATCGACATCATCGCATGAGAAGTCGAACTTGGATATATTTATCTTCTTCTCGTATTCATTCTCCTTTATGGTCGTCTGTGAAACTGGGGCTGACATCCTTTACTATATCTGTAGATATTATTTAAAATTGAACTTATAGCGTGCATTCTGTTTAGCGACGGGGACGTGAACAGGTTCTTCTTCATATTCCTGTAGCTCCTTGTATGACTGAGGTTCCACTGGTGGCGATCGAGGTCTTTCTGGGCGAGGTGTCAGCTCTTCCTCTTCCTCACTCGATTCCTCACTCGATGATGGTTCAGGTGTAGGAGGTCTTTTCTTTTTTGCCTTCTTCTTCTTCTGCTGCTTAGCCACCTGTTTGGCTTCATCGCTTATATAAGGATCTGCGTGTCCATAGTAGTAGTAATTATTCACGACCTGTTCATGACGAGGTTTTGACTGCTGACCCTCAGGGGGCGATATTGCCGCGGTGGGCTGCACAGATGGTTTCTTAAGTGGTTCCAAATTTGATGTCGTCTCATCCTTCTGCACAATTTCTTTGATCTTAGTCTTCCGTGCGATTTTCTCCTCTTCCTTTAAGGTCGCTCGTGCCTTTATATTTTTCTGTCGTGTTTCCATGGCTTTCGCGAACGCCGCTTTCTGTGCTTCACTGCGTGGTTTCTTTTCACGGCCCTTGGGGGCAGGCTTCTTCTCTACCTCCGCCTCTTCTTCAGTATCATCGATATCAACTACAACACGCTCAATTGATTTCTGTTCAAGTTCTTCAGTAATTTGGTCAATCCCTTCCATTCTTTATATTATCGTAGATATTATTTCTACGGTTTTCTAAGGATTTTTTTTTATCTAAGGTATATATATATGACAAAGGAATACTATCGAAAGAACCGTGCGAAGTGGCTCAAGGGAGGCGACTACTACAAGTATAAGCCCAAGGTTCATGAATATGAACTCATCATCACACGAGGCGTGTTTTTAGTAAACTTCGATTAATATCTTCCATACAGTATATAGCAATGAACGTCTTGGAACTATTCTCTGGAACTGGCTCTGTAGGAAAGGTATGTGCACAACTTGGATGGGATGTCGTTTCAGTCGATATGATTAGTGAAGCAACACATAAGGTGGATATCATGCTATTCGATTACAAGCAGTATCCTAAAGATTATTTCGGAATAATCTGGCAGAGCCCACCTTGCACCAATTATTCGAAACTGCAAGATTGTTGGTTAGGTCGCATGAGAAAGGGAGAACTATATACTAAAGAAGTACAAGAGAGAGAGATGAATGAAGATGATAAATTGGTCTTGAAGGCTCTCGAAATAATCGAATACTTCAAACCAGAGTGGTGGTTTATGGAGAATCCAGCCGCCTCAAGAATGAAAGACAGACCCTTCTTAAGAGATACACCAAATTATGTGGTGGATTATTGTATGTATAGCGACTGGGGATATCGAAAGAGGACACGTATATGGACGAATAAAAAAGACTGGTGTGCGAAGGTATGTGATGGGAGTGGATCGTGTGGAAATATGACTGATAGTCATCATACCAAAGTTCTGGGAAACGGATATGATATGATAGACGGACAAAAAGTCTTGGTAAACACAAAGGCAAAGAGACTACTACACAAGACGAATCTTGGTAATACAGAACGAAAACAGAAGACCATGGGCAACGGAACATCACAGCAAGATCGATACAGAATACCTGAAGACTTGATACTAAGTTTGTTTCTCGAATAATAAAATATATCCATACAGTATATAGCATGAGTAATACTGGAGTAAGCACGATCGATGCGACGAATGTGAACCTTACGTATAATTTGAGACTTGGTAGAACCTTGGACCCAGGTTCAGTAGGTCAGGTGGTGGTATCAGGAGGTCGTGATGCTGCAGTGGCGTGGGGGACAAACTCTGCCTCCCTACTTAATCCGTTGACCATGGGAACGAACTTAAGTTTGACTTCAGGCAATCCATCATTCGATGGATCCATAGCTGATACGATTGACGCGACAGATACGGATACGACTTATACTGCTGGTAATGGTATGAACTTATCAGGCACAGTATTCAGTACTGATAATGATGGGATAACGATAAATAATTCAGGCGGTTCAGGAACCCAGAATCAAGTATTGAAAGTCCCGAATACCTTGACTATCAATGGTTCAGCGTATGATGGGTCTGCTGTAGTATCGATTACCACACCTGATACACAGTTAACTTTAGCTGAAACATCTCCTATAACAATATCATCCGTGGGCTTGGTAAGGACGATAGGAGTTGATTATGATGATGATACTATTGTCCTTGATGGTGGAGAATTGGCCGTTGACCACGTGCCGTATGAATTGACTATCAATGGTTCAGCGTATGATGGATCATCTGCTCTATCGATTACCACACCGAACACGACCTATTCCGCTGGAGACAATATCAACATAGGTGGACCTGGAAACTCTATCAGTGTGAATCAAACCATGACGAATTCTACCTCTTTTGCTTTCAAAGATAATGGGACAGCTACTACTCTTATTGGATCGGATTATCCTTCAAAACCTACAGTCTGTACCTATCTTGATTTGACTGATGCGTCGAATATCTTGCCTGCTGCTACTGCAGTCAGTCCGTTTCTGGGAACAAAGATACAAGAGACTTATTTATTGAAATACGTCTTTACAACGTATAGCGAGTATTCTACTAATTTTAGAACATCATTCGTCGCACAATCTGCGAATGTAATGGTGGAGTTTAGGGCTGTTATGCGGTGCGACAATCGTGTGATGTATGGAGGTCTCTATGATTATAACGCAGGATCCTTTTGGACGACTCCACAGACACAGAATAGATTCAATTATAATGATGAAACAGATCAAGATTACTCTGTATTTAGTTGGTGGATTGATGGTCTCACTGCCGGGACAACTTACTATATAAGCCCGTATTTTAGGACCAGTTCAAATACTTCGTATATCTATGCTGGTAATAGTGGAACGGCGGACGGTTTTGCTCCCGCTATATTTAGAGTTATTGACGGAGGTTCAAACGTATCCGTTTATTGATTTCTGGACTGCCATGCCAAGGGGAAGGTTAGGACCGATACATTATTATCTATGATAAGATATAAGATGAAAAAAACATCATGGGTTCTGTATCTGTTTGAAAGCGATGAAAAGAAAGAGTTGTGTAAAATAATGGAGTTCAAGACAATCAAGTCCTGTGCCTTCACCTTGAATATTGACCCAGTAGTCGTATCGAACTGGTTTCATGGACTTATCAACGCAAGAGGAATCCTGAAAAACTGTTCCCTATATCATTCAGTCCCCCCGCTATAATCTATTGTTATTTAAACAACTGGCGATTATTATCTATATCAGTATATATAAGTATGTTCAACTGTAAAATCACCCAACAATGTAATGACTGCGTACTTCTCTACAAGGACTATGATACGCTCAAGGATATCTGCACAGACCTCGGTCTAACCTATCAGCAGGTCGCCGACCTTTCGTCGCGAAAAGAGAAGAAGAAATATCAAGAGTTCAAATACTTCCCTAAGATCGAGATCACTCGCATAAATAAAAATCGCGTTGATAGTAAAGATGGACTGCACAGCGAGGGAGATACAGTCGCATCCAGCGATAATAGCGTACAAGCAGAGTAGACCTATCGACGATGTCAACTCGACACTGAGAGGTCTCAAGAATACAATAGATACAATCATGATAGATAATCAAGTCATCAAGAGTGATCTCAAGGTGATTCTGGACTTGTTGAAGACGCACGCGAAGCAGGAGCAGGAGAAGAAGACAAATATCAGCAAAGGCTGGTGGATATACTGAGTCGCAAGGTTAACATTCCTTTTTTTTTATCTCATTAAGATATATAATGAATAATCTTCCAAATGATATCATACTAACTATTATCATGAAAAAACATGAAGAAGAAAAAAAGGAGTTGATAGAGAAGCTACGAGTATCGATAGAGAAGCTACGAGTATCAAAAACGAAGTTTGATGAATTAGAATATGATAATTTGAGAATGAAAGGATATCTGGAACAGAATGAAGTGAAATACTGTGATGAATGTGCGTGTTATGGGAATGATCATGAAATCATTCACTTCGAGGAAAATCGAGCTTATCTATGTGAATATTGTAAAGACTGGTATGATGAGCAGACAGAGGAAAAGGGAGAAACTCGTATATGGTCTTCATAATCTAATGGAGGCGAACCGAAGGTTATCATTCCTTTTTTTTTATCTCATTAAGATATATAATGAGCTACGCTGAAACTGATACCGCAGCATCACGTGTTGTTTACATCAACTCTGGAGACGCAACCATCAAGTTCAACAATAGGTCGAGTGATTTCGACTTCGATTTGGAGGAACCTATCATCGTTCCTCCACATCATTCCATGCTGTTAAGTGTTTATTCCGCCGAGATTCCGTATTCATTCTATAATTTTGAGACTGGTAGAAACACACGAATAGATTTTCAATTGACGCCCTATGGACAACCAGCATCGTATGACGCGAATGGAAAGTTTGATGTCGATCCAGCTGGATTTAACTCAAGGACATTCTTTATACCAGAGGGGAATTATACGGCTCAGGAATTGGCTGCGACGTTATCTGCTGGTATTACAACATTCATCGCAGGTCCAGGTGTGGTGTTTCCCCTCACCATGACATTCAATCCAACGAAACAGAAGTTCGAGTTCATCTGTAATCTCAAGGGATACAGGATAACACTCGGTTTAGCGAATGGTGTGCAGAGTGGTTTAGATGGTAATGACGTGAATGAAGAACTTGGGTTCGATTTGACTAATATTCAAGGTGATCCTTTCTCTCAAGTCAATGGAGCATTAACCGCATGGAATACTGGATATACGCAACCCCCATTAGCACCACCAGGTAATGGAATTGATGTCGGTGTAATCAATTCGGCAGACCCTTTGACCCTCTTGGGAGATGATGTAGTTGATATGGTCAACAGTATTCGATCTTTATTTGTGAGAACCAATCTATCATCAACTTCAGTCATGGATTCACACATAGGTGGTGGGTTCAGTAATATTTTATGTCGCGTCCCACTAAGGAATACACTACCAGGTCAAGTCATTGGTATAGACCCTGTGAACGGTGATATTCATAAATTACTCATTAAGACCAAGGCTATCACCACGATATCTATCAAACTCACTAATCAACGGAATACTATCATCGACCTGAATGGACTTGACTGGGATATATGCCTCAAGGTGGAGTTCATTGAGACCGTGGATTTCAAGGGAGGAGACATCCGTCGTATCGTAGAAGATGAACAGGTGGCTCTCGCGGCAAAGACACAGACGACACCGAATTTGGAACCACTTAAGAAACCTGAGGAACTAAAAGGAAAAAAGAAGAAAAAAGAGAAGAAAAAAAAGATATCGTCATAGTATAAAGATGGGTATGTTTGCTGCTTTCGGGAAAAAGGTTCATGATGCTTCAGCGACATTCGGTAAAAAGATGAGACATAGTGTCCAGCGTGGAGTAAAGGCTGTCTCTAAGGAAGCGGGTAGTATAGCCAAGACGGCGGGAGATATCGCTGATGTTGCTGGAACTGTGGGTAGCGTCTCCGCTACTCTCGGTGCTGGGGCGGCGATGGTTGGATTAGAACCGGTTGCCGCAGGATTATTGGGTGTCGCTGCAGTAGCGAAAGGTGTTGAGGCTGGGGCAAGGGGAGTATCCTCGGTCGCCAGCACAGTACGTGGAGGCACGATGGCTTTAGAAGACGCGACGTCTACAATCGATTCGCTTCGTAAAGGCGATGCTATGGGAGCACTGAAAACGGCTGAGAGAGGTGTCGCTTCTGCTCAAGGGGCGATCAAGGGAGCGAAGGGTATTGGAGCAGGAGTTCAGGCAGGTAAGAAGACTATTGAACGTCGAAGAAAATAATCTTGTGTTAAGTAAAGATGATATCTATGATATTCAATGTATTTTCCATGATGGTCAAATCTCCTTATGATGATAATGGTTGCTGTGCGTCGTGTGGATACGACTGGTGCGAAACCCTGCACAGATGTGTTCGAGCGTGGGAGACATACTGTGAAAGTTTGTTGGATCCGCGAGCGGGTCATTGAGTTAAATCCCCATAATTATTTTCTATGCTGAAGTATACAATGAACGAATTCTGGGTGCTGGGAATAGTAATGTTTTTGATGGTCGCCGCCAGAATGAAATATAAAGATGTTGATACACTACGCATGGCGATAGAGGACTATCTATGTGAAATATCACCTGAGGAGGTAATCGAGGAGGAAGCAGTGGACGAGATGGACGAACTGACCGAGCTGATCCTCGATTTCATAGTTAAAAACAAAGAAATATTTTCTGCAGTGAATGTAAAGAATGAATAAGCAAGACGAAGTTGCCCTCAAGAAAGACTTATCAAAAGCATCGAATGTACTGATAGCGTGTAATGACGCGAGGTTCAATTATGTATTCAGTCAAGAACAGAGTATCAAGGACTTCGAACAAACGGAGGAAGTTATCACATTGGATCAATATGATTACTCAGTCAAGAGAGACCAGGGAACTGATACTAAATTACCAGGAATTGTACCTGTTTCTATGATTCAAGCATCATCATCACTTGAGACCATGGAAGAGTGGTATAGACAAAAACACCCTGAACTACCCGATGAATACTGGGGTATCATGGCTCGCTATTCGACTGGTCAACAACTCACGAAAAAAGATACAAAGAATGAACTGAAAAAGATGAAAAAGAAGAAGAACAAGAAAGCTCCAGTGGGTATGAGCGTCGCACACGGACAATACGAAATATCCTTTGACTAATACCCTTTTTTACCCTTCCCTTTTATAAATATCCCTATAGACTATATAGAGATGCTACACTTTGGACTGAAATCACACGCTGTGCACGCCCTTGGAGCCAAAGCGACTAAGATGCGACATAGAACAATCAAGGGAAATTAAATATTCCCTTAAGGTAAAGATGACCTCACTTGAAGCAATCAAATCGCGTGGTGCGGAGAATCACCTTACAAGTAAATACAATTTCGCTGGACCAGGAACGATGTATGCTGCACGGATGAAGGGAAGTGATTTCTATGAAAATCTCATGAAAGAAGCAGGTCGTCCTCTCGTAGGCACGAAACCGTATAATAAACCCATCAATAAACTTGACGCCTGTGCAGTCATACACGATAAGGCGTATAATGATCCAAACGCCACAGCGGCTCAAGTCAAAGAGGCAGACCGTGTCTTTCAGGCGTGTATAAAGAAAGTGAATGTAAGTGATGGTATCGAGCAGAAGTTCTTATCCGTCGCTGGTCGTGCTGGTTTCGATGCTAAGATCATGGCGGAAACCGCCGGTATCGTTCGCAAAGGGTCATTCGCTGATGGCGGTGATAAACAGTCCGCCCTCGGCAAGAAGGTCGGTGCGATAGCCACACTCGGTAGCAAGGCGGTGAAAAAGGTTCAGCGTGGTATCAAAGGTCGATGAAAACTGCGTGAAAATTAAATTGACGGCGTGAAAAATAAATTGACGGCGAATTCGATGTATTCCTCTTGTATCCTCACGAGGAATTGAGATCGAACCATCATATTTGTCGTAATAACAAAAGGAGTTAAAGCTTTGAGTATTAATATATATTAAGTAGTATATACAATGACAACCAAACAACTGATTTACAATCCATTGACCGAAAAGAATGTGTCAATCGACCCGTATGGAAACACAGCAAAGAAAATCTATAAATACCTCATCATGGAGGAGAATAATGACGCAGTAAATATCCTCCCTGCTGATTTGGGATTTAACCCAGAGACAGGTCGGTTCAGGAAGGTCAAGCTCGCACAAGACCGTAGCAACGTCAGGGTCATCACGTATCAACAGGTGAAAGATGTAGAATCACAGGAGAGTTTCTTTTACAACGTATTCAAGGGATACGCAGGGAAGACCATCAAGCGAGCAGTCAAGTATGTGAATACTGAAACAGGGGATCAGGTTGTCTCGAGCGAGACTGTTGATGTCCCTGCACTTAAGAATGGATTTCATTCATGGTGGAAAAATAATGGAATGGGTTTCCTTCTCTTTTATCCTGGATACGTGTTCAGCGATGAGAATGACCAACTCGAACCTAAGTTTCAGGCTCAGTTATTAATCCTGACGATGGATAAGGTAGAGGCGAATAATTTTCAACAGTATTTCAAGGAGGGTATCACAAACTGTATGATGAAGCCCATCATGGCTTGGGCAAAAGAATGTGAAGAAGAAGCCAAGTCGAAGTCGGCAAAGGCAAGATACAAGAAGATCATGAAGGACATCGGCAAGTATGAGATCGAATTCGAGACAGGTGTCCCTGAGGGTTCCATCAGCGAGGTCTGTAATAAACTACAGATAGGCATCAAGATCGATTTACCATCCACAGTCGTCAACGACACGAAATATATCGAAATCACATCACAGAAGAAGCCCCTTAAAATATTCAAGTATATCAATACCAGAATCAACCACATCGAACTGAACGAATGTAAATCGACCAGTAATTATGTCGAGGTTGACCAAAAGACACTCAACCGGATGTGGGAGAATGCCAAAGAAGAAAAAGAGTTCATAATGTGGAAGGAGAACGGAACACAGGATGTTGTGCAGATAAACACTCTGTCCGAGGTCTATAAACTTCAACAAGAAGATGGTGGATATCAGGAAATCGTTCGGGATTTTGAGGAGATTAACAATCTCGGTGATTACAAGGTAGAGCATCACGACAACGAAAAACTCAGCAACTTCCTTATCCAAAACGCTCACTCGAACCAGTCCATCCTCTTCGACCAGGAGGAGTATGATAGCGATGAAGAAGGTGAAACGTATCAGGCCCTCAAGCACATCGACATGAAGAAGTCGTATTCTCGTGGTATGGACTGTCCTCAATATGAGGGTTATCTGGCCAAGATTACAGATTTCAGGACGACTTCG
>TARA_R110002096_G_scaffold26825_7_pt1 | contig 14936 bp, 13 predicted proteins | sample TARA_R110002096 | Tara Oceans TARA_R110002096 (sample SAMEA4397295) | marine metagenome | biome: Polar Biome; feature: [DCM] deep chlorophyll maximum layer (ENVO:01000326); material: water (ENVO:00002006), including particulate matter (ENVO:01000060) such as... | depth 35 m | reverse complement strand
GGCAACAAGCCGGTGCGTGCCATCCAGCGGATTTCCGCCAGCATACTGGAAGGCGAAGACGCCGAACTGCTGCAGGTTCCGGCCCGCACCGCAGCGCTGAACATCGAACGCGTGTCTTATCTCGCCAGTGGCAAAACGGTTGAGTTTACCCGGTCCGTCTATCGCGGCGATGCCTATGATTTTGTAGCCGAACTGACTATCGGCGATGACACCGGAGAGAATGCATGACCACCACACCGACTAAAATGGCCATGGAAATCGAGGAAATTCCGGATGCTTTGCGACGCCTGCTCGGCGGTTCAAGAGCCCGCATTGAGGCCGCCGCCGACGAATTGCGCCGCGCCGATCCCCAGGTCATAACGACGGTTGCCCGGGGCTCATCCGACCACGCCGCCACCTATCTGAAATATGCCATTGAATTGCTCGCCGGTGTACCGGTCGCCTCCATTGGCCCCTCGATTGCTTCGATTTATCAGGCCCGGCTCAAACTTCAGAACGCCGCCACCATCGCCATTTCGCAATCAGGCAAATCGCCCGATATCGTGCAGATGGCAAAGAGCGCCAGACAGTCAGGTGCCGTTTCGATCGCGATGACCAATACGCCGCAATCGCCGTTGGCCGATGTCAGTGCCCATGCCATCGATATCGCGGCCGGCCCGGAACTCAGCGTTGCCGCCACCAAGACCTTTGTCTCGTCGATCACTGCGGGCCTTCTCTTGCTGGCCCACTGGCAGAAAAATGATGCGCTTCTGGAAGCCCTTGAACGCCTGCCGGGCCAGGCGCAGCAGGCCATTTCCTGTGACTGGTCCGCACTGAGTGACCGGCTTTGCAACGAGTCGTCGCTGTTCATTCTGGGCCGTGGCCCGGCGCTGGCAATTGCCAGTGAAGTCGCGCTGAAATTCAAGGAAACCTGCCAGATTCACGCCGAAGCCTATAGCGCCGCTGAAGTGATGCATGGTCCGGTTTCGATTGTCGGATCGGGTTTCCCGCTGCTCGGGCTGGCAGCACGCGATGCCGCCGAACTGCCGGTCGTGGATGTCTGCGAAGCCCTGGCCGGACAAGGCGCCAGTGTGTTCCTCACCTCCAGCCTCGCAAGGCGAGCCGTATCATTGCCAAGCATCGCCACCGGCCATCCGCTGACAGATCCGATGCTGCTGATTGTCAGTTTTTATGCCTTCATCGAAAATCTGGCACGCCGGCGTGGGCTTGATCCCGATGTTCCGCCCAATTTGAGAAAGGTCACGGAAACCATATGAGCCAAATCGACGCCTATTCCGGGGCCACAATCTTTGACGGCGAACACCGCCACGAAGGCGCTGTCCTTCTGGTTCAGAACGGGCAGGTTCTGGGCGTGGTTCCCGAAGCCCGGATTCCGCCGGACTGCACCCAGCATATCCTGGATGGCGGCCTGCTGGCACCCGGATTTGTCGATCTGCAGGTCAATGGCGGCGGCGGTGTGCTGTTCAATGAGCGCCCGGATGTTGAGGCGATCAGCACGATTTGTGCCGCCCATGCCCGATTTGGCACAACCTCGCTGCTGCCGACACTGATCACTGACACGCCGCAAATCCGCGACGCGGCGCTGCAGGCCGGCATCGCGGCGGCGAAGGCAGAGCAGCCGGGCTTTCTCGGACTTCATCTTGAAGGGCCACATTTGTCGATTGCCCGCAAGGGCGCTCATGATCCGGCGCTGATCCGCCCGATGAGCGACGCGGATCTGTCCTGCATCAAACAGGCGCGTCAATCTCTGCCCTTTCTGATGACCACGGTCGCGCCGGAATCTGTCACCAATGCGCAGATCGCAACGCTCTCGTCAGCCGGTATACTGGTCAGTCTGGGTCACAGCGAAGCCAGTTTCGACACGGCCACTGCTGCCGCCATTGCCGGTGCCGGTGCCGTGACCCATCTGTTCAACGCCATGAGCCCGCTCGGCCACCGCGAACCGGGACTGGTGGGCGCAGCCCTTCACACTGAAAGCCTGTCCGTCGGTCTGATAGCCGATGGCATTCATGTTCACCCCGCAGCGATTTCAATTGCGCTGGCGGCAAAGCGGGGACCGGGGCGGATCTTTCTCGTTACCGATGCCATGTCGACGATTGGCACCGACCAGCAATCCTTTTCTCTCAACGGGCGCACCATCCGCCGCGAAGGCGGCAAGCTGGTGCTGGAGGACGGCACACTGGCGGGTGCCGATCTGGATATGATCTCTGCAGTCCGATACATGGTCAACACCATCGGGGTTGAGCTCGACGAAGCCCTGCGCATGGCATCGCTCTATCCGGCGGCCTGTCTTGGTGCCGATACGCTGCGCGGCCATCTGAAGCCGGGCGCGGCAGCCGACATGATCCATCTGAGTGAAGCGCTGGATATCAGATCAGTGTGGTTGCGCGGCCGCCCGCTGGACTGAGTGCCCTGCACTAAAGTATGGACCGCAGCCGCAGCATTGCCACCACGCCGAACAGCGGTCCAAGCGCCATCCCGGCCAGCACCAGTGGCCAGCCAAAGGCCGCTGCCAGCATCGGCGTTATCTGCACGGTGACAATCGTCAGGGCAAAGCCGAGCGCGGTCTGAAAAGTCATCAGGCTGCCGGCCTGTTCCGGTGGTGAGTGATCGGCGACCAGCGCGGAAAACTGGGCGGAGTCCGGGATGATGCTGATGCCCCAGATCACCACGACGACAAAGGTCAGCCAGGCTGGACCGCCAAAGCTCAGCGCAACCGCCAGCGCCGAAGTGCCGCTGACCAGCATTGCAACCAGCGCGACCTCGGCCTTGCCGATCCGGTCTGCCACCAGTCCGGCCAGCACGCTGGCGAGGCCCCCGGCCGCAATTGCCGTAAAGGCGGTGAGTGTCGCAAGCCTGATGGCCTGATCCGCAGGCATTGTCAGCGCATAGGAGGTGGCGGTTGCCAGTCCGATCCAGGCCCACATGGCATAGAGTTCCCACATATGGCCAAGATAGCCGGCATAAGCCAGACGCACCCGCCGGTTGGTCCAGGCTGTGGCGATCACCCGCGGATTGAAGCGCGGCGCTACGGCGTGATACGGCCCCAGTGACACCAGCAGGCAGAGCAGTCCGCCCAGCGCTGCCGCCAGCGAAACCGCCACCACCGTGCCGCGCCAGTTGGCCCCGCCGGCCAGAGCCAGAAGATGCGGAAAGGCCGAGCCAAGCGTCAGCGCCGCAATCAGTGCGCCGACCAGAAAGCCCCGGTCTTTCCGGCCCCATCCGACAACGATTTTCATGCCCACCGGATAGACCCCGGCCAACAGGGCGCCGGTAACAAACCGCGCCAGTATGGCCGCTGTGCTTCCAGGCACCGACACAATGAGGCTGAGATTGACCAACGCTGCCAGCACGGCTGAGATCGCGAAAATCCGCCTCGGATCATACCGGTCCGCCAGTCCGAGGAACGCCACTACCAGCGCGCCAACCACAAAGCCGGCCTGCACCCCGCTCGACAGAGCAGCCTGTCTGAGACTGGAAATATCGGCTTCCCGGATCATGTCCGGCAGAATCGCCGAGGACACAAACCACAACGACATGCCGGCCACTTCGGCAAGCAGCAACAGGCTCAACGAGCGAAATCGGGAATCCGGCAAATGACAACTTTCAGGGTCTGAAGACAGTCAGACCCTGATCTTATCGAAAGCAGCACCGATAGCAAAGTCAGATCGCAATTCCCGCCGCATCAAACAGATGCAGATTCTCGGTTGAAAACGACAATCCGATGGTCTCGCCATGGTCAGCGGCAACCTGCCCCTCCTGGACCACCAGGAATGTTCCGGCACCCTCGACCTCGATATGGAGCAAGGAACCGGCGCCGGTATATTCACTGACAGAAACGCGGCCCTGCAACAGACCTTTGCCTTGCGGCACAATTTGCAGATGTTCCGGCCTGATGCCGAGTTGAGCCGCCGCTTTCAAATCGAAATCCGGTCCAGACAAATTAGCGGCCAGTGCGGAGGCCGGAAAAATATTCATTTTCGGGCTGCCAATGAACTGGGCAACAAACACATTGGCCGGACTGGCGTATAATTCGCGCGGCGTGCCGACCTGCTCGATGCGCCCGTCGCGCAGCACAACAATCCGGTCTGCCAGGGTCATCGCCTCGATCTGGTCATGGGTGACGTAGATCATGGTGTTTGACAGCCGGTTATGCAGCGACGCGATTTCCGCCCGCATATGGACCCGCAATTCCGCATCCAGATTGGACAGCGGCTCGTCAAACAAAAACACCTGCGGATGACCGACAATGGCCCGGCCAATGGCGACGCGCTGGCGTTGCCCGCCGGACAATTCGCGCGGATAGCGCTGCATCAGCGCATCGAGTTTCAGTGTGGCCGCTGCCTCGTCGACGCGCTGGCGCATTTCGGCAGGCTTCACTTTCCGCACCTTCAGACCGAACCCCATATTATCCCGCACGGTGAGATGGGGATACAGCGCATAGGACTGGAACACCATCGCCACGCCGCGCTTTGAAGCCGGCACGTCATTCATGGTGCGCTCGTCAATCACCAGTTCCCCGGAGGTGATGTCTTCGAGCCCGGCAATCATGCGCAGAAGCGTGGATTTACCGCAGCCTGACGGGCCGACAAAAACGATAAATTCTCCATCCTCAATCGTCAGATCAACGTCGCGGATGACCTCGACGGGGCCGAAGGATTTTTTCAGATTTTTCAGGGCAAGACTGGTCATGTGCTGGTATCCGTCTGTCTGTCGGCGGTGAGGGTCATCCTTTCACCCCCGACATGGCAAAACTTTCGATAATCTGGCGCTGGGCGATCAGATAAACCCCCAGTATCGGAACCACTGCCAGGCTGGTGGCGGCAAGCTGCAGATGCCACAGCGGCAGCCCATAGGCATCGGTAAAATTGGAGAGCGCCAGAGGCAAGGTGAATTTTTCGAGGCTGGAGAGGAATACAAGCGGCTCCAGAAACAGGTTCCAGGAATGCAGGAATGTGATGATCGCCACCGCCGCCAGAGCCGGACGCGACATCGGAATGGCAATTTTCCACCAGATGCCGATCCGCGACAGACCGTCCATCTTGCCGGCCTCTTCAAGCTCTTTCGGCAAGGCGACAAAATATTGCCGCATCAGAAAGGTTGCCATCACGCCATGGGCACCAAACACCGGCAGCAGCACCAGCGGCACATGGGTATCCATCAGCCCCATCCAGCGGATCAGGAAGAAATTGGGAATGATGGTGACCTCTTCGGGAACCATCAGCGCGGAAATCAAAAACAGCATCAGCAGGCCGGCTCCGGCAAACCGCAAGCGTGCCAGCGCATATCCTGCCAGAGACGAGATCACCAGCGTCAGCAGCGTGACGCTGCCGGAAATATACAGCGAGTTGAAATATTGCCGGGCAAAGGGCTGATGATCGAATACATCGAGAAAATTCTGCCAGCGCCACACCGCAGGGAACAGCGAGGGCTGGCCGAAAATCTCTGCTGCGCTTTTAAAGCCCGATGAAACCATCCACAGAAAGGGAAACACAAAGGGCACGGCAACGACAAGCAGCGACAGTGTCCAGAGCACGCGCTTGATCCGATCCAGCTGGGGTTGTGAAAGGCTCATCCCGACCCTTTCTGGCGCAGGATCAGCTGCACGATTGTCAGCGAAAGCACGATCACGAACATGATGATGGCAAGCGCAGAGGCGTAGCCGATATTGAAGAATTCAAAGCCCTGCTGGTAAATGTAATAGGCCAGTACCAGAGTGCCGTTTTCCGGTCCCCCGCCGGTCATCAGATAGATATGGTCAAATACCTTGAAGGAACCGATGGTGGTGATGATCATGATGATCAGTGTGGTCGGTGCCAGCAGCGGCCAGATCACCATCCGGAAAATCTGCCAGCGCGATGCGCCTTCCAGCCGTGCGGCCTGCTCATAGTCGCGCGGGATCGCCTGCAGCGCGGCAATATAAAGGATCATATTGAGCCCGACCATCTTGATGACACGGGTGACAATGACCGCAAGCATCGCCCAGTCCGGTTCGCGCAGCCAGTTGGGGCCGTCAATGCCGATAACAGCGAGCATCTGGTTGACAGCGCCGGCCTCGCCCTGAAGCAGAAATTTCCACACAATCGCCCAGGCAACTGCCGAGGTGATGACCGGTGCGAAAAAGATTGTGCGGAAAAACACCACTCCGAAAAACGGCCGCGACAGCGCCAGCGCAAGGGTCAGAGCCAAAGCCATATTAAGTGGCACCAGCCCAAGGGCAAACACGGCTGAATTGCGCACCACATGCCAGAAATCCGGATTCTGCGTCAGCGCATCCTGGAAATTCTCAAGTCCGACAAAGGTCGAGCGCTGGCTCAGCAGGTTCCACTCGGTCAGGCTGTAGAAACCCACCGCGACAAGCGGACCCAGAAAGAAGATCAGAAAGCCGATCAGGGTGGGACTGACGAACAGCCAGGCTTCCAGCGTTTCCTGGCAGCGCAAGGTCAACCATGGCGCGCGTCTGCCGTGCGCCATGGTTGCTGTCTGTTTGTTCGGTGTCATTGCCCCGATCTCACCACAAGGTCCGGCCTAGAGCTGGGACTGAATTGCGGCGCAGACCGCCTTCAACGCATCCTCGACATTGGCATCTTCTTTCCACAACGCGTCAAAGCGTGGCTTCATGGCAGCTTCGATCTGAGGCGTGCGCACATGGCTTGGCAGAACCCGGCCTTCCGAAATCGCAGCCTTGACATTCGCCATCTGCTCGCTGGGGATCAGCGCATTGGCATTGATGAATGCTTCGCTGTCCAGCACCGACACACGCGCAGGCGGGAAGAACTGCGCCATCACCGCGACATTCTCGGCATTGGTCATATGGGCAATGAACTCTTTCGCCAGTTGCGGATTTTTGCTCTGGGAAAACACCACCAGACCCGCCTGACCGATGACGGGCGATGCGCCTGCCGGACCGGTTGGCAAAGGTGCAATGCCCCAATTGAAACCAGCATCTGGCATTTTCGAGGCGCGGGAAATCTGGTTGATGGTCATGGCAGAACTGCCGGAGAAGAAATCGCCCTGTTCGCCCGGTGGCACAATCGAGCGATCCTTGAACACCATCTCATGCAGTTGGGTCACCGCGGCGACGGCTTCAGGATTATCAAAGCCACATTCGCCAGCGTCAAAGGCGTTGCCGCCATAGACCCGGATCGGCGGCATGATGGCGTGCATGATACGGCTGTCATAGCCCTGGCCATCCTTGAATTCAAAACCCCACTTGCCGTCATTGGCCTGGGTCAGCGCTGCCGAGACTTCACGGAACTTGTCCATGTCCCACTCGCCCTTATTGGCCAGTGTCAGCGGATCTTCAACTCCGGCTGCGTCGAACATGTCCTTGTTGTAAAACACCATGAAGGGCGAGGTTGAGAACGGCACGCCGTAAATGGCATCGCCTTGCTTCCACAATTCCATGGCCGGCGCGGAAAAATCCGCCAGATCATAGCCGTCGGTATTTTCCAATACGTCAGTCAGCTCTTCAAGAACCCCGGCTTCAACGAAGGCCGGCATGGAATTTTCAAACATCCAGCCCAGATCCGGCGGCGTGCCACCAGCCAGTTGGAATGTCAGTTTCTGGATATAATCGCCAGCGGGAATGGTCTCAAACTTGACCGTCACGCCGGGATTGGATTCCTGAAAGCTCTTGCCAATGCTGTTCAGCATATTGAGATGGGCGTCATTGCCCGTCCAGACTGTGAAGCGCAGTTCCTGCGCCATTGCCGGGGACACCAGAAAACTGGCGCCAAGCAACGCTGCTGCGGTGAGTTTAGTTCTGATCATGGTCATTATACTCCTCCTTTATATGATGTCTGTCCGGACCGGATGCACAAGTGAATGCTCCGAAACCAGATCGGTTGAAGATGAAGATAAGGGGTCACTGGCAGACTGTGTCATTAGCCGGACTCCGGTAGATTTCCGGGTGCATCGCCGATGCCCCAGCCGCCATCGACGGGAATATCCGCGCCGGTAATATAGCCTGCCGCGTCACTGCACAGCATCGACACAGGCGCAATACAGTCCGCAGGCCGGCCCGGCCGGCCCATGGGAATTTTGGCGGCAACCGCCTGGCGGAATGCGGCATCGGCATAAAGATCCGCCATCCGCTCGGTTTCAATTGCGCCCGGTGAAACCACATTCATGGTGACACCACCCGGTGCCACATCCCGGGCGATGGCGCGCAAGGCTGTCAATTGTGCCGACTTCAGGGCCGCATATACAACCGTTTCGTCGCGCGGCCTGGTGGCCAGAATGCTGCCGATGGCGATGACCCGGCCCCAATTGCGCTCAACCATTGGCGGCACCAGATGGCTGGTCAGCAACAGCAGGGATGTGAAATTTGCCGCCACATGGGCGTTGATCGCAGCGGCGTCGATGTCCTGCCAGGGACGTCTTTCCTCGATCGCTGCGTTGGCAATCAGAATGTCCACTGGGCCGGTTTTCAGCACAGCGTGCGCCAGATCAGACACGGCCTGATCCTGCAGAAAATCCGCCTCAAGCACCGGGCAGGTGTCAAACAGATGCATATCGTCGTGGCGAGGCCGCGCTCCGCCATGGCAGTGCAGCACCAGATCGGCCCCGTCGGCCGCCAGCGCGCTGGCTATCGCATAACCAATGCCCGAATTGGCACCGGTGACGAAGGCACGTTTGCCGGAAAGTGGGCCAGTTCGATCAGCCATTGGCAACCTCGAAGGATGCGATATTGGCGGCATCATAATGCTTGGCCAGAGCCTTCTGCGCAGCGCTCTCATTGCCGGCTGAAATGGCATCGTAAATAGACCGATGCCGCAGAACGGTGGCCTGCCAGTCCGCGGTGGTGCGGTTACTGCGCCGGGAAAACAACTCGGACACTTCGCGCTGCACCGAGCGCATACCCTCGACCTGAACCCGGATCATGGTGTTGCCGGTGGCCAGCGCCATGCCGTGATGAAAGTCGATATCCGCTTCGGTAAAATCTTCAGGTTGACCAATCGAGGTCAACATTTTTTCAACTGCTTTCTGCATCACTGTCAGGCCGTTTTTTGCCCTGCGCCGGGCCGCGAGACCGGCAATGCCCGACTCCAGCACAAGCCGCATTTCATTGGCTTCCTGCAGGCGTTTCAGGCTGGAGCGCACCGCATAGCCGTAAATCCGGTCCAGCGGCTCCCCGGTCATCGCCTTGGCGCGCGCGACCTTGCCTTGTTGGGTGTGGATCAGTCCGGCACCGGCCAGAAGCCGCAGCGCTTCGCGCGCAATTGGTTTGCTGACTTCAAATTGCCGCGCAATCTCGCCTTCGGAAGGCAGCGCATCCCCCGGCGCAATGCGCCCGTCAAACAGAGCGGCCGCAATCTCGTCGGACACCGTGTCGGCAAGGCGCAGCGGTGCCGCCCGTTGCGTATTGAATGTCAGATTGTCTGTGGTGGCTTTCGCCATGCCAGCTCCTCGCATTTCAACCGTTTCTAGCACAGCTGTTGCCAACATAGCAACTATGTTATTTATTTGCTATGTTGAGTTGTTTGCGCTAAAACCGGCCAATCCAGATGGAGTCACAGATCAATGAGACAGCTTTGCCACCGAACCGCAGATATTAAAGTGCGCGCGGAAAAAGGGTTCTGCCAATGAGCGCGCCTGATCTCACGCCGCAGGCCGCAGGCCTGATTGCACCGGATATCACCATCACCGATGTGATCGCCCATCCATTGACGCAGAAACTTCCCAAATCCACGGTGACCTCCTGGGGCACCTATGAACATGTCTCGATTGTTCTGGTGGAAATTCGCACCGATGCTGGGATTTCAGGTATCGGCGAAACTCTGGCGCGGTTTGCTCCCAAAGCCTATGCCGAACTCATCAACTCAACGCTCGGGCCGCGTCTCGTCGGGCAGCCGGCGCATCAGATCAGTGCGCATTGGCAATCCATGCGCCGGGCGCTGTCCGGCCGCAGCGGCGGCATGTTGTTTGAAGCCATAGCCGGCGTCGATATTGCGCTTTGGGACATCCTCGGCAAGGCCGCCAATATGCCGTTGTGGAAGCTGCTCGGCGGAGAGGGCCGCACCTCCATTCCGGTCTATGCCGCTTCGATCAACTGGGTGGACGACGCCCAGGCTGACGCCGAACTTGATGCCTATCTGGAGGCCGGCTTCCCTCGCATCAAAGTCAAGACCGCCAGTCCGGTCGGCGAATCCTGCCGCCGTATCGAACGGCTGCGCCGCAGGGCCGGCGATGCAATTGAACTGTGTATCGATTCCAACTGGGCCTATGAGCTGGACGAAGCTGTTGAAGTGGCGCGAGCGCTGGAGGCCAATGGCTATTTCTGGTTTGAAGAGCCGCTGAAACCGGAAGATGAAGCTGGCTACGAGGAGTTGCGCCAGCGCTGCACTGTTCCGCTGGCAGCAGGCGAGAGCAATTTCACCGTCGATCAGGCGCGGCGTCTGGTGCAAAACCGCACATTGTCGGTGCTGCAGCCCGATATCGCACGCTCCGGCGGCATCACTGAAACGCGGCGCATGGCAGACTTCGCCCATGCCTGCGATGTCGGCTATGCGCCCCATATCGGCATGTCGGGGATTGTCTGTGAAACCGCCAGCATTCATGTCGCATCCGCCATGCCGAACCTGCGGATGATGGAATGTCACAGTGATCTCAGCCCTTTCAAGACCGAACTTGCCGATCTGGCATCCGCCAGCATGCGCCAGAAAGATGGTCAGCTGAGCGTGCCGACCGGGCCCGGCCTCGGCCTTGAGATCAATTGGGACGTCGTCGAACGATTGCGGACCCCGTGATGCATTCCGCTGAAAAGGAGACAAGCCAGGTGATACAGGAAACTGCCGGACAGGAGCTGGAAACCACATTGCTGCGCGCCCTGCGCCTGAGTGACCCGGCAATGAGCCGGTTCGATCCGCTCCGCCGCATCATCAGTTTCGACACTTTTGCAAACGGCTATTCAGGCTGGTCGCAACTGGTCGGCAATTACGAGGACAGCCTCGACACCATGCTGCCCGGCTACGCCCAGCACACCAGCCCGATGCTGTCGACGCTGTCCCACTGGGATGCCGGCTCACATGGCGCAGCAACCAGTTCCTATGCGTTGAAAATTGCCACCCGCCCGGTTGTCGGAGCACAGAATGTCGCCATCAAGCGCCATACATTCCGCAAACGCGGCCCGATCCGTTTCGAGCTGTATTTCACCTTCAAACCGGAGGCGACCGAATTGCAATTGAGCGAAACCGATGTGCGCTCGGTCGGGTTTCTGTTTGATTTGCAGGGCGGAGATCAGGACAGAAAAGACGCCGAACGTGTGATGCCGCATATGCGCTTTCTCAATGCCGAAAACGGCCAGCACGCGCAAAAATGGCAGTTCAAGCCACACACCACCGACTTTACGCCAATTGGCGATGGCACCAAAACCGCAAGTCACTATCATCTGCAACCCGAAGGCTGGCTTGATCTGCCCGGCGGCGCGCAGAACCTGTGTTATAATGAAATTCCGACCAAGGTGAACTGGACCTATCTGCGGTTTGATTTTGATCTTGAAAACATGAAGGCCCTGTCCTTCCAGTGCAATGATCGCAAATTTGACCTTTCGGAATTTGAATCAATCCGCATCCCGGCGATGAAAAATCTGTGGTGCATGCTGAACTTTGCGCTGTTCGCCGAAACCGATGTGGCAAAACGCGCGTTTCTCTATGTCGATTCGGTCTGCATTTCGGGGGATTTCTGATGCTTCCTGAAAGCCACACTGCGATTGTCGCCCGCAATGAACACTGGTCAGCGGACGCCGCCACGCAACCTTATGAATGCGGCTGGGCGCGCGAAGCGGTGTTTTTCGTCCGTGCGCTGAAACCATCCACCGGACCCCAGCCAACAGGCATTGTCGAGATTTCTGCGGACGGCATGCACTGGATAGCCGAAGGCACCAGTTTTGCCATGCCGCAACACACAGATGACGTCGCCGTTGCCCGCCTCTCGCAGTTCGGCAACTGGTTGCGCGTGCGCGCCAGGTTCGAGAACGGCGCGTCCAGCACCGTTCTGGTGACGTTGCACCTCAAGGCTTGAAAATACCGGCTGCCTCAGCTCTTCGGCAGAAGGACGGGTCCGGATCTGGCGAAGTTCATTGCCACGTTCGCGCCGGTATCGAATATCGAACTGACATTGCCGGACACCGCAAACAGGGTGCCGAAGCTGGTTTCCACCGTATATTCCATATGGCTGCCGACATAGGTTGCCTTGATGATCTTCGCTTCAATGGCGTTTTCCGAAGCCTCGGTAGTCAGTTCCACACGGCTTGGCCGCACCGCCAGAGTTCCCGGACCCGGTGCCATGCCGCGGGCCGGGAGCTTGTGCTGGTAGGTGCCGACGCTGACCGTCGCCACATCGCCTTCCACGGCCTCGACGGTGCAGGGCACAAGATTGGCTTCGCCGATAAAGTCGGCAACAAAGGCATCAATCGGCAATTCGTAAAGATCACGCGGGCTGCCCTCCTGGGCAATCTGCGCATTGCGCATCACCACAATGCGGTCCGAGACCGCCAGCGCCTCTTCCTGATCATGGGTGACATAGACCACGGTCAGCCCCAGATTTTGCTGAATTTCGCGGATTTCCTCGCGCACCTGACGGCGCAGTTTGGCATCCAGATTGGACAACGGCTCATCGAACAGCAGCACCTGAGGTTCCAGCACCAGAGCGCGTGCAACCGCAACCCGCTGCTGCTGACCGCCTGACAGCTCCGAAGGCAGCCGGTCGGCGTAGCCGTTCAGCCCCACCAGATCCAGCCCGGCCAGCGCCCGTTCGCGGGTTTCCACTTTGTTGAAACCGGAGAATTTCAGCCCGTAGGATACGTTTTCCAGCACATCCATATGCGGAAACAGCGCATAGGACTGAAACACCATGGAGACATCCCGGTCAGTCGCCGGCAGTTTGGTGACATCCTGATCGCCAATCAGAATTTGCCCCTGTGTTGCCATTTCCAGTCCGGCAATCATGCGCAGTGTGGTGGTCTTGCCGCAGCCCGAGGGACCAAGCAGCGTCACCAATTGCCCCGGTGCGATATCCAGTGAAATATCGTCAACCGCCAGCACGTCCTTGCCATAGACCTTTTTGACATTCCGGAAGGAAACGGATGCCGCCTTGCTGCTCTTCGCAATAGTCATGGATCGATCCTCATTCCGGTTTACTGCTTTGGCTGGCTCATGCGGCGGCCGATATCGGTCTTGCCGACCGCCAGTTGCAGAATGCCGATGGCCCCCAGCATGACAAAGATCAGTGTTGTTGAATAGGCGATGGCGAGACCGTAATCATTGTTCTCGACACGCCCGATAATATAGCTGGTCGCCATGTCATATTCGGCGCTGACCAGAAAGATCACCGCCGAAATGGCAGTCATGGCGCGCACGAATGAATAGACCAGCGCTGCCAGAATGGCCGGACGCAGCAGTGGCAGGATCACCCGCCGGAAGGTCTGCGCACTGTTCGCGCCCAGCGTCAGCGAGCTTTCATCAAGGCTTTTGTCCAACTGGCTCATCGAGGCAATGCCGGCGCGCACGCCCACCGGCATGTTGCGGAAGATAAAGCTGACGATCAGAATGATCCCGGTGCCGGTCAGTTCAATCGGCGGCACATTGAAGGCCAGGATGTAGCTAACCCCGATCACGGTGCCCGGAATGGCAAAACTCAGCATGGTGCCGAATTCAAAGGCATTCTTGCCAACGAAAGTCTGCCGCGTCAGCAGATAGGCCGTCAGCAGGCCGATGCCCGCTGTCAGCGGGGCCGCAAGCGCTGCGATCTGCACCGTTGTCCAGAAACTGTTCCAGGCAGAGCCGGTCCAGCGCACACCCTCGGCATCAAATCGCACCGAAAACGCGGTGATGTAATGTTTGAAGGTCAGCGCATTGTTGACGCCCCACAATTCGACAAACGAACCATAGATGATCATCACATAGACGACGATGGTGAACAGCGCCCACATGGCAGCCGAAATATAGACCGGGATCGCGAGCCCGTCCGGCATATGCGGATGAATCCCCGCATCGCCCTTGCCGGAAACGGTGGTGTAGGATTTCTTGCCAAGCCAGAAGCGCTGCGCATAAAACGCCGACAGGGTAAAGCCCAGCAGCACTATGGCAAGCACAGCAGCACGGCCCTGATCATATTGCGCGCCGACAATGGCGAAGAAAATCTCCGTCGAGAGCACATCGAAATTGCCCCCCAGCACCAGTGGATTGCCGAAATCCGCCATGCTTTCAATGAATCCGAGCAGAAACGCATTGGCCAGACCAGGGCGCATCAGTGGAAGCGAAACCGTTTTGAAAACCTGCCACTTGCTGGCGCGCAGGGTTTGCGCCGCTTCTTCCATTGACGGGCTGACCCCTTCAACCACGCCAATCAGAACCAGAAAGGCAATCGGCGTGAAGGCCAGAAGCTGCGCGATCAAGACCCCCGGCATGCCATAGATCCAGCGCGTCGGCTGAAATCCGAACAGATCGGAGATGAACACCGTCGCAGAGCCGGACAGGCCGAACAGAAGAATGAGGGCAAGCCCGATCACAAACGGCGGCGTGATGATCGGCAACACGGTCAGCGCTCGCAGCAAGCGCTTGTAGCGGAACCCGGAGCGCGTCACCACAAGGGCAAACACCAGTCCCAGAATGGTTGTCAGAAATCCGACAAGGACGGCCAGCAGCAGTGAATTCCACGCCGCGCCGCATTTCGCTCCCGAAAGACAGCCCAGCCCCCACAGCCGGTTGCTGAGAAATTTGGCAAAAAACACCGAGACGGAATAGCCGCCATCCTCGGTGATGAAAGCGGCAATCAGCATTCTGACAATCGGAAAGAACACGAACACACCCACCACCGCGATAACAAAACCGATGGAAGACACGACGAACACATCGCCATTGATGGCACCACGCGCAGCGATGCCCTGGGTCAGCAGAAACAGAAAACACGCCGACAGCAGCATGGCCCCGTAA
>TARA_R110002096_G_scaffold174893_7_pt1 | contig 14944 bp, 14 predicted proteins | sample TARA_R110002096 | Tara Oceans TARA_R110002096 (sample SAMEA4397295) | marine metagenome | biome: Polar Biome; feature: [DCM] deep chlorophyll maximum layer (ENVO:01000326); material: water (ENVO:00002006), including particulate matter (ENVO:01000060) such as... | depth 35 m | reverse complement strand
GGTCGATTGGCCTGTCTTTATTAAAATGCCACTTTCTGCCAATGGAAAGAATTGGAAACGTGGAGATCACTTTAACTGGGCAGAGCGAAGCTTAGAGCAAGATAAAGTTGCTACTTTGTACGCCGCTGGTTATCTTTACCACAATACAGAATTAGAGGTTCAGACTAAAGTTGGAGATCGACTGTCTGAACTAGCTGGCAAGCAACTAGAGAGCCTAGTAAACTTGCTAAATGTCGAGGTTAAGAAACGAACCTCTAGTAACTCAGAGTTTGAAGCTAAGAAGTGTAAGAAGTCTAAGGTTGATGACAAACAACGTGGACTTATCAGACGCTTTCTTAATGGCAGTCGCTGGATTACAGAGGACTTCTACACTATTCGGGACAAAGTTCTCGTAGAATAAACAACGGAGACGACTTACATGGCATGGTCTTACGATCCCACAGACTTGAATACCACAACGGCATCTGGTCGTCTCAACACAGTACGTTTGTTGGTTGGTGACACTAACACTGAAGATCAACAGGTTCAGAATGAAGAGGTTACGTTTGCCCTATCCGAAAGCGGCAACAACGTATACTACTCTGGTGCTTGGGCTGCTCGTGCTATCTCATCTAAATACTCCCGACAGGTAACAACACAACTCAGCGGGGCTTTAAGCGCTAACTACTCAGATCTAGCCAAGCAGTATAAGGCTCTGGCAGACGACCTAGAGTACCAAGGTAAGACCTCTGGTGCTGTTGTAGGTGTCTTAGCTGGTGGCATCACTAAGAGCGGCATTGAGGCTGTGAGAGCTAACACTAATCGTATCGAAGGCTCTTTCCGAAGAGACCGTTTCAAGAACCCACCAAGCTACCAAACACCTGAATACGAATAGGGGAGTAAAATATGTCATTTCGCCCCTTTGACCTCTTAAATCTCGTAAGAGACTTTGGCTCAGATGTAATACTGAGGAAGACCAGTACGTCTGGTACATACAACCCTGCCACTGGTGTAGTAGATGGTTCGGCTACTACTGACCATACTGTAAGCACTTACTTCTTTAATTTCTCTATAGGTCTTCCTTTTGGGGATGAGCTTCGCCGTGGGTCTAGCCGTTGCGTAATTCCAGCACTAGGTCTTACCGTAGTCCCTGACGATGAAGATAAGGTCATAGGCTTAGGTAGCACATATGAGATCGTTTCAGTACAGACTTTCTATAGTGATGGAGTTGCTATTTGCTACATATGTGAGGTTAGAGACTGATGAGTATCCAAGCAACCTTTGATAGCATTAAGAATAAGATTGAGACCAAGGCATCAGACGCTATTGAGGAACGACTAGGTGACATAGCAGATTACGCTGTAATGATCTCCCCTGTTTCCACTGGTGCTTACGTCAACTCATTTTCTATCGGTAAGGCTGGTTTTGGTGGTGGTCGCGTTCAGACCTCGGCAAACAAACCTATGTATCAGGATGAGAGTCTTATGAAACAACAGGCTTTGGATAATCTGTATGGTGACATAGAACGCCTATCAGTTAAGCAAGGTCTTGAAGATGGTATTACTAGGTTTACCCTCCGTAATCGTGCTGACCACGCTACAAATGTTGAGAATGGCATAGGTTGGACACGTACAGCAGCCTATCATGTCTTCGAGAAGATTAGGAGCCAGTTCAGATGAGCATTTATAATGATATTCGTGCTGCTCTGGAGAGTCGCCTAGCTGCCACAGTTGGACTACCCACTGGAATAGCCTATGAGAACGTCTCATTTGAGCCACAGACAGGCACTAGCTTCCTCAAGGTATCCTTTGTCCCAACGTCCAGAAGACCCGCTGTAAGAGGCCCAAATCCACAACAACGCTATCAAGGTGTGTTTAGGGTATTCTGTTATGCACCAGAAGGTAGTGGCCCCTCCGCTGCTGATAACATGGCTAACACGGTTATAGACGCCTTTGATGCCACTACTGATATTTCTTTTACTAACGCAGATAATGAGACGGTTATCGTCTCTGTTGACTACGCTGAGAGAGATAATGGATTTGTAGATAGTCCTTGGTATTATACTGTTGTTAATATCGGTTGGTACATCTACTCATAAAGAAAGAAACACTATGATTAATGCACAAAAGAATTTTGTCTACTCAGGCAAGACATACTTCGTCGGAGATGAAGTTCCCGCTAATGTAGCTACGGCTGTTGATCCATCATGTACGGAAAAGCCAAAAGCTAAGAAAATAACACTTACTACTAATATTCTTGAAGGAGAATAAACATGGCTTTTGCACAAGGTAGCCGTTCCAGTCTCTCATACATAACAGAGACTGCATTTGGCACTACACCATCCACTCCAACATTCGCTTTCTTGCCGATGAACACACATTCCCTCGACCTCACAAAAGATCGTGTGGAAGGTAATGAAATCCAAGCTGACCGTATGACCCGTGTGGATCGTCACGGTAACAAACAAGCTGGCGGCACTTTAGAAGTTGACCTTCGTAAAGGTGACTTTGACGAACTGATGGAATCAGCATTCTTTAGTTCTTATGCCGCAAACGTATTGAAGATTGGTACTACACCTAAATTCTTCACAATGGAAGATGCTGCACAGGATATTTCTCAGTTCCGTACCTTCACTGGTATGGCTGTATCATCCATGAACGTCTCTATTGCCCCTAACCAGATGGTTACAGCAAACTTTGACATGGTTGGCAAGGGTATGACCCAAGCTGCCACAACTGCCTCCACAGGCGGTGCTCCTACAGCGTCTACAACCAATGCTCCTTTTGATAGTTACTCAGGTACAATCTCTGATGGCGGTTCAAGCATTGCAATCGTTACTTCGATTGACTTCTCTGTATCAAACTCCCTCGCTCCTACATTCGTAGTTGGTGCTGATGCAGCACAATCTCTTGAGTATGGTAGTGCGGTTGTAGAAGGTACAATGACTGTTTACTACGAAGATGCAGCACTTATCAACAAGTTCTTGGCTGAGACTGAATCTTCTATTGAAGTATCTGTTGACGATCCTACAGGAGCTAACCCATACACATTCCTGTTCCCAAAAGTTAAGTACAATGGTGCTTCTGTTCCTGTACAGAACCCACAGAGCCGCTTGATTACTCTCCCATTCGTATCACTGTACGATGGCACAGAGGGTACTAACCTTAAGCTCACACGTACAGCCTAATCCCTAGCTAGGGTAGGGGAAGCGTTGGTGTCGGGTCTGATGCTTCCCCACTATCAAATCAACCCGATATAACCTCGACAACACATCATATAAGGAATCCCGACATGGATCTGATGAACATTGGTACTACAAAAGAAACTACAGACGTAACCCTGTATAATCCCGTTAACTCTGAAATTCTTACTAACGATGATAAGAAAGAGATGACCATTACGATACATGGGCCGTACTCAAAGAAATACAAGTCTATCTCTCATGCCCAACAGAACCGCCGCTTGATGAAAGCGCAACGGACTGGCGGAAAGCTCAACCTCACTGCTGAAGAGATTGAAGCTTCTTCCCTAGACCTTCTGGTTAAGTGCGTTGAGGGCTGGAACATCACCCTTGGTGGAGAAAAGCCAAAGTGTACAGAAGCTAAGGTGCGTGAAGTGTTTGAAGCACTACCTTGGGTTCGTGAGCAAGTAGATGCAGCCTTGGGTGATGCACAAGCTTTTTTGGACAAGTAAGGGCTGAACTAGAGGAGTACGCTGAGTATTCCTTTAAGATGGGTAGGAAGGTCTCTGGTGGCAAAGGTAAAAAAGCTACAGAGGCCGACCACCTAGCCCAAGTCGCCAAACAGCTAGGGAAAGAACTGGCGGATGTTGAACAAGCCAACGCTGATGCAATCTTTCCTGATGCAGCTTCTCACTTATGGGCCACTTTTATAGAACTACATGATGGTAGAACCTATGGTATGAGTGGACCTAACCCAATATCTTATGACATCATTAAGGCTTGGTGTGATATTACAGGTGTAGACCTTTCCCCTTGGGAGGTAAGCATTATAAAGTCTCTGGATAACCTCTGGATTAAAACTACTAGTGAGGAAGATAATGGCTGACCTGATTGAACTAGACTTAGTAGTAAGAGATAAAGGGCTAAAGGCTTCTGTTTCCACTGTGGAGAGACTAGAGCGTCAAATCATTAAGGCTCAAAAAGCTGTTGATCAAAACACTATCTCTCAGGCCCGTTACAATAAGATTTTATTAGCTGCTAAGAGAGACTATCAGGCTCTTGGTATGTCTAGTCAAAGAGCTACGGCGCAAGTTCGTGCATTTGCTGCTGCTAATAAGACTGCGCAAGCGGCAACGTCTGCTCAAACTGTTGCTTTAAACTCAGCTACAGTTGCAACGAATAGATTAAGTGCTGCACAGTCTCAGACTAAGAACAAGATGAATGGCACCAACATGGCTATTCAGCAGGCAGGTTACCAGTTTGGTGACTTTGCAGTACAGGTTCAAGGTGGCACAAGTGCATTTGTCGCATTCAGTCAGCAGGGTACTCAGTTAGCTGGCATCCTCCCTATGATCGCTGGCCCTCTTGGTTTGACCGTAGGTGCGGCAACTCTTTTGTCTTCTGCGCTTATGATACTTATTCCCATCGGCTCTGCTATAGGCAGAATGTTTATGGAGATGAAGGACAAGTCGCGTTCAGCGGCTGATGGTGTAAAGTCTTTTGAAGACCGTTTAAAGTCTGCTAGGGGCGAAGTAAACTCTATGAAAGAGGCACTTGAGCTTCTTAATAGTGGATTTGAAAATAAGGCAGTTAAAACACTGTCGGATAGGGTTGATGTAGCAAAAGCAGCACTTAAGGACGCCGCCGATGAAATAGATAAAATGTTTACACCAGCGTTAAAAAATGCTATAAAAAGTGCAAAAGCCTTGGGAAGTGCGTACACGTCGGAACAGATTACTGAGTTAGCTAATAATCTTAGAAAGCTTCAATCCCCCGCGTTAAGAGAAAAATTAGCTGCTGCTACACTTGAGCTTGCTATTGCAAAAGAGTTAGTTCGGCAAGATAAGAACAGGATTCGTGACCAATCTGTAATTAACCAGCTAGTGATAGCTAGGGAGATACTTCAAAAGCAAAGTGCAGACGCTCAAGAAAAAGCCGATGGTATACAAAGGGTAAATGCTGTCGCTTACTTCAAAGCTGAACAACAGATTCAAACTGACTTGCATAAAATTTGGATAGCTAACAATAAGGCAGAGAACAAAGCACGTCTTGATTCTCTATCTAATGAAAAGAAATCTCGTAGGTTAGCAGGAATAGCTTTCTTCAAGCAAGAGCAAGGTCTTGAAAACGACATTCATCAAGTTCGTGTCAAAAACATTCTTCTCGAAGCTGCTTTAAGAGAAGCCACAATATCTGCTGCTAGAGCTAAGTTTAACGCAAATTCTGCCAATGTCATGCTTAGTGAGGGTAAATCTGCCACTGTTGAGACTGAAGCTCTGGCTAAACGTATTAAAGAGCTACAGGCAGCTTGGAAAGAAGCTAACCGCGAGGTCAAAAAAGGCGGCGTTGTTATAAAAGACACTAGAACAGCTTATGAAAAAGCTGCTATGACAGCAAAAGAGTTTGCTGATACCCTAGACAGACAAGTCATAGGGGCTGTAGATAGCGTGTCTGATGCCTTCTCCAGCTTTTTGCAGAGTGGCCTAAAGGACTTTAAAGATTTTGTTAAGTCTATCGGTGACTCTTTCTTTAAGCTACTCTCTGACATGGCTGCTGCTGCACTCCGTAGGCAGATCCTTATCCCTATTGCTACTGGTATGGCTGCTGGGTTTGGTAGTGCTGCTGCTGCCTCTAGCATGGCTTCTGGTACGGGAGCTTTCGCTGCGGGTGGTATAGGTGCAAGTTTAGCTACAGGTGCTTCAAACTTTGGTTCCGCCGCCCTAAGCACAATGACTGGTGGTGCTATGGGAAGTGTAACGGCTGGTAGCACAATGGCTAGTATCGGTGCCGCCGTTCCGTATATAGCAGCAGCCATTGCTGTTATTGGATTATTTAGCAAGAAGACTAAACTGCTCGACAGTGGCCTAAGAACTACCGTTGAAGGCTTTGACGTAGCCATAGCTACATTCAATAAGACCCAGAGTAGCCGACTGTTTGGTTTGCTGAAAGGTAGCAAAATTACTAAATACGAAGCAGCAAGTCCAGATGACGCTATCCCACTGATGAAAGCTGTAGGTGACCTTCAGCAGAGTATCGTCGATGCTGCTGGTACACTAGGTATCGGGGCAGAGGCTTTTGATAAGTTTAGCTACGAGTTTAAGTTATCCCTTCAGGGTTTGACTGAAGAACAGAAGATCCAAAAGGTAAACGAAGAGATAGTCAAGCTGGGAGATTCCTTTGCTTCCATGACTGTTCACTTTAAGACTATGAACGAGCTTATGGCTGTAGCACAGCAGAGGTATGACCTAACGACAAGGTTATTGCAGTTACAGGGTAAGGAAGAAGAGCTTATTACCCGTCAGCGTGACCTAGAGCGTTCTGCAACACATGAGCTAAACATAGAGACGTTAGAACAAATCTATGCTCTGGAAGACCTTGCTAGGGCTGTTGATGAAACAACAGGTGCTATAGGCAATGCAGCAGAGGCACTTGCACTACAGGGGCGTAAGCTAAAAGCTCTAGGTGACCAAGAGGACATCTTAGCTTTCACACGACAGAATGAACTTGACGTTGTTAATGAGCTTAATAAAGAGTTGTTGTTAGAAGTTCACACGCTAGAAGATTTAGCATTAGGCTTAACTAATACAAAAAAGGCTGCTGAAGATGCTGAGAGGGAGCTAAGGGGCTTTAACGATGCTGTCGATGCTGCTGCCAGCGAACTAAAAGATCTACTAGATGAAAGTCTGGATGCTGCACTAGGTGGACTAGAGCGTGCCATTGATGCCCGTAAAGACACAATAGATCAAAAGTTTGACAGCCTGATCTCTGGACTAGAAGATCGTTTGTCTGCTGCTGAGAATACTGCACAGGCTTCTTCTGAGATATACCAAATTCTATCGGGGGCATTACAAGGTCGTTCCCTTTCTGGTGCATCCTTTGCTGGTCGTGAGGCTGCTAGATCATATGTCTCAGGTGGTGGTACTGATGCTGATAAACTTAGATCAGCAGTAGGTGTACTTGCTGAACCTTCTGCTCAACTGTTTGGTTCCTTTGAAGAGTATGCTCGTGACTTTGCTATCACATCTAATGTTCTCAAGCAGAGCAAAGATGTAGCAGAAGCACAAATGACTGCTGATGAGCAAGCTGTAGAACTTCTTAAGGAGCAAATAGAGAAGGGTGGTAGAGATCGTGACGATCAACTAAGAGTTCTTGATGAACAACTTGAGGCTGCTCAACTCCAGATTGATACACTTAAAGGTATAGACGTATCTATAGTTTCTGTCGATGCGGCTATGAAGACTGTTCGTGATGCCATGACAACATACGAGCAAACTCAAGCTAATCACTCACAACTCAACAGTTCTGTACTGTCTATCCAAGAGGCTATAAACAATCTTGCGGGAGCAGTTGGTCAACAGGCTGCTGCCCTAGCTGCCTCTGCTGCTGCTGCACAAGCACAAGCTGATGCCGCAAATGCTGCAAATGCAGTGGGGATGCAAGTTACTACCTCTCAGTCTGGCGCACAGACCGATGTTAACTCTTCTGTTGCTCAGACCGCTTTAAGCAGGGCCATTAAGATTAGTGCTGAAACTCCAAAGACCTCTGCTGAACAAGCCTCACTAGACAGGTTTACTGGTGGTGTTAGACCAGATCACATCAAACTTGCTATTGCGGCTGGTAAGAGATTTGATCCTTCTGCTGGTGGCTACAGGCATTTCGCTTCTGGTGGTTTGCACACAGGTGGTTTACGCATGGTTGGAGAACGAGGCCCAGAGCTTGAGGTCACTTCTCCAAGTCGTATCTACAGTAACTCTCAGACCAGATCTATGATGTCTAACCCTGAGTTGGTAACAGAGATTAAAGAGTTGCGTAAGGAGATCTCTGAAACTAAAATGGAGCAACGTGCAGCTAGTATCGCTACAGTTAAGTATAACAAGCGTACAAGTGACCAACTCCGCACTTGGAACTCTGTGGGACTACCACCAGAAAGGACTGCATAGTTATGGATATTATTAAGCCTATCATCGTAACGGACAGTGTTCTAACTTCCACTAACATCCCTGAGAATGATTACGCTGAATGGGCATCAGGTACAACCTACAGCATTAATCAAAAGGTTATATCTGTAACTACACACCGTATCTACAGCAGCGTAATAAATAGCAACACTAATAATGACCCAACAACAGATGATGGTACTAACTGGTTAAACATTGGTGCTACTAATCGTTGGAGAGCCTTTGACCAGTATATTAGTGATCCTGTAACTAATGTCACATCCATTGAGTATACCCTAACTCCGCCAACAGGAAGTACACCAAGTGCTGTTAGCTTGTTTAATCTTAAGGGTATATCAGCTACTGTTACAGTTACAGATTCTGTCGATGGGGTTGTCTACAACCAAACGATAAGCCTGACAGACAACCGTAACATTATTGACTGGTATAGCTACTTCTTCGCAGAACAAGTACAAAGGGAAGAAGCACTATTCATTGACATCCCTCCTTATATTGGTGCTGTTGTTGGAGTTACTGTTACACAAGAGACTGGCCTAACAGCAAACCTTGGTCAACTTGTCTTTGGCTTCCTGACTGATCTAGGTGCTACTGTGTACGGAACATCTATTGGCATTGAAGACTACAGTATCAAGAGTAGAGACGCCTTTGGTAATGCTATCATTGTAGAAAGAAACTTCTCTCAGACCGTAGACTTTGACGTTAGGCTTGAGACACAAACCGCAAGAAAAGTACAAAAGACCCTAGCCGCACTAAGAGCCACGCCTGTAGTTTATTTGGGGTCTACAGACGTTTCTTATGGTACGCTTGTCTACGGCTTCTACCGCCGCTTTGACATCACCTTAGAAACCCCATCTTATGCGTTTGCATCCATAGAAGTAGAAGGTTTGACATAATATGGCATATCCACCAATTACCACACTCCCAACGGCCCCCAGTCGTTCCCGCCCGACAACATTTGCTGATGAAGGTGATGCCTTTCTGGGTGCTTTACCCACCTTCGGAACTCAAGCAAACTCTCTTGCAGCTTATGTAGAAGGGCAAGCTACCTCAGTAGATACTGCTGCTACCGCTGCTGCTGGTAGTGCTACGGCTGCTGGTATAAGTGCCACTAGCGCCGCTGCTAGTGCTACGGCTGCTTCACAGGTTGCCGCTTCTTGGGTCTCAGGTCAAGCCTACGCTACTGGGAATGTAGTCTTTAGTCCTATTGACTTCCAGACGTACAGAGCTATTCAAGCTACGTCAGGTACTACTGACCCCTCCCTTGATGCTACTAACTGGGTAGCTATCGGTGGTGGCGGTGGCGGTGGACTTACCTCACAGACTGCTACAACAACTACTACTGCACAGACATCTATTGCCACATATGACGTTGCCACTTACACAGCAGTAGAACTTACTGTAGTAGCCAATAGCGCATCTAACCGCACTATCACTAAGTTGCTTGTCGTTCATAACGGTACTACAGCTTCTGCTACACAGTATGGTGAAGTAAGTAGTGGGACGGTTCTCTCTGCTTATGACGTAGACATCTCAGGTGGTAATGTTCGTCTGTTAGCTACACCAGCCTCAGCTACAAGCACAGGGTTTACTACTAAAGAGAACTTATTTGAGCCAATAGCATAATAGTAACGACAAGGGGAGAGTGAACCATGTCAAACAATAAAGACTTTAAAGTAAAGAACGGCATTAAACCTACGTCCTATCAGGAGGGCGTGGGTACTGCTACGATTGGTAGTTATACCTCTGGTCAATATAGTCTGGCTAATATGTCAAGTGCATACAGCAGTGAGGCTACGGTTGGAAATCTTGCTGGACATCAATCCTTCGACACAGGAAATTCTGGTACTGTTATATTTGCGGTACAAAACGCAAGTGGAGATTTTGTTTACTCGTACACAATGTCAACTGCTTACGATTTATCAACTATTTCTGCCACAGGTGACACCATTAATATCGGGTCATACGAGACCGCTTGTAGTGGACTTTTCTTTAAACCTGACGGAACTAAGTTCTACACAGTAGGTTCTGGTTCAACTAAAGTTTTGCAATGGGACATGACAACTGCATGGGACTTGAGTACTGCCTCACATAATACCAGCAATTACTTTAGCGTAAGTTCCCAAGATGGCGTCCCTAGAGACTTGGCGTTTAGCCCCGATGGTACAAAGTGTTACGTTGGTGGCGGTCAGAACCAAAAGATATTTCAGTACACGCTTACTACAGCTTGGGACGCAAGCACGGGGAGCTATGACTCAAAGTTTTTTGCCGTAGGTTATAACCCCACCACTCACGATATTACCCCTGATGGCACAAAAATGGTAATAGGGAATAGCGCTAACCTTAAAGAATACTCATTGTCTACCGCTGGCGATGTAAGCACGGCTGTTTTATCAGGTAATACACACACCTATTCTATCAGCCCATCCAGTGGCAGATATAGTGATGATGGTTCTCAATACTTCATGTTCTCTGATGGTTATTACGCTAACTCTCTAAGCTTTACACTAGCCACAGCCACCCTAGACCTATCCACAGGTTCAGTCTTTGACCTAACCCCAACGGCAAACACTCAAGTGTCTTTGAGCAACCCAGCCGCAAGCGGTACTGTCTCTAGCTCTACGTTGTTGCTGGACGGTGTTACTACTGTTGTTGGTTATGACTTGAGTGTTGCAGCTTATGATAGTGTTAGCTTTAGTGTGAATAGTCAAAATACTAATCCCCTAGATATAGCCTTTAACACTGACGGTACAAAAATGTACATAATGGGGAATATAAACGACACCGTATTACAATATTCTCTGTCCACTGGTTTTGATTTAAGTACAGCTTCGTATGATAGCGTGAGCTTTGCCACCACCAGTCAGGACACTAACCCTCGTAAGCTATCCTTTAATAATGATGGCACTAAGCTGTATATATTTGGAACCACAACAGATACAGTTTACCAATATTCTCTGTCCACTGCTTGGGATTTGAGTACGACTTCGTATGATAGCGTTAGTTTTAACGCAGCTAGTCAAGCGACTAATCCTTATGGTCTTGCTTTTAACAGTGATGGAACAAAGATGTATTTGGGCGGAGGCACGGTCTTCTATCAATACTCCCTTTCTACAGCTTTTGATTTAAGCACTACATCTTATGACAGCGTTAGCTTTAGTGTTAGCAGTCAAGATAGTGATGCACCCGACTTAACATTTAATAATGACGGTACAAAAATGTATGTAGTTGGCACTAGCAACGATAACGTCTATCAATATAGCCTTTCTACCGCTTTTGATTTAAGCACGGCAAGCTATGACAGTGTTAGTTTTAGCGTAGGCAGTCAGGATGCTGCACCTCCCGCCTTAGCCTTCAGTAATGATGGCACTAAAATGTATATTGTAGGCAACACCAACGACACCATCTACCAATACTCCACAGGTACATCCACAATCCAATCCATAACATGGGACAGCAGCATAAAATGGTCTGGTGGTACAGCCCCAGATAGTCCCTCTGCAGGTGAAACTGATGTTTATTACTTCAGCACCCGTGACGGTGGCACAAGCTATATAGCTAATATAGCAATAGATGGAGCAAAATAATGGCTAATAATAAAAATTTAATCTTAAAGAACGCCATTGAAGTTGGTGGCAGCACCAAGGTTACTATCGGTGATGCCCCTGCTAGTGGTAGTGTGACTGTTGGGTATGACCTGAGTTCTGCGTCTTATGACACTGGTAAAAGTTTTAGTGTAGGTAGCCAAGAGGCTAACCCATTCGGAGTTACTTTTAGCACCGATGGTACTAAGGTGTATATAGTAGGTATAACTAGCGATACTATATACCAATATAGCCTATCAACAGCTTTTGACATCAGCACAGCTAACTCTACCCCAGTAGCAAGTAGATCGCTAACTGGCGAAGAAACACAACCTAGAGCTATTGTTTTTAAACCTGATGGAACTAAGATGTTTATTAGCGGGAGCGGTACGCAAGGAATGTTGATTGAGTATATTCTTTCAACAGCATGGGATGTAAGCAGTGCGGCATACGAAAGAGGCACTAGTGTAAATGCTCAAGAATCATATCCTATGGGCTTACGAATTAAGCCAGACGGTACTAAGCTTTATATTACTGGAATAGCTAATGGCAAGGCACATCAATATAGCTTATCGACAGCTTGGGACACTAATAGTATCAGTTACGACAGCGTAGAGTTTTCCTTTAGCAGTCAGTCAACAGACCCCTACGACATACTCTTTAACGCTCTCGGCACTAAGATGTTTATGCTTGGGGCTAATGTGGACACTGTGTTTGAGTATAATTTGTCAACGGCATGGGATATAAGCACTTCTGTTTATAGTGACATAAGTTTTAGCGTAACTGGTCAAGATGCTACACCTTACGGACTGTCATTTAACAATAATGGTATGAAAATGTATGTAATAGGTGGGACTACTGACTCTATTTACCAGTACACATCTGCCGACACCACCGTTATAAACACATTCGACCTATCCACAGGCAACTACTTCGCCACTACCCCAAGCGTAAACGCACAGTATGACTTCAGCAATGCTGGGGACACACAGACGTGGCAACTTGAGGTGACGGGTAATCAGGCTGTTACTGGGTATGGGGATGCTTCCCTATGGGCTTATGCAAATAAAAGCTTTAGTGTCACGTCACAAGAGACAGACCCCGCTGGGTTTTCTTTTAAGTCGGATGGCACAAAGATGTACCTTATTGGTAGAACAAATGACACCGTTTACCAATACAGTCTTTCAACCGCATGGGACGTTTCAACCTCTTCGTATGACAGCGTTTCATTTTTGGCTTCGGCGCAGGTAACTAATCCAGCTTGCTTAATATTTAAGCCTGATGGAACAAAAATGTATATACTGGATTATGGCAATGATGATCTATTCCAGTATAGTCTTTCTACTGCGTGGAATGTTTCAACTGCATCGTATGATAGTGTTTTACTTGATCCAAGCGCCCAAGAAACTACGCCAAGAGACTTTAGGTTCAATGCGGATGGTACTAAGATATTTTTGGTTGGGTCATCAAGCGATAAAGTTCATCAATATAGCTTAACAACTGCCTATAATGTCGGAACTGCAAGTTATGACAGTGTTTTCTTTAGCACAACTGGACAAACTACGTTTCCAGCAGGTGTGGATTTCAATGCTGATGCAAGCAAAATGTATATTTTTAACAACTATAATGGAATAGTATATCAATATTCCCTGCCAAGTGCGTATGACATAGCCAATGCAACTTATGACAGTGTAAGTTTTACAGTCACTCAAGACACCAACTATTCTAGAATGAGGTTTTCAGATGATGGCACGTCACTTTATGTTGCGGGTACTGGCAACGACACCGTATATCAATACACAACAAGTGCATCCACAGGTATAACAATCACATGGGATGCTGACATCCAATGGGCTGGGGGTAAGGCTCCTGATAGCCCTGCTGCTAACGAAAAAGACCTATACACAATTGCGACAGATGATGGTGGCACAAGTTATGTCGGCATACAATCTGGCGATAACTTTAGCTAAGTGGAGAGTGAAACATGGCTAATAATAAACCATTCAAAATAAAGAACGGCCTGAGTGCCAAGGTGTATCTGCAATCTAGCAGCGCATTAAGTGCTTCAGATGTTGACGTGTCCTCTGGTAGCTACTTTAGCAAGACACTGACAGCCAACACCACACTGACATTTAGTAACCCACCAGCGTCTGGTGTGGGCAGTAGCTTTGCGCTGGAGATCACTGGTGCTGCTGTGACTGTTGGGTATGATATAGCTAACGCAGCTTACGATAGTAAGAGTTTTAGTGTATCTAGCCAAGAGGCTAACCCACGGTCAACAACATTTAAGCCTGACGGAACTAAAATGTATGTTGTTGGAAACAATAACAATACCGTTTACCAATATAGTTTATCAACGTCGTTTGACGCTTCAACCGCATCTTACGATACTATTAGCTCAAACATATCGACTAACTCTGGGCCTTATAGCTACTCTTTAACTTTCAACCCTGATGGCACAAAGATGTACACTATTGGACAACTTCAATCCTCGCCTTACGATTATAGAATATACCAATATACGCTTTCGACAGCATGGGATTTAAGCACAACAACATATGATACTCTTTTCGCGTTTGCATACGGCACATACGGTGTATCAACTGGATTTTGCTTTAACAACAATGGGACTAAGTTCTATTTAACTTCCAACACAGGCGACAGTATACTCCAATGGAGTTTAAGCACAGCGTATGACGTATCAACTGCTAGTTATGATAGCGTAACTTTTAGTGTAGCAGGCCAGACTACTACCCCTAGTTCTATTGCTATAAATACTAGCGGTACTAAGATAATCGTACTCGGTGCAAATGATAACGCTTTGTTTGAATATGACCTAAGCACAGCGTTTAGTTTAAGCACTGCTTCATACAATAATGTTAGCCTTAGCGTATCTTCACCAACTGCCGCCACCAAAAGTAATATGGTCTTCAATCCAGATGGTTCTAAGATGTATCTTACTGCAAGTGGCGTCATTTACCAATGGACCACAGCAGCCTCCACACCCGCCACAGTATCCTACCCATCCTCAGTCAAGTGGTCAGGAGCTACAGCACCTGATGCACCAGCGTCTGGAGAGAAGGACGTGTATGTATTTATAACAACAGATGGCGGTAGCAATTACTACGGCAAACAAGCAGGGGACGCAGTAGCATGAGCAATACAGCAACAATGATGGGTTTGGGTAGTGGTGGTGGGCCGCTAAAGATAGCTGATGTGTTCAGCACGACTTTGTATACGGGGAA
>TARA_R110002096_G_scaffold24760_35_pt1 | contig 14959 bp, 8 predicted proteins | sample TARA_R110002096 | Tara Oceans TARA_R110002096 (sample SAMEA4397295) | marine metagenome | biome: Polar Biome; feature: [DCM] deep chlorophyll maximum layer (ENVO:01000326); material: water (ENVO:00002006), including particulate matter (ENVO:01000060) such as... | depth 35 m | reverse complement strand
GGAAACCAAGCTGGTTTACGGCACGGATTGGCGTTCGCCGCTCTACATGGCCATGAACATGAGGCCGGATACCATTTTCTTCATGACGGATGGCGCCTACGGTGGCGGTCAGAAGGTCTTGGACGACTTGATCAAGCACAACAACAGGAGTGGTCGCGCCAAGATCAATACCATCTGCCTGATGGTGCCGCAGGCGATGGACAAGCTGACGTTTATCGCAGAAAAGAGCCGTGGTGAAGTCAGCCTGGTGCTAGCGGATCAGACGGTTCTTCGCGGGAAGGAGTTGGAAGAATACACCAAAAAGGGGAAGAAAAATTAGGTCCTCGTGCTTGGGTAACCCGAATTTTTGAAGAGTCAGGATTACGCGAGTCTTGTTCGTCAGCTGGAAGCCGATGCTGAAGCGGAGCCGAGAGTCTTTCTCCGAAAAGTGGTGCGAATCGCGAATCGGGGCCGGTGGTTTCTGGCGCTGGTCTGGGGGGCGTATGTGATCGCGTTTTTCGCCGCGATGTGGGGTTGCATGCTGGTTCAAAGCGAGGCGTTCGCCTGGTTGGTGGGCATGGTGTTCCTGTTCAACGGCTTTCTGCTCTATGCGCCATTCAATGTCAGGATCGAGGGATTGAATGGGGTTCGACTTCGCTGGAAATCCTGTCCCCGGTTGTTTGAGGAGATTGACGGAGTTCGAAAACGTCTCGGAATCCGGAAGATTCATCGCGTCTGGTTGAATGAGGAGATGAATGCGGGAGCTGGACAGATTTCCAGGATCGGCGGGGTTGGGCCGTATCGAAATGAACTGGTGCTGGGACTTCCCCTTATGGAGGCGGTCACGATGGAGGAGTTCCGGGGAATCCTGGCTCATGAACTCGCGCACCTTTCCCGCCGTCATGGACGCTTTCTGGTTCGGTTTGTCAGGTTGCGGGAAGGTTGGAGCGAAGCCGCAGAAGGTAGCGAGTTTCTGATTGTGCGGCTCCTCCTCGGTGCTTTTGCGAGATGGCATTGGCCAATGTTGAAGGCGCATCTCCATGTTCTGGCCCGGCAGGAAGAACTGGAGGCGGACCGCTTGGCCATGGAGAACTACGGACGGGAGGCGATCGTCTCCGGAAAAGCGAGAATGTCGATGCTGGATCATCTGGTGATGGACGACTACATCGAGGAACTTCAGCGGCAAACCGTGGCGAATGAAGAACCCCCGAACGACCCGGTTTCGCAGCTCATCCGTCAACTGGCCCAACCGTTCGACGCAGCCAAGGTTCATCGTTCTCTCGTCAAATGTTTGGTCGATGCAACGGAGGCCGACGAATCGCATCCAAGTTTGCGGGATTCTCTCACAGCGATGGGGATGGCGCTTGAGGGGCAGGTTTCAACGGAGGCAACCACGATTCAATCGATGCTCAAGTTCCCGGTAAACGGTGCGAGTGAGCAACTTTTGGGGACAGGACGGGATGAATTTCGGAAGGAACTGGATATCCGGTGGCAACAGGAGAATGCGGAACTTTGGAGGGAGTCACATTACTTTGCGCTCGGGCAGCAGCGAGCCGTTGATCGAATTGAAGAGCGGCTTCACCAAGCGGGCTCCGTCACGATCGAAGACGCCTGGATTCGAGCCCGATTGGTAAGCGAGCTGCAAGGGGCCTCCGCGGCTGCTCCTCTGTTTCGAGAAGTTCTTGAGCGCGATCCGGCGCACGCGGGAGCGCTGTTGGGATTGGGGCGTTGGATGCTGGAGGAAGGCGATGTCTCGGGAGAAGTGCTGGTTGAGCGCGCTTTTCATGCCGAACCAAGTTACCGGTTTCCTGCGGCGGAAGTTCTTGCGCGTTGGAATCGCGAGCGCGGAGATTTTGAGGCGGCCCAGGCTTGGGGCGATCGCAAGCTGGCGGCGTCAGATCAGATGAAAGCTGCGGAAGGTGAACGGGAGGGTGTCGCGAAAAGCGATTCACTCTTGGCTCACCAACTTTCGGCAGAACGTGTGGCCGAACTTTGTGATGCGTTCGCAAAAATGGAGGGGATTGGGGAAGTCTGGGCTGCGCGAAAACGGCTGGAGCATCTCCAGACCCCACCCATGATTGTGTTGGGGATCAAAGCCTCCCAGGGTTCTTGGTGGAAATTCGCTGAAAGGCTGGACTGGGACGACGTTGAGAGACAATTGTTAGTCAATGTTCCGACGATTGATCACCTTCAAATCGTCGCGTTATCGGGGGCAACCAAGGTGCGGCGGAAATTCGAACTTCTTGGCGCAGATTCTCTAATTTTTGAGAAAAAACCACCATTTTCAGACTAAAAACGGACATTTTGAAGGGGTTTGGAGCCAATTGGGGTCGATTTATTTGGACAAGAATGATTGGCCGGATACTCTAAATGGACCCCCGAACGGTAGAGACATCACAAAGATCCAGTCCCTAACTGTGTGTCTCCACCACCTTTTTTTGATCCTTAATTTGGGTCGAAGAAGTGTGGTGTAAACACGTCCAAAGAGGGTCGTTTAGCGAGTAAACCCCCAGCTTGCCCTGAGAGGGGCAGGAATAACGCCAAACCTTCCCTATATGGATCAGAAATTAGCCAAACTATTTGATGAGCAGCCCAGCTCGAACGGAGATAACTCAATCTTCACTTTTGATGAATACTTAGGGCTTGTTCGAACCGAACCGTGGGTTACCCGCGATTCTCCGCAAATTCTTCATGACATGATGCTTTCGCGTGGCGTTGAGCATTCCATTGTCACGGGAAAACCGGTCGTTCATCAATACAAATTCTTCGAAACGGAAGAACTGATTGGCAAGTTTGTGGTTTTTGGTGCGCAGAAGGCCAAGGAGAACCTGGTCGAGAAGATCGACAACGCCAGCCGCGGAGCTGAGGCGACCAAACGACTTTGGATTCTGTTAGGGCCTCCAGGTTCCGCCAAGTCGCGCTCCATGGATGCGATCAAGTTGGCACTTAACCGGTATTCGAAATCGAATGAGGGCAAGACCTACACCCTGCTCCTCCCGACGGTTGATGACCGCCTCAAGGACCGGGCGCTGTTTACGGAAGACGGGATTCACTATTTACAGGCACCGCTCTACGAGCGTCCCCTTCAGGTCATCCCTTATGATTTGCGGGAACAGTTTGCGAAGGAGTTGACCGATCAAATCGATCAAGATGCCATTGCTGGATTCCTCGAAAGGCATCCACACTATGACAACAACTTTAATATTCAGATCACCGGCAGAATTTCGCCCTATGCGCAATACGTCTTGGATCAGTTTCAAAAGGATCGGGGACTAAGCTTCAAGGAGATGCTCGGCTTCTTGAAGGTGAAGCGAATGATTTACGATTCCCAAACCAAAACGGGAATTGGCTCTTATACGCCTCGCGACGAGAAAAGTCAGGAGGCTGGATCGCTCGTCGGAAATCTGGACTACAGCCGGTTGCCGATTTTTGGAAGCGAGTCGCACCCCTTGGTTCACGATTATCAGGGTGAGCTTTGCGCGGGAGCGAACGGTTTTGTTGAGATCCACGAAATCTTGAAGCTGTCGGATAAGTTTCTCTATGAGTTGCTCTTCGCGACGCAGGATCGCTTCTTCAAACCTGAGGGGCAGCCGCCGATTCCGTTCAACGGCATCATCATCGGTCATACCAACTTCCATGAATACAATATGTTCATGGCGAATGCGTCGTTCGAAGCCTTGCGCTCACGGACGACGTTTATTGAAATGCCGTTGTCGGTCGATTTTAAGCAAGAAGAGTTCATCTATCGCTATACCTATTCCAACAACACCCGGAACTGGAACAAAAAGCGGAAGCACATCGCCCACGTTGCGCCGCACAGTCTTGAAATCCTCAGTCTCGTCGCGGTGATGTCGAGGCTGTATGAGTCAAAGGCGAATCCGAATATTTCACTTCTTCAGAAGGCCCTCATCTATGCGGGAAGGTCGGATAGTGGGGTCGATAACAATATGGCGAAGATGATCATCGACGAGTTCCAATATGTGAAGCCGTCGGAAGGAACCTTTGGCCTGGATCCCCGATTTGTTCAAAACGTCTTTGAGAATACGGAGCACTTCCAGATTAGCGAATATGTCGCGAACCTGATGCAACTGCAGAAGGATGAAGGCGACCAGTCCGTATTGGGATCGATTGCGATGGAGAATCCCTGTGTGACTCCTCTCGACCTCCATGTCCGCATGGAAAACTACATGAAGGACGGGTTCGCTTCTGAGAAGACCAAGTTGAGTCACTATGTTGAGAAGGTGCTGCCACAGGCGAAAAAATGGGTCTTTGGCCAAATTGCCAGTGATGTTTATGGTGCGATTCTCCGAGATGACTCGGTGATCGAGACGACGTGGCGCAAGTATACGGATCACGTTCGCGCCTATGCTCACAATACGACCGTCAAGCATGAGGTGACTCAGAATGACGTGAATCCAGATGAGAAGTTCATGCAGAGCATCGAACAGTATCTCGGAATTCCGGAGAAGGACGTTTTCCGGAAAGAACTCTCGGATGCGATCTCCAGCGTGAGTTACCAGGTTCTGCTTGAGGACGAGCCTTCCTATCAAAGTGCGATCAAGAAATACGTCTTTGAGAATGAGTTCAAATCTGGCGAGAACATGAAACTTCTTGGCTGGATCAAGAGCGGCACCAGCGCTGCCAATGTGCACTCGAAAGAGCAGGAACAGCTGAACGACACGATTCGCTATCTGATGGAGAAGCGTGGCTACTGTGGGAAGTGTGCGTTCCAGGCCTTGGCGATTACAGCCAACGCATCAAGCATCGTTCTCTAATGCCCGCCTCTTGGGATTCGGGCAGAATGCCCGGAATCCTAACAACAAACCTAAGTTGATCCCATAACGATGACTGAAGACAAAATTGATTCAGCGGAATCCGAGGGAGTGTTCAATGACTTTGTCAATGATCACCTGGAGGAGTTGTTGGATAATATCGTCAATGAAGGTGACCTTTCCACCCTTGGTGGGAGGGACAGTGAGATCATCGTCGACATGAACGATATCAGTCCTCCCCGCTTCACGTATGGTGATGAGAGCGAGGGCGGTGGAGGCAAAGGCGGCGAGGGCCCGGGACGGGGCGCTGAGAAAATCAGCTTCTCAGTGTCGTTTGATTTGTTGATGGAACTGATCGCGGAAAAGCTGAAGCTGCCTCGTCTTCTGAAGACAGGTCAGGGGAGGATCAAGGAAGTCAGCTACGAATTCAAAACGTATGGGACCGCCGGGATCATTCTCGATAAGAAGCGCACGTTTAAGCGTGCCCTGAAAACCAGCATTGGGACGAAGACTTACAATCCTCTGGAAAGGCGTTACGCGATCCAGATTCGGCGAAGGGATCGGAGATTCAAACTGCCGGAACGGATCGAGAAGCCGCGTTTTCAAGCGGTGGTTTTCTATATGGGTGATATTTCCTACTCAACCTATGGAGATCGACTGAAGTTGGAGAAGCGGGTCGTGAACTTCATTGAACACTGGTTGGATTTTAACTACGGAGCCAACAAAGTGGAGCATCGATTCTTCGTTCATGATTCGGAGGCGCACGAGGTTCTTCCCGACCAGTTTTACAACATCAAGAATGCCGGAGGTACGTATGCGAGTGGCGTTTTTGAACTCGTAAGCCAGGTGGCTCGTAATGAATACGATGTCGCAGCGACCAACTTCTATGGCTTCTATTTTGGAGACGGTGAGGTGTTTCAGGAAGATGCGGACGAGATATCCACCATTCTCGACAAAGAGATGGCGCCGATATTCAACCGGGTTGGAATCGTGGAGGTCAAGCCAAGTGGCATCAGCCAACTCAACGAACGACTGGAGTTGCGGTTTGAGGAGGATCCAATCGTGAGGTTGACCTCCATGAGCGATTCCTCGGACATCAAACACGTAATCAGAGACCTGTTTAGCTAATCTACCGATGCGAGCGATACACACAGACCCAGAATTGAAGGCGCTCGAAGATCGCGTGCTTCACTACGCCGTCGACGTGTTTGGGCGAACGTTGCCCGAAATGCGGTTTTTCATTTTGGATCCGATGGAGTTCGCATCCCTGCTCCTGAAGCGGGTCTACCCCGTAAGTCCCGTCAATATTTGGGAGGGGAAGGATATGGTATCCAAGCGCTATCGAATTGAGTCGGGTCAGGAATCCTCACTCTATTACGAGGTCGTCCAGACGGGCAGACCGTCCTATGCCTACCTCAATGAAACGAATTCGCCCATGGTGCAGGCGAGTGTGATGGCGCACGTGGTCGGGCATTGCGAGTTTTCCGAGTTGAATGTCCTGAAGGATTCAAACGATGACCGTACCGAATATGTGGTTCATCTAACGAACCAGGTGAATCGAAGTCGTCCCCAGATGGGGGAACTGCATTATCAGGCGTATTGGAACGCGGCGGAGTCGCTCGTGCCGCTGATTTCTCCGAACTCGCAGTATAATCTGGAGAGTTCCGTCGATACGGATTTGGTGCTGAGGGAGTCCTATCAGGAAGGCGAAGAGAAGCCGAAGGCCCCAATGTTTTCGGTGCCGTATTCTCATACGTTGAGCGAAATTCTTCAGAGCCCGAATGACGGTGAGATCCTGGTAAAGAAAGAGCAGCGCAAGAAAGAGCGCCAGGAGACGTTGAGTCGTCGTGGATACAAGCTGCGGGCTCCCTGCCAGGACATCATGGGGTTTCTGCGCCGGTTTGCACCGACCAGTCGGGGAGAGCGCTCCATTCTGGATTACCTCTACACCGTGAATTCGACCCAGGATTTCGTGATTCGAACCCAGATCATGAATGAGGGCTGGGCAATGCATTGGGAGCATAAGATCATGAAGGAGCTCTTCGCTGAAAAAGCCTGCTCTGGAATCATCGATTACTGCAAGATCTTTGCCGGTGTCTGCTATCCGCGTCCCTATTTTCAACGGAACCCGTATCACTTGGGATTCTATATGTGGAAACACATTGAAGAGTTGTTTCGTCAGGGCCGTGTCAGTCTGGACTACATGGAAGAGACGGATATGGCGACGAAACAGACTTGGAACCGGCCCAAGGGAACGGATCCGTTGACGGAAATGGAGAAGATCGTCAAGACCTGCACGGATTACGAGTTTCTCCGGCGGTTTTTGAATGAGTCCCTTGTTGAGGAATTTCATCTCAATCGAATACCCAAGGCCTATGCCACCCAACTCGGGATCCGCGCCAATGACGTGGCCAAAGAAAATGCCCAGTTTGTCTGGATTGACCCCAAGCCGGTCAAAGAAGAGATGCTGGAATTCTTTACCCACTTCTATCGTCCGCGAATTTACCTCATTGATGTTGATTTCATGGAGGGCGGCTTGCTTCTCTATCATCGAGACGATGGCAGGGATCTCCGCAAGAAGTGGATCAAACCAACCCTGAAGAATATCAACATGATCTGGAAGGGAGCCGTATCCTTGTTGTGCAAGGATTCTCTCTACACGCTCTCCGCCGGAAAATTTCGCAAGGAAGCGGTGACGGCACCCGATTTTGCCGAGGTTGCGGACCGTATGCGTAGCGGTGAGAAACCGTTTAGAATTTAGCTTTTCGTTATATGGAAGAACCAAAAAACTTTACCGAACACTTCGACTATAAGAGCCTCCTGGGGACGGAGAGGAGGAGCAGTATGCGCTTCTCACAGTTTGTTGAGCGTTTTATTGAGGAACCAACCAGCGTCCTGAAGACTTCTGCATCAATTATGCTTGAAGCCATCAAGCATTTTGGCGTGGAAGCGGTGGTTCGAAGTGGCGAGCCGTGTTTGCGCTACAAAGTCTTCCAAGATCAATTTTCGAACGGAATCAATGCCGTATACGGCCAAGAATTCTGCATCAAGCGGATTGTGGATGTGATTGAGTCTGTCGATAAGGAATCCGGGCCGAAGCGGGGGATTGTGTTGGTCGGACCTCCCGCTTCAGGGAAGACCAATATTGCGGACTTAATCGCGAAAGCGATTGAGGAGTATTCCAAGGAAGCTCCGTTGAAGCAGTACACGTTTTTCTTCCGGCTGGGAAATGAGGATGGCCGGCAGTTGGAGCTTCGCTCCTCACTCATGCCCAACCCGATCCTGCTCTTTCCAATCACGTTGCAGAACGATGATGGATCCGTATCCCGTCCGAGGCAGGAAATTTTCGATCATGTCACGAAATTGCAGGATAGCGATAAGCGGGTTTCCATTCCTTCCTACTATCAATACGCGACTCTGGACAAGCGTTCCCTGGATATCCTTGAGATTTTGAGGAAAAACCCACGGAACGAGCACAAGACGTTGTTCGAGTTGATTGAGGAATATGTGCGGGTTGAGGAGGTGGAGTATTCTGTCGCACGGGGCAAGGGAATCGCGAACGTGGATGATATGCGACAGCTCCAGGTGAGAGTCCGGCCGATCAATCTGGATGATCACGACATGCGCTTGCTCAACGACCATCTTCAGGGGCGGCTGACGTATCAGTATGAAGGAGCTCTGCTTTCCTCCAACCGCGGGATGCTGCATATTCATGATGCGTTTGGGGGGCATGGACCTCATCCTGACGAACAAGAATACAAACCCCTCCTGATGTTGTTGGGGTCGGGAAAGATTACGCTGGATTTCACGCAGGCCTCGCTGGATGCGACCGTCATGATGACGACGAATTTGGAGGAAATGCGTCGATTGGACGAACAGCTAACATCCAGCAAACTCCTGGATCGAATCGAGAAGGTTCCGGTGAACTATCTTCTCGATGCCATTTCTGAGATGGATATTTTGCATCGTGACATGGCGAACGTTCGCCAGAAGTACGATATTGATCCGAATTTGATCCGGGTCGCCGCCTATTACTCGGTTCTCACGCGACTCTTTCCGCCGGCAAGGACTCAGTTCCCGCCGCATTGGAGTGAAGAACAACAGGATCTCTACTCCTCGATCACTCCCGAGCAGAAGCTCTTTATCTACAGCAATCGTTCGGAAGATCCGGTAAGGACGATTCGGAAATTGCCACCCTGGCATCCGTTTCGAAACGAATGTGCCCGATTGGGGCTCGATCTCAACAACGAAGACTTTGTGAACGGGTTTGTGATTCGTCACCGGGATGCGGTCTCGTTGGAGGATTCCGGGCTGTTTGCCACGGATGAGATCGCACTCATCGACGATGAATTCATGAGGGAGCTCTTCCAGGAGAGATATCCTGACGAAGGAAAGTTTGGCCTCTCGATTCGCCAACTGCAAAACATCATGCGGAATACCATCGCAATTTCCGATGGTAGAAAAGTGACGGTGTCGGTATTTCTGAGCCAATTGGAACAAGTGATGAAGGAGGGACCGGAGGTGCATCATTGGCTGGTATTGGATGGACCGAAGCGCCAGTCAGACCAGTTGATGGAACGGGAGATTGGAAACGTGCATCTCGAAGAAGGGGAGGGAGACTTTGGCGATTACAAAGGCCTGATTAAGGTCGTCCAGGGAATCTATCACTCGACGCTGAAGAAGGAGATCACCGTTGCCACCGTGAATCGCGATCCTGAAAGGATCGAGTTCGATCTTCGAAAGTATCTGCAGCATGCGCTGTTGGATAAGGCCCTGGAGAACAAGGCGTTTGCCCATGTCATTGTTCCTCGATATACCTATATCGATCCGGACACGGGAGAAAAAGTGGATCAACCCGATTTTGAGTTTCTCGATTCCGTCGGTGAGATTTTGCGTCCCGGAGGAGATCAGGAGAAGTGCCGCAAGGAGATGGCGCAGAAATTCCTCGATCTTCATGGAGCCGGGGAGATTACGTCAGGACAAGACAAGCCGATCATCACGAGCAGGAACGACAATCTGCTTCACTGCTTCTCATCCGAATACACCGCATTGCTTTCTCATCGGAAATCCGTTGAGGGCATCAATCCGGAAGAGCTTCGCAATGGGTTCTTTCAGCGGCAGAACAACCTCAAGAAGTTCGAGGAATGCTCCGATGACATTCGGGATCAGGTTGAGACGATCCTCCAGAATATGGTCGACCGATTTGCCTACCCCGAAGAGATCGCGCTTGATACCGTGGTCTATTCGATCCGGAAAGGGATCATCGATTTCTCAGAGATTCTGACTTAGGGAGCGTTTAAAAATGATGACGGACGCGCAAGTTGTTCCTCTTTTTTAAAGATTGGCTTCGCGTGATCTTGAGATGCGGCGCTTTTCCCGACTGGAAATGCTGTTCGGGGCTTTGTGAGAAGGCTCATCGCCGCCGCGAGCCATCATTCCCAGGCGACAAAATCACTCGCAGCGCGACTCGACCTCATTATTAAACGCCCCCTTAGACCTTTCGCTGCGGGTTTTCGGCCCAGATACTGGAGATCGCGAGAAGCAGCGGAATGATGAAGCTGGCGATCAATGCCGGCTCGTAGCTGGAGGTCAGATGCTTGGAAATCGCGAAACCGAGGGGGCCGATTCCACTGGCGATCACGATCGTCGACATGCTGGCGCCGCTGACCGCCCCAAGCCAGCGTCGGCCAAAAAAGCGTGGCCAGATAATTCCACCGATGCTGACAAACCCGCCGCCCGCCATTCCATTCCCAATAATGTAAGCCCAAAGTCCGGTTGGGGTAGTCAGAAAGAGCAGCCCGATGGCTCCGCAGACGCTGGCCAGGTTCATGGTCAGAAGGAGCCACTTGATGCGAATTCGCGAACTCAGCATCCCGAAAATGAGATTGGTCGAGACGCTGCAGACCGCCATGGGAAAGAATTTCTCAACGATTGCCTGGCGGTCGAAGCCAAAATCGGAGCCGATGGATTCAATGTGAAAGGTGAAGGCGGTGACGAAGAGCCCAACCCAGGCCAGCGACAGGTTGAAGGACCAGAAAGAGACGGTGCGGAGGGCTTCGGAACGCGAAAAATCGCGTTTGATGACCATGTCCAGATTGGAAGAAGGGGCCTGCTCGCCGATGGCTCCGTCCATTGCGAGCCCGCATTCCTCCGGGTTGTCGCGGATAATCAGCCAGCCAATCGGCACCATCACGAAAAGCGTCAGTAGTCCCAGAATTTGCCAGGCGCCGTCGTATCCAAACCGGTTGATCATGGATAGCAGGACGACGGGCGCGAGAGAGAAGCCCAGCGATACCAGCAGCTGGCTGGCGGAAATCGCATTCCCGCGTTTGCGATCGAACCACTTACCCACCGCGTTTCGGCAACTCATGGTGAGGACGCCCTGGGCCGAGACGCGAATCATGTAAAACCCGAGCCCGATGATGACAAAGGAAATGGCGGGGTGGATCTCCGCCTCAAACGGGCTTGAGAGAAAGTGAGCGAGCTGAGCCGATTGGCTGAGATAGAAAAGGATCAACCCCGTGGCGAATGATGAGGCCACGACCATGCGTCGCGCACCCCAGGCGTCAAAAATTTTTCCGAGCCAGGGCAGTGTGAGGCCACTGGCGACCGTGCCAATGCAATACGCGGTGCTGAGGAGGATCCGATTCAGGTTCAGTTCCCGCATCATCACGTCGGTAAAAACGCTGAACCCCATCGTTTGCCCGGGGATGCTGAAAAGGGTGCCAATCGTCGCGCCAAGAACAATTACCCAGCCGTAGAAAAAGGGTAATCGTGATGGAGCGAACGGTACATTGGGATCCCAGAGTTTCGGCACGGCGCATGCTCGATTCGAATGACTCATCAGCAAGCGCGAAGTTCGTTTTCCAGGCTTGTCCGGCTCGGGGCCTTCGCTAGGCTTCCCTCATGACGCATTGCCAAACTGCGATTGTCGGGAAATGGCATCGGAAATCCAGGTCGGTTGGAATTGAGAATTCAAACGCTCCCTAACCTTGTGAAGCCGATTCTACCCGTCTTCGCCTTTCTCGTTGTGTGCTTCCAGGCTGATGCACATTTCGAGCTCTATCATCGCATCGAGGTAAGGATCGAAGCGGAAGGGAGCGGATGGGTGGAGGTGTTGATTCATGAAACGGACCTCGCCGGGTCGGGAATCGATGCCTACCTCGAGAAGAATTTTGCGATTCGCATCGGCAACAACCCGTTGGATGCTGAACCGGTCGTCGATCGGACCGGGACTGAGCTTCCCGATGGATATCTGAGCGCGAGTTTTGCGTTTTCACCGCAGGTCGAATCCTTGGGGTTTCGCCTTCTGTCAGATTCAGCGAAACGCTTGTTATTGGTTGTGACGCGCCCCGGTTCGTTCCCCAAAACGAGGGATTTGCCTCCGGGCGACGAGTTTGAGTTGCAGTTGCGCTGATGGAGCCGCTAGGTTTTCCGAATGAGAAAACTCCGCTTCGTTCTCTGTTTGTGGGCCGCAGGTTTTACGTTCTGCCTCGCTCAGGATCTTCCCAAGGGGCTCAAGGTTGAGTTCGGCGCCCTGAATGCGGCAACGCTGGAGCGGAACGGGAAAACGATTCAGGTTTATGGCGCTCGCGATGCCTGCGACGCGGACATGGTGCTGATGACCCACGTGCGGCGTGACCTGGCCATGTTCGCCGGAAATGCGCAAACCAAGGTGGTAAGCCCCAAGAGCTCAAGCGGATTGTTGACTCAACCGGCAACGCATTGGGAGGATTGGTGGGAGAGCCGTTTCAACTACTATGGCCAACAGGTCACGAAGCTTCCCGTTTTGCCGCTGCGGGTCGGGCGCGGTGTCGAAGACAGAGCTGTGATCAAGTGGCAAGGCCTGGAAATCAAGGTCATCGGCGTTCCCGGCTATACCCGCGACATGGTCGCGTATGTTGTCGATGTGGATGGCAAGCGAATCGTTTTCAGCGGGGACCTGATCTGGGAAGGCGGGAAGGTCTTTGATCTCTACAGTTTCCAGGATGCCATTCCCGAAGCCAAAATTGGTTCGTATCATGGTTATGGTGGAAGGTTGGCGCCGTGGATTGCCAGCCTTCGCAAAATCGCCAACCTGAAGCCGGATCTCATCATTCCGTTGCGAGGGCCGGTCCTGACGAAGCCGTTGGTGGATCTGCATCTTGCGATCGAGCAGGCGCGGGCCGTTTATCAGAACTATCTGTCGACCAACGCTCTGAACTGGTACTTTGGAGAAGAGAGACTCACGATCGCAGGTCGCCGGGTGCTGGGGGAGAAGGCCAAGGTCGAGTTGATGCCGTTTGCGGAACATATTGAGCTCCCGGATTGGTGTCATCATCTGGGAACAACCAAGCTCCTGGTATCGGAAGATAAGAGCGGTTTCGTCCTGGATGTCGGCGGGAAGAAGGCGCTGTCCGAGTTGAGCCGTTTGGTGGAGGAAGGGCTGGTATCGTCGATCGATGGCATTTGGGTGACGCATCCTCACAACGATCATTCGGCCTTTGTCAGAGATGCGCAAAAGCAGTTCGGCTGCCCGGTTTATGCCACGTCGGAAGTGGCGGACGTCCTCGTCAATCCGGGAAACTGGTTCCTGCCGGGAGTCTCGCCGAACGCGGTTGAGCAGGTGCACGTGATCAAGGAAAACGAGAAGTGGAGTTGGAAGGAGTTCGAGCTAACCGGGTTCTTCTTCCCCGGGCAGATGTATAACCATGGAGCGCTCCTGGTCGGGAAGCCGGGCGAGGATCCGGTGTTCTTTATTGGCGACTCCTTTTCGCCCTCCGGCATTGATGACTACTGTCTGATGAACCGCAACTTGATGGGGGACGACACCGGCTATCTCCATTGTCTGGAGGTCGTGCGATCCATGCCTCCCGCAACCTGGCTGGTGAACCAGCACATCCCGCATCGCTTTCGGTTCAGCGAACCGGAGTTGAACTTGTTGGAGGATCGCTATCGAGAACGCCGCCGGCTTCTCGCGGAGCTGCTGCCCTGGGATCATGTGGACTACGGTGTCGATGAGCAGTGGTCCTGGTTTTATCCTTATGGGACGGAAGCGCGACGTGGCGAAACCGTTTACCTCGATCTCAGGATTCGGAATCACTCCAAGCAGGATCGCACGTTCTTTGTCACGTTTCATCGGGGCGAGGAAGTCGTGGGGCGGGATGCGGTTACGATCAAAGGGCGAAACGAGGGGAGCGCGACGTTGAATCTCAAGCTCGACACGGCCATGAAACCAGGAGTTCACGTCGTGACGGCAAGCCTCTTGAGCCGGGACATCCAGGTGGATCACTGGTGTGAAGCGTTGGTTCGGGTGACTGACGAAAAAATTCGTTCGTCTCCTTGAAATTGGGGGGTAAGTTAGAGTCCGAATGGTGTTCATCCCGCCCCGTCTAACCTTACTGACCCAGTAACAAAGCCATGAAATCCCAATTCCAAAGAGCCACCGGAATCGCCGCATTGACGTTCAGTCTCGCGATTGCTCTGAGCCCGGTTCCTGCCAACGCCCAGTTGTTCAAGAAGTCTCCCGAAAAGCTCGACACGAAAATCATCAAAGCCGGTGAACGCTTGGATGTGATTCAGGCGAATCCGGAAACGCGGATTCCATCTCAGGTTTTGTCGAACGCAATTGGAATCATCATCGTCCACCAGTTCAAGGCCGGAATCGGCATCGGAGCCCAGGGTGGGGGAGGCGTCGCCATGGTGAAAAATCCCCAGACCGGTCGTTGGAGCCCTCCTGCCTTTGTCGCGAATGCGGAAGGCAGCTATGGCTGGCAGATTGGCGCGCAAAACGCGGACACGGTCTATCTCATCATGCAGGACGAGGGCATGAACATGCTGCGGCAAAGCGGATTGAAGTTTGGAGTGGATGTTCGCGCGACCGCGGGACCGGCCACCGCGGGAGGAGAAGCTTCCGTCGATGCCGTCAAGACTCCGATTCTGGTTTACTCCGATCAAGCCGGCCTGTTTGCAGGTGTGGCGATCGAAGGAGGCGGGATCATTCCCGCACAAAAGAACAACGTCACCTACTACGGGCTGAGCATGCAGGAAGTTCTGTTTGGAAACCGCGCCAGGATGACCGCGACCGGGCAACAATTGGTCAACAAGCTCATGCGCTATACCAATGCCCGGGCGGCTCAGCCCGCACCGGCCGCCAATCCGAATCTCCAGCCTTACCAGCCAAATGCGACAGGCCAGCCAGTCGGCGTTCCCGGCCAATATCAGCCCGC
>TARA_R110002096_G_scaffold119038_3_pt1 | contig 14959 bp, 14 predicted proteins | sample TARA_R110002096 | Tara Oceans TARA_R110002096 (sample SAMEA4397295) | marine metagenome | biome: Polar Biome; feature: [DCM] deep chlorophyll maximum layer (ENVO:01000326); material: water (ENVO:00002006), including particulate matter (ENVO:01000060) such as... | depth 35 m | reverse complement strand
GCATAATCTTTTTTTGAGACGAAAATCAACATCGGATCTGGGCGCGGCTTGATGCGCTTCAGGTTCTGAACGAAGACATCCACATCAATGTCTGGTGAAATCATGGCGACTCCGCGTAGCTTTTTGTGCAGCACGCCATTATTGGAAATCGACATTTGGCGCAGGGTTTCAATGGTCAATGCCGCGCCAATCGAATGTGCAACAATGAACATTCCAGGGGCATCTGTTTTGGCCACATCAGTCAGTAATTGTTCCAAACCGTCACGCGCAAACAGGACACTGTCGCGATCGTAAACATACCCGCGTGCATCGCCCGCCGATGGCCATGAATAATGAAACTTTGGCCCTAAAATTTCCACATCGCGCGCAACCTGTGCAAACCGATACAACCCTTCTGCAAAGGTGTTGTTATACCCATGCACAAACACCACGGCATCCTCGCCGTTCACCGCAAATTTGTTTGCAGCGGTGATAAAATCTGCGCGGTTTTTATAATTCGAAACGCCCACCGTTACCATATCCGTCGCCAGATCAGCGGTGCCGCGTGGCCACCCAATTTTACCCTTTTGGTGGGTTGGCGGCACGGAAATATCATATCTGGCCATGCTGATATTTGCACTGCGCTTTGGACCAAAATCAAATGGATTTGCGACCGGTGCGCGGGACGTGGTCATAAAAATCGGGGCAAGGAAAGCATTGGTTTGTGCTTGATCCACAATCGTCACGGCACCACGGGGCGCACATGACATCAGGGTCACAGACATCAATAAACCAACCGCCAAACGCGCATAAAACGCCATGTTATAAAACGCGCCCTGCAACCGCGTCCAATGTTGCTACTACTTTGGGGTCACGCGCATCCGGTTGTGTCAAAATGGCAAACTCTAGCGCCTTATCACATCCGTGCGGGCAATCTGTGCGATCTGCACACAACAGTGCAGGCAGGCGTGCAACCATGCCCTTGGCTTTGTCGGCATTGCCCATCAGGGTCGCAATAATCTTGGTCACGTCAACCTCGCCGTGATCCGGGTGCCAGCTGTCAAAATCGGTAATCATCGCCACGGACGCATAACACAACTCTGCTTCGCGGGCCAATTTGGCCTCTGGCATATTTGTCATACCGATGACATCACAGCCCCAAACCTCGCGGTACATCTTGCTTTCTGCAAGGGTGGAAAATTGCGGACCCTCCATTGCTAAATACGTCCCACCCATGTGTACCGTGATACCCTGCGCCGTCGCTGCCTTAAAACATGCTTCTCTTAACCGTGGGCAGGTTGGGTGCGCCACCGAAACATGCGCCACACATCCCGCCCCGAAAAATGATTTTTCACGCGCAAATGTACGATCAATGAACTGATCCACAATCACAAAATCACCCGGCGCCAACTGTTCCCGAAACGAACCACATGCAGATACAGAAATCACATCCGTCACGCCCGCGCGTTTCAAAATGTCGATATTGGCGCGGTAGTTAATGGTGGATGGGGATTGGATATGACCACGGCCGTGGCGCGGCAAAAACACCATTTTTACGCCGTTCAAATGTCCAATTAAAACGTCGTCAGATGGCGCTCCAAATGGGCTGTCTATGGTGATCCATTGTGGGTTTTCTAATCCATCAATGTCATAAACGCCACTACCGCCAATGATGCCAATTACTGTGTCCATGTAACCCTCGTTAAGTTTATGCTGACTGACTAGCCCAAATTTCTTGGTCTTTCGTCTCGACGGCGTGCGGTCGCACCTGCCGCAAACGTTTCAATGCGGTATCTGGTGCCTCGCCCTGTTCGACCAACAGGCGCATTGCCAACATGCCCGAACGCCCTTGTCCGCCTTTGCAATGAATTAACACACGTCCGCCCTGTGCCATTTTCGCCAACAGATGGGCGATGACGTCGCTAAAATCGCTGTCTGGCACATCGAAATCCTTAACGGCGGCCTGCATCCATTGCGGCGCAGTTTTGGCAATTTGTGCTGCGAATTGATCGTTTGGAAATTCGTCCACAGTGGTCATTGTGACCACAATATCGGGCTGCCACGCGCGAATTTGATCAAACGATCCGACATCAGGCGGTTCGGGACAGATTGCAATGTGACCAGACTTGAATCCTTGAAGTGTGTAAATGTCGAATGGTGCGCTCATTTTGGTCTCTCCAATTCATACACGTCGCGGATGGTTGCGTAATCTTTATACCCTAACCGCGCCACGGGTTGGTATTTTGTTACATCCAGTTTGCCCTCTACAATGAACTCATCTTTGATATGCACCGCCGTGACCATGCCAATGACCCATTTACTGGTGCCAGGCAGGTCAATGATGTCATGCAATTTACATTCCATTGTCACGGGCGATTGTGCCACATAAGGACAAGAAATCGTTTGCGCTTGTGCCTTTTGTAAGCCCGCCATTTCAAATTCATCAGTGCGGTGGGGAAAATGCTTGGACGATTGGTTCATCTGATTCTTCAGAGCATCCGAAACGATATTCACGCAAAACACGCCCGTTGCTTCAATATTGCTCAGGCTGTCCTTGGGTTCATCAATGCCCATCTTAACTGGCCCCGATCCAAACCCAATAATTGGCGGTAAGTCCTGCATGCCGTTAAAAAACGAATAGGGTGCCAAATTCGCATTCCCTTGGGTATCTTGGCTGGAAATCCATGCAATGGGGCGTGGAGATACGATGGCCTTGAATGGATTGTATCGCAAGCCATGCGCGTTGGAATCTGTTGTGTAAAACATTTAATTTCTTCAACCATGATATTTGCTCAAATCTTAACGGCATGCTATCGCCATTGCCAGAGGCAGAAGCGTAAAACAGACATTCATGTACAATATTACACAAGAAACAGCGGCGGATTGGTGGGAAGTTGAGGGCCTATTCGATTTGTCCTTCGCACCAGGGCGCGAAGCGCTAAGTTCGTATCGGTTGCGCGACGGTGTTTCACCTGTTGCAGACCTGTGTTTGGTTGCACGTGATGGCGATGGTGTTTTGGGTGGTGCCGTGCGTTTTTGGCCAATTGAAATCGGGCATAATTGCGATCCAGCATTGTTGCTAGGCCCGATCGCCGTTCACCCGACGCGCCAAGGCGAAGGGTTAGGTGGTTCGCTGATCCATACATCTTTGCTAAAAGCTAAGGCTTTGGGCTGGGAGCGTGTGATTTTGATCGGGGACGAGCCGTATTATTCACGTTTTGGATTTCGCAAAGCACCGTTTTTGCAATACCCGCCACCAACCAATCCTGATCGATTATTGTATCTAGAGGTTGTAAGTGGTGGATTTTCCAACACAACAGGGATAATTAAACCTGTACAATCTGTGGTAAAATCACCGAAAAGTCGAAAAAATTTGAAGAATAGTTAAATACTAGCCGTTTTATTATTGAACAACTCTAGGTTTTGCTGTGCAATAGAACAAAAGGTCGAGGATTAAAATGTCACTACGATTAATCGCCATGGTTTTGGGATATGTAGCAATAAGTGTTTCTGTCTTTAAATTTTGGCCTCAAACGGACCAAGATGTTGTGCTTGCGACCCTACAGGCCGCACCCGAAGTCGTGGCATCTGCGACACAACCGGTGCAACCCGTACAAACAACAGCCAACGTCCAAACGACACAAACAACAACGACCGAGGTTGCGACAACCACAACCGAGGTTTCTCAAACCCCCGAGGTGCAGGAAACCACTTCCACCGAGGAAGAAGATGCGATGGAACGCGCGAAAAACTTGGAATTGGTTGACGTTGGCGGTTCAGCAGCTGAAGAAACGCAACAACGACTGATTTCTGGCGCGGATCGTATGGCATTGCTCGAAGTTTGGACGGAAATCGAAGGGTGCCGTATTTCCCACTGCGAGACGATGGATTTGTCGGCGGTGGGTCTATCATTCATACCCGAAGAGATCAAAGATTTGCGCCGTTTAAGCGAACTGTCTGTGGGGAAACGCACAATCGATATTTCTGCCCTGACAGGCATGCGCAATATTCGCACCTTGAACCTCAGCAATTCCAAAGTGAAAGATTTGGGTCCAATTAGCGATCTAAATGGTATGAAGTTTTTGACACTATCAAATTCTGACGTGTCAAATTTGGATGCTTTGTCAAAACTTGGCGCGCTTGAACGGATCGACGTGTCGGGCACCAAAGTCAGCAGTTTGGATCCATTGCGCGAATTGGGTAACTTGCTTTACATAAACGCTAGCAATTCACAACTTTACACGATTGAATCCATTCAAGAACTGTTCGATTTAGAAGAGCTGTTATTAAATGATACCAAAGTTATCGATCTGTCATTCATATCGCGCTTGCACCGCCTAAAACGGCTCGAAGTTGCGCGTACAGGAATGCGTATTCTGCCTGATCTGACGACCAACGAAAAACTTGAAGTATTGGATATTTCAGAAACGAATATTTCGGATTTAACCCCGTTGCGCCCGATGAAAAATCTGAAGGTTTTGAACTTGGCAGGAACGCCGGTGACTGATCTGCGCAAGATTGCGGGATTAACGAACCTGACTGAATTGGATTTGCGCGGTACCAAATTGAAATCTCTGGACGCCTTGGCCAACATGGCCAATCTCAGGGTGGTTTTCCTGAACGCAGTCCCTGCAAACTCTAATCAAGCAATAATGGATTTGCGTGAACGCGGTGTAATAATCGAAAGATAGCAATCTAATGACCCGTTCAGGTCATAAGATTTTTAGTCTTCAACCATTGGGTTAAATCGGCACGTACGGATTGTGCACCGGATTTACGTGATTCATTGATCACGTCACGCGCTTCGTTCAAATCAGCGCGTAATAATATATCTTTCACAGGCCCAATGGACGTTGGGCGCATCGAGAATTCGCGCAATCCCATCGCCGCAAAACACAATGCCTCGATCGGTTTGCCCGCATCCTCGCCACAAAAACTGACGGGGGTGTCAAACGCATCGCACCGCGCAGCAATTTGTTCGATAAACGTCAGGAAACTGACATTTAACGTATCATAGCGTTTGCGCACACGTTCATTTTCACGATCCGCCGCATAGAAAAATTGTTTCAAATCATTGCCGCCGATTGAAATAAAATCACACATTTCAAAAAATTGATCTGGCGCAAATGCCAAACTTGGTGTTTCCAGCATCGCGCCAATTTCAACGTCCTTTGGCACTACATGCCCCAGCTTGTGCTCGCCATCCAATACTTTGAAAAACAGGGCGTGAGCATCACGAAATTCATTGAACTGTGCAATGAACGGAAACATCACACGCAGTGGCCGTCCAGCGGCGCCGCGGATCAGTGCCTGCAACTGCATTTTCATGACACCCGGCTTATCCAATCCCAAACGGATTGCACGCCACCCCATTGCGGGGTTGGGTTCATCCATCGGATTCATATAGGATGCGACCTTGTCCGACCCAATATCCAAGGTGCGAAACGTAACTGGTTTGCCGTGCGCACTGTCCATCACATGACCATAGGTTTTGGCCAACTCGTCACGTTTTGGAACTGCGCTGCGCATCAGAAATTGTAATTCCGTGCGAAACAGCCCAACACCCTCTGCACCTGAACTTTCCAAACTGGGTAAATCCACCAACAAACCTGCATTCATCTGCATTTTGATCCGCGTTCCATCGACCGTCTTAGTCGGGATCTCGCGTATTGCGGCGTATTTCTCTTGGGCTTGTGTCAACATCGCCATCGTACCTTGGAAGATGGTTTTCACCTCAACCGTAGGCCGTAAATGTACGATCCCCTGTTCGCCGTCTATTAAAATCTCGTCACCGTTCAGGGCGTCGCGTGTGACTGAATCAACGTGGATCAACATTGGAATGGCCCAAGCACGCGCAATAATGGCGGCGTGTGATCCAACTGACCCTTGCTCTAACACCACCCCCTTTAATCGTTTGCCATATTCCAATAATTCCGCAGGACCGATATTTTTGGCGACCAAAATGGCGTTGTCTGGAATGCTGTCCTTGGTACCGCTCCCTTGGCCGGTCAGAACCCGCAATAGGCGATTACTAAGATCGTCAAAATCATGCAGTCGCTCGCGTAAATATGGATCAGGAACCCGCTCCATCCGCGCCCGTGTGCTGGACTGTTCCTTCTCAACCGCGACTTCGGCAGTCAGGCCGCTGTCGATGCTTGATTCCAAACGGGTTGACCAACCCTTTGAATTCGCCAGCATCTGATAGGCTTCTAAAACTTCGGTCTGATCCTTGCCCGCGCCACGTTTTGTGGCATTCAACAGGTCATCCACATTCAAACGCAACTGATCCATGGCTTCGTGCAGGCGTTTCTTCTCTTCTTCTGGATCGTCAGCTACCAAATTTGAAACCACAATTTTAGGGTCGTGCAATAACACTACACCCTGTGCAAATCCTTCTTGCGCCACGCCACCCGTAATCTGGTGCGCACGTTTATGCGGTGCTGACATTGCCTCGCCATCACCGGTGAAAACGCCCAGCTCTTTCATTTCAGCCAACAGCATGGCCACAACTTCCAGCGCGTAAATCTCGTCTTCGGAATAATTGCGGGTCTCTTTGTTTTGAACGACTAAAACACCCAAAACCTCGCCCATGCGTTGTACGGGCACCCCAAGGAAGGATTTATATAATTCCTCGCCTGTTTCGGGCATGTACCGAAACCCTTTGGTTTGCGGGGCATCGGCGGCGTTCACTGGTTGCGCGGTCTTTGCAACCTTGCCAACCAAACCTTCGCCAATCCGCATGCGGGTTTTATGGACGGCGTCTTTGTTTAACCCTTGTGTCGCACACAATTCTAATGTTTGGCGGTCACGGCGCAGATAGATAGAGCAAACTTCGCTGATCATGGACGACGCCACAAGCTCGACAATATGATCCAAGCGCGCTTGGCCATCGCCGTCGTCGACCATGGTTTCGCGTAATCGCTTCAAAAGGGTGCGGGAATAATCCCCTGCGTATGTTGGCATCTATGATCTGCTATGCAGTTTCCAGTTCATAGGCATCATGCAACGCGCGGACGGCTAATTCCATGTATTTACGATCAACAAGAACAGAAACTTTGATTTCAGAGGTGGTGATGACACGAATGTTTACGCCTTCGTCCGCCAAAACTTTAAACATCTTCGCCGCAACGCCTGCGTTACTGCGCATACCGTTGCCAACGATGGAAATCTTGGCGACCAATGTGTCCGCAATTAATTCTTTGTAGTTGATCAAGCTGGCACTTTGCGCGGCTTGCAACGCTTTTTCTGCACGGTTCACTTGGTCAACAGGGCAGGAAAAGGTCATATCGGTATGACCCTCTTCGGAAATATTTTGCACGATCATATCCACATTGACACCCGCATCGGCCAAGGGGCCAAAAATTGCGGCGGCGACGCCGGGGCGATCTTCAACTGCGATCAATGTCAGCTTCGCTTCATCGCGCGAGTAGGCAACGCCTTTAACAGCTTTTCTATTTTCCATAATATCTTTCTCCTGACAGACGATTGTACCCACACCTTCGGAAATGTCATCCTCGAAACTGGATAATACTCGCAACGGTATCTTATAGCTACGTGCCAATTCAACGGATCGTGTTTGCAATACTTTTGCACCTAATGATGCCAATTCTAACATTTCTTCGTACGAGATTTTGTTCAATTTTCGCGCGCCTGGAACAATACGTGGGTCGGTGGTGTAAATTCCATCCACATCCGTATAAATATCGCATCTGACGGCGTGTAATGCGGCGGCGAATGCAACGGCTGTGGTGTCTGAACCACCCCGACCCAATGTGGCGATACGACCATCGGACATTACGCCCTGAAACCCTGCAATCACCGCCACTTTGTGACCGGATGCAAATGAAGCATCTAAATTTTCTGATGGAATGGCGTCAATGCGCGCACTTTCATGGTGGCCTGTTGCCTGAACTGGTACTTGCCATCCTTGCCATGATCGCGCGGGAACGCCCATTTGTTGCAGGTGCAAAGCCATCAAGCCACTGGTGACGTTTTCACCAGATGAAACAACTGCATCATGTTCAGCTTGGTCATAATCTTCCCTGCTGTCCTTGACCCAACCGACTAATTCATTGGTTTTGCCAGACATTGCGGAAACGATCACCACAACCTCATGCCCGTTGGCCACTTCTTGTGCGACTTTGCCCGCAGCATTTGCGATCCTATCCAGATCAGCCACCGACGTACCGCCAAATTTCATTACTAAACGTGACATAACAGCTGTCCCATACCCTCTTGATGTTGGCACTGAATTATCCAACTAGACCTTAAAGGGCAAGGCGATATGACGCAATTTTTGTGGGGAGGCTAAGGCACAGGCCATTTCAGTACTACGCCGCTCGCAACATAAATTAATTTTTGCGCTGTGAGAATGGCTTCGCGCGGCCAAAAAACGGCACTGTTATATCGCGTAACTTAATGTGTGCGTCGCTTGCCCCAAGGCAGGGGAACAACAGGCACTCCGTCTTCGATCAATGCCTTAGCATCAGCGATTTTCGCCTCGCCGTAAATGGAACGGGCAGGGGCATCGCCGTCATGCATCGCTCGTGCTTCGTTGGCGAAATCCGTCCCAACGTCTTCTGATTCCGCCTCTACCTTTTTGCGTACCTCTGCCATTGCTTGTTCGGCTGGTGACGCAGGCGCGCTTAATGGACCAACGGTTTTGGCGTGCGATTGAGATACCTGAGGCGACATGATGGCGCGTGTCACATGGACTGACCCACAAACAGAGCAAGACAACATTTGTGCTTTTTCCAGCTTTTCAAACGCCGAGGCGCCGTCAAACCAGCTGTCAAATGTGTGATCTTTATCACATTTTAGATTGTATCGTATCATACCAGAAATGTAATGACGAACTGCTAATATTCAACACAGCATCGTGCGCGCCGCCTAACGACGGCGATCACGGCGTGCTGACATCGGCTGGAACGCAACTGCATTATGTGCTTCGCAATATGGCTTGCCTGTTTCGGTGCCTAAGCCGCAGAACCAAAAATCTTCGGTTGCGGGATCACCAACTGGCCATTTGCATGTACGCTCTGTCAGTTCCATCAACTTTAATTTTTTGGCTTTTTTCTCGATCTTGGCTACTTTTGCCAACGCTTCCGCAGAAATCTCGTTTGCGGATGGTTGTGGCGGCAACGGTTGGCCGGCCTTGATGATTGGTTTGCGCGGCGGAATGTTTGTCGCCTTTGGCGTTTGAACCTTACTGTCTGTGGTGGACACCACAGGGACGCTGGTCGGCGCATTCTTTATCTTGGCAGGTTCGGGTTTGGTTGTCGCTTTTGGTGCAGTCGCACGATTGGACAGTCCCAAACGGTGGACTTTGCCGATCACAGCATTGCGTGTCACGCCGCCCAATTCCTTAGCAATCTGGCTGGCTGACTTGCCTTCGCCCCACATCTTTTTCAGAACGTCTACGCGATCATCTGTCCATGCCATATTAAATCTCCAAAACCTGTCTGATCGGGGTAAACCGCATGTTTGCCTGCCAATCGGGGAATATCAGTCGAAACAATATACCGACAAGGGTTAACAAGAACAATCCCTATGTCACGTTTTCAGGTTTTTGTCGCGCGATTCAAATTTTCACGCCACGCCAACAATATCGCACCGGCCAAAATTAACCCCGCACCAATGATACTGAACCGATCTGGTACCTGTGCGAAGATAACAAAATCATACAAAGCGACAAAAACCAAGGTCATGTATGAAAAGGGCGCGACATAACTGGCATCGGCCATGGCCATCGCGGTGATATAACAGGTTTGCGCACAGACCATCAACAATCCCAACGCAACCAATGCGTACCACTGTTGTGTTGATGGCATTTGCCAAACAAAACTGGCGGCAATCACCGCAATACTTATTCCGATCGTGTTATTCAGCAACAAAATCTGAAATCCGCCTTCGTTGCGGGTGATGATTTTCATAACAACCAATTCCGACCCCATCAACATTGCCGCAAACAACGCTAACAATCCAGCCAGCTGAATGGATCCAGACGAGGGGCGCAATAAAACCATCGCACCGATCAGAGCCGAAACAGCGGCCAACCACCGATACCGCCCGACTTTTTCACCCAAAAATGGAATGGCCAAAATCATGGCGAAAACAGGGTTTAGAAAACTAATCGCGGTGGCGTCTGACAATGGGATCAACGCGGCCGCCGCGAACATCAACGTCACACCACCCCATCCCAAAACAGAACGTGCCACGTGCAATTTCAAATTTGGCGCCTTAATGGCGGGGCGGCGGATGGCAAAAACGGTGATCAATGCAAGCCATGCAAATGTGAAACGACCCGCACTGATCATAAGGGGATGTAAACTCGTGCCCAACCGATCCGTGCCCAATGATTTGGCCAAAATCATTGTTCCCGCCACAAATGACGTGGCCAAAACAATCAACAAGGCCGCTTTCGTGTTGTCGGACAATAATTTAAATGACTGGAGCATTTTTCATCCTTGGCGTGCTTGGGCACAATTGACTTAAATTGTGTGATATAGCAAACAAGTTTTTTGCACTGTTAAAGGATATATCCCGTGACCCCATCTGTAATGCCAACATACGCCCGCGCCCCCTTGTCATTCGAGCGTGGCGAAGGCAGCTGGTTGATTGATGATCAGGGGCGAAGATTCTTGGATATGGGTGCTGGGATTGCGGTGAATGTTTTGGGTCATGCCAATCCGGACTTGGTAAATGTGTTGCACGCGCAGGCGGAAAACTTGTGGCATACATCGAACCTGTACAATATTCCGAACCAAAAAATACTGGCGGACAAATTGGTGGATGCAACATTTGCTGATACGGTTTTCTTTACCAATTCTGGCACCGAAAGCATGGAATGCGCGGTCAAAATGGCGCGTAAATTTCATTACGAAAATGGCGCACCGGAACGTGTCAATATAATTGCCTTCAACGATTCATTCCATGGCCGCACTTTAGGTATGATTTCCGCTGCTGGTGCGGAAAAATTGACCAAGGGTTTTGGTCCATTATTGCCGGGTTTCACTCAGGTTCCATTTGGCGATAACGACGCAGTTCGCGCCGCCATTGATAACACCACTGCCGCAATCCTGCTGGAACCGATACAGGGCGAAGGCGGCATTGTTCCCCTGCCAGATCACCAAATGAAAGAGCTGCGTCAGATTTGTGATGACAATGGCATTTTGTTGATCTTGGATGAAATCCAATGTGGTGTTGGTCGCACAGGTAAATTATTCGCTCACGAATGGGCTGGCATCACCCCCGACATTATGGCCATCGCCAAGGGGATCGGTGGCGGCTTCCCACTGGGTGCATGTTTGGCAACTGAGCGCGCGGCCTCTGGGATGGTTGCTGGCTCGCACGGTACGACGTATGGTGGCAATCCCTTGGCCACCGCAGTGGGCGCGGCGGTGATGGACATCGTGAACACCGATGATTTCCTACAACGTGTCAATGTGTTGGCAGGTGGCTTTCGCCAAGCCTTAGAAGGATTGGTTGCTAACCACCCCAAGATTTTTAAATCCGTGCGCGGAGCGGGATTGATGTTGGGCGTTGAATGCGTGGTGCCCAATGTGGAGGTGGTCAAAACAGGATATGATTTTGAAATCTTGACTGTCCCGGGCGGCGCAAACGTCATTCGCCTGTTGCCCGCACTAAACATATCCGCCAGCGAACTAACCGAAGCAATTCAGCGTTTAGGACATGTGGCGACACAGATGGAGTCAGAGCTATGAGACATTTTTTAGACATCAACAAAACCGATTTGAACGACTTGAACAGTATCATGGATCAAGCCACCCAAACCAAAGCCGCCCGCATGGGTCGCCCCAAAGGCACGCGCGACGACGCCCAACCTTTGGCGGGTAAAATGGTTGCGTTAATCTTTGAAAAACCATCCACACGTACGCGGGTTTCCTTTGACATGGGAGTACGCCAAATGGGCGGCGAAACCATGGTTCTATCTGGCAACGAGATGCAAATCGGCCACGGCGAGAGCATTGCAGACACCGCGCGCGTTCTGTCGCGTTACGTTGATATGATCATGATCCGCACTTTTGCCGAGGCAACCCTGTTGGAAATGGCTGAATATGCCGATGTGCCCGTCATTAATGGTTTAACGGATCGCTCACATCCCTGTCAAATCATGGCCGACATCATGACCTATCAGGAAAAACATGGATCGATTAAGGGCAAGAAAGTTGTTTGGCTGGGTGACGGCAACAACGTCTGTGCCTCATTCTTGCACGCGGCAGGTCAATTCGGTTTTGATCTAACATTCGCAGGTCCCGAAGCATTAGAGCCAGAGGCAGCCGCAATCGGCTATGCCCGTTCCAAAGGCAGCCAAGTCATCATTGAACGTGACGCCGCCAAGGCCGTCGCAGGTGCCGATTTGATCGTCACTGACACATGGCTGTCGATGCACGACGACCAAGCGGCGCGCGCACGCCGCCACAACCTGTTGCGCCCATACCAAGTAAACACACAGCTAATGAAATTGGCAAACGAGGACGCAACATTCATGCACTGCCTCCCTGCGCACCGCGAAGAAGAGGTGACATCCGATGTGATGGACGGCCCGCAATCCGTTGTGTTTGACGAGGCTGAAAACCGTCTGCACGCACAAAAAGCGATCATGCAATGGTGCCTGAATGACTGACTATGTTTTGCTGGTGATTGATGCACAAATGGCGTTTGCTGAACGCGATGCACGTGGTGACAAACGATCCTGTCCACAGGCCGAACAAAACATTGCACGACTGCTAAAACTGTTTCGCGAACACGGCGGACCTGTGATCCACATCCACCACCATTCCTTGCAGGCGGGATCGGCGTTCCGCACAGATCAAACGGGCGTCGCGGTTCAACTCTTCGCTGCGCCTTTTGTGGGCGAAGCTGTGATTGTGAAAAACGCAAACTCTGGATTCATCGGTACCGACCTAGAGGATCAATTGAACGCGCTGGGTCGCCCACGTTTGGTGATCTGCGGTGCCACCGCCAATCACTGCGTCGAAACTACAACTCGCATGGCGGGTAACCTTGGCTTTGATACAATTTATGTGTCGGACGCTGTGTGGGCGTATGACCACACAGGCATCGACGGCACACTTATCCCAGCGGCACAAATTCACGCGGTCAGCATGGCGAATTTGAATGGCGAATTCGCCACGGTTCTGGATTGCGACACAGTTTGCGCACAAATCCCCTAGGATCGGGTTTAACGCCCACGCCGCCCGACAATCGGTATCGTCGTGGTCCGGGTTTCAAAGGTGGCTTTGTGGGGTGGATGGAAATCAACACGTTGCCAAAACACTGTTCCCCCAAGGCGCAGCCAAAGTGGAGCAGTCAGCGCAACACCCATAATAAACCCACCAATATGCGCCCAATAGGCAATACCACCACCCGTCGCAGACGATGCCAATTCGCCAAAAATCTGCAATCCCATCCAAATACCCAACACGATAAATGCGGGCATTGTGAAAACCTTGAAAAATACGAACAGGATCAATGCCACATCGACCTTAGCCTTGGGATACAGCAATAAATACGCCCCCATCACACCCGCAATCGCCCCCGACGCACCCACCATTGGCACCCAGGATGTGGGGTCAGACAATACATGAAACACACCTGCACCAAGGCCTGAAACGATATAAAATATTGCAAACGTCAAATGCCCCATCGCATCCTCGATATTGTCACCAAATATCCACAAAAACAGCATGTTGCCCGCAATATGCAAAAATCCACCGTGTAAAAACATCGACGTTATTGCCGTGTAATATTTCCGCCCTTCGGTGATTTCTGCAGGCACCATGGCCCATGCATTGAAAACTCGCGACAGTGCTACACCATCGACCAAATACGGGCTGTACGACGCAAACACGACGATATTAATCGCCATAATTGCCCATGTTACATATGGCGTACGTCGGGACGGGTTATGATCGCGAAATGGAAACAACGGTTAATACCCTTGAATGTTAAATGTGCCACTGGCCTGACCTTGGGCAAACAAATACCCCAAAATCGCCGCCACCGTCAGCCCCGCCAAAACAGCAAAGAAGATTTTCCAAACAGAATACGGTCGCGCACCCTGAACTGTGCCTGTACGGCCATTGACCACAAAACGGTATGTCTTGCCGCGATATTTATACGCCGCTAACCACACAGGCAGCAAAACATGCTTGAACGTCAGCGTACCAATTTCAGTATTCACCGACGAAATTTGTTGACGATCACCGCCAATATCAAACTTCACATCCCGCGTGATCATACGGTTCACATAGGCGGTTGCTTCTGTATATCCATCTTCCAATGAAATCGTATAACCCTCGGCGCGAAAGCCCGCTAAATACTCTGGCTGATATGGTTCCATTGCTGACAGGTCCCACGGTGCCAACCCATCGGCATACTCTTTGGGCAGGCTTTTGGATGCCATCACCAAAACATCATCAAAAAACCGCGCGACACGCCCGCGCACGGCTTTCCAACGGATTTTGGGCACCTGTCGCGTGCGGCGCTGTCGGCGTCCATTCACATTGGCATAGTAGGTTTGTGATACGTAATAAATCGTTCCGCGCTGCCCTGAATAGGATGATTTTGTATCCGCATCATAGGTCCAATAGGGCACGTAAATTCCCTGCATTTTGCGACCCTTGCGGGCGTATTCCTTTAGTCCGTTGGGGGCAAACCACAATTGTCCCAACCAATCACCCATACGATCCCGTGCCTGCTTTTCCGTCAGACCAAACGGCAATAAACCACGGGGCTTAATTTGTCGCTCGACACCCGTTTGGGTAACAATGGGGGTTGCACAAAATGGACATTCTGCGGCATGGGCATTTGGGTCAAATTCCACATGCGCACCGCAATTGGTACACGTGAATGTTTGAATTTCGGCCATTTCGAAATCCGATAAACCATCCTTTACCGCCGCGCGAAAATCCAATTCGCGAATGGCTTGGCCACGCCATCCGCCCGTGCTGACAAT
>TARA_R110002096_G_scaffold17720_3_pt1 | contig 14966 bp, 19 predicted proteins | sample TARA_R110002096 | Tara Oceans TARA_R110002096 (sample SAMEA4397295) | marine metagenome | biome: Polar Biome; feature: [DCM] deep chlorophyll maximum layer (ENVO:01000326); material: water (ENVO:00002006), including particulate matter (ENVO:01000060) such as... | depth 35 m | reverse complement strand
TTCATTAGCCGAAGTTTCTAAAGTTTTATAAATCATTGATTTTCTTGAAACACCAACCAATAAAGGTTTTTCAATCGTTTTAAATAATTCAAGTTTGTTAAGTAACTCGTAGTTTTGTTCTAAATTTTTCGCAAAACCAAAACCAGGATCTATAATAATATCTATAATCCCCAAAGCTTTTGCAGCAGTTAAACGTTCAGAAAAATAAAATAAAATATCTTTCACCAAATTATCATAAGTCGTTTGTTGCTGCATGGTTTTTGGATTTCCGCACATGTGCATCATAATATATGGCACATGTAAATTTGCGATAGTTTGCAACATATTATCATCCAGTTTTCCTGCTGAAATATCATTAATCATGCAAGCTCCAGCTTCAATACATTGTTTAGCAACGTTACTTCTAAACGTATCAATGGATAAGAGTGTTTCTGGGAATTTCTTTAAAACTAAATGAATAATTGGGAGGATGCGTTTCAATTCTTCTGCTTCGCTAACGTGGTCCGCATTTGGTCTTGAACTGTAAGCACCAACATCTATAAAAGAAGCACCTTCTAAAAGCATTTTTTCAACCTGATTTAAAATAGCAGCATCATTTTTGTATAAACCGCCATCATAAAAAGAGTCGGGAGTAATGTTTAAAATCCCCATCACTTTTGGTGATGATAAATCGATAAGTTGTCCTTTACAATTAATAGTCATTCATAGTGTTTTGTAAGCTGTTGGTACTTAGTTTAAAACTTTAAACCAGAAACCTTGAAGGTTTTAATTATTTATGCGAAATTTACGCAAAATTGATATTGAACTCATCTTGATTTTCTGTTTTTAACCGAAAATGTGATAAAATTTATTTAGATGAGGCACTTTTTTTAAAACATAGCACCGCTAAGTTTAAGAAAAATAACGAAATATCAATGAATTTTAGCCATTTTTTAGGGAAAAGAAAAAACCAAGATAAGTTCACGATTCATGCAAAATACTTCAAAACAATACGATGCTGTAATAGATACCTGCAAAAGTTTATTTATTAAAAAAATGAGCGATTATGGTAGTGCGTGGAGAATATTGCGTTTACCATCGCTTACCGACCAGATTTTTATAAAAGCGCAACGTATTAGAGGACTTCAACAAAATGATTTTAGAAAAGTTGATGAAGGTGAAGTCAGCGAGTTTATAGGTATTATTAATTATTCTGTAATGGCTTTAATACAGCTGGAAAAAGGCGTAGTAGAGCAGCCGGATTTAACTAGTGAAGAAGCCATAGAATTATACGAAAAGCAAATAGCTATCACTAAAAAATTGATGGAAGATAAAAACCATGATTATGGTGAAGCGTGGCGCGATATGCGCGTGAGCAGTTTAACCGATTTAATTTTACAAAAATTACTCCGAGTTAAACAAATTGAAGATAATCAAGGAAAAACTATAGTCAGTGAAGGTATAGATGCTAATTATCAAGACATGATTAATTATGCGGTTTTTGCTTTAATTCATTTAAATAACTAAGATGAAAATATTAGTAAGTATATCAAGAATATTAGTAGGTGTTTTATTCATCATTTCAGGATTAATAAAACTAAACGATCCATTGGGGTTTTCATACAAACTTCAAGAATATTTTAGTCCAGATGTTTTAAATATACCGTTTTTAGAACCTTATGCATTAATGATTTCTGTTTTAGTCGTCGTTTTTGAGGTTGTTTTGGGCGTATTTTTACTAATAGGTTACAAGCCTAAATTTACAGCCTGGAGTTTACTTTTAATGATTGTGTTTTTTACATTCCTTACGTTTTACTCAGCATATTTTGATAAAGTTAAAGATTGTGGCTGCTTTGGCGATGCCTTAAAATTAACACCTTGGGAAAGCTTTACGAAAGATGTTGTATTGCTATTCTTAATTTTAATTTTGTTTTTTGGCGTAAAACATATAAAACCATTATTCAGTAAATTACCAACAACTATTATCGCTCTTTTAAGTTTTATATTTAGTTTATGGTTTGGCTATCATGTATTGATGCATTTACCATCTAAGGATTTTAGAGCTTATAAAATTGGTGCTAATATTAAAGAGGGAATGACGGTTCCGGAAGATGCTCCAAAACCTGTGGTAGAGTATTCTTGGAAATTTAGCGTGAATGGTGAAGAACAAATAATTACAACGAATGGCTCGTATCCAACGGTTGAAGGTGAATTTGTAAGTGTTGATACTAAGGTTATTAAAGAAGGCTATGAACCACCAATTTACGATTTCTCTATTGAAAGTGAAGATGAAGATTTAACTGATTATTTTTTAAGTGAACAAAACTTAATCGTAGTGGTATCCTATAGTTTAGAGAAAATTGAGCGTGATGGTGCGTTGAAATTGAAAGCGTTACAAGATGCAGCTAGAAAAAATAATTATAGAATTATTGGCTTAACCGCCTCGGGTGAAGAAGCAAAACAGCGGATTCAAGAAGCCTATAATATTGATTTTGATTGGTATTTATGCGACGAAAAAGCGCTTAAAACTGTAGTACGTTCAAACCCAGGAATTATTGAATTAGATAAAGGAACCGTAAAACAAAAAGTACATTGGAATGATATTGAGGATTTAAAATTTTAGTATACAGCTTCAATAATAGTTTTCAGTTAAACAAATAAACGAATAAACTTTTAACACCTGATAAGCTACCTAATAAATAAAATTTCATATGCATTACTCACATTATTCGGAGTGATAAGTGTCATTTTCTTTTTATTTAATGTGCTTCCTGGAGATCCTGCTCAAATGATGATGGGGCAAAATGAAGACAGCGAACAATTAGCTTTAGTAAAACAAAAGTACGGATTTGATAAGCCCGCTACCACTCAGTTTTTATATTACTTAAATGATTTATCACCAGTGTCATTTCATTCAAATAATTCAAAGGATTACACTTTTTTAACAGAAGAGAAATATAGTGCAACCAAATTGTTTTCGATTGGAAATACCACAACGGTTTTAAAAATACCATATTTACGCGAATCCTTTACCAAACAAGGTAAAAAAGTAAGTGAGGTTTTAAAAGAAACACTTCCAAATACATTTGTTTTAGCAGTTTCAGCCATCATAATCGCCATGTTTTTTGGTATTACATTAGGCATTGTTTCGGCACTGTATAAAGATACTTGGTTAGATAAAACCATTCAAATTTTTAGCACGTTTGGCATGAGTATTCCTTCGTTTTTCAGTGCTATTTTATTCGCTTGGTTTTTTGGTTATATATTACATAAATACACTAATTTAGAAATGATAGGAAGCCTTTACGAGTTAGATGATTTTGGAGAAGCCATGCAAATAAAATGGAAAAATTTAATACTTCCTGCGGTAGTTTTAGGTATTCGTCCGTTAGCTGTAGTTATTCAACTTATGCGGAATTCATTACTTGAAGTTTTTAATCAAGATTATATAAGAACAGCAAGAGCCAAAGGTTTAAGTGAATTTAAAATCATAAAAAAACACGCTGTTAAAAACGCTTTAAACCCAGTGATAACAGCAATTTCAGGTTGGTTTGCATCCATGTTAGCTGGTGCCGTTTTTGTAGAGTATATTTTTGGGTGGAATGGTTTAGGAAAAGAAATTGTAAATTCATTAAACACTTTAGATTTACCTGTAATAATGGGTTCTGTGTTAATCATAGCCGTATTGTTTATAATTATCAATATTTTTGTAGATATAATTTACGTTTGGTTAGACCCTAAAGTAAAACTAGAATAGTTTAGAATGAAAAAAATACAGGTTTTGGTCGTTTTATTAATTAGCTTTTTTAGCTGTAATACAGAAGTACCAACTCAATTTTCAGAAGAAGCTTTAAACGATACGTTTATTTCATTAAAGGGCGATTCTATAATATTTAATGATATTTTAGAGACTTATAAAGGACAAACTATAGTTATAGATATATGGGCATCTTGGTGCGCCGATTGTATAAAAGGTATGCCAAAACTAAAAGCATTACAAGAAGAATATACTGAGGTTAATTATATCTTTTTATCATTAGATAGAAGCGAAACTGACTGGAAAAAGGGAATAAAGAAATATAATGTTGTAGGAGAACATTATTACATGAAATCAGGTTGGGATGGTGCTTTTGGTGAGTTTGTAGATTTAGGATGGATACCACGTTACATGATAATAGATAAAACAGGAGCAATAAAACTCTTCAAAGCTGTAAAAGCAGATGATAAAAGAATTAAAGAAAATTTATAAATAATTTAAAAAATTCCTTTTCATAAAGGTAAACTTAAAATGAGAAAAAATATCGTAGCAGGAAACTGGAAAATGAATAACGATTTAGCCCAAACAAAATCGTTATTAGCCGATTTAAAAAAACAAACAAAAACATCGAATGCTGAGGTTATGGTGGCGCCTACATTTACTAATTTATATCATGCTTTTGAAGCTTTAAGAACAACAGATATTGAAGTTATAGCACAAAACATGCATTTTGCTGAAAACGGTGCTTACACTGGTGAAATAAGTGCAGCTATGTTAAAAAGCATTGGTGTACAAACAGTAATTTTAGGCCATAGTGAGCGTCGTGAGTATTTTAATGAAACCGATGAGTTACTTGCTAAAAAAGTTGATACAGCTTTAGCGAACAACATGAGAATTATTTTCTGTTTTGGCGAAGAACTAGCCGATAGGAAATCTGGAAATGAAGAAACTATTGTTGGCAGTCAAATTAAAAAGGCATTATTTCATTTAGGTGCAGCGGCTTTCCAAAATATTGTTTTGGCTTACGAACCTGTTTGGGCTATTGGTACAGGTGAAACAGCCAGTCCAGAACAAGCACAAGACATGCACGCATTTATTAGAAAAACATTAGCAGATAAATATGGAAATGATGTGGCAGATGAGGTCTCAATTTTATACGGAGGAAGTGTTAAACCAGCAAATGCTGAAGAAATTTTTTCTAAACCAGATGTAGATGGGGGTTTAATAGGTGGTGCAGCTTTAAAAGCTGACGATTTTTATGCCATTGTAAATGCGTTTTAAATAACTAAATAGATTAATTTTAAGCCTGTTAGATTTTAAAATCTAACAGGTCTTTTTATAAAACAGAAAATGTCAAACACAATTTATATAGGTTATTATTTTAAAGTAAAACCACTTCAACCAGCTGTTGAAATTCTTATTGCAGAATTGGGCTACTCAGGTTTTGAAAGTTTTGTTGAAAATGAAGATGGCGTTACTGCTTATATTCAAAAAGATGAATGGCGTTCTGATATTTTAGATGATATTCAAATTTTAAACTCTGATGAATTTGTAATAACGTTTACTTTTGAAGAGATAGAACAAATCAATTGGAATGCAGAATGGGAAAAGAATTTTAACCCAATTGTAGTTGATGATATTTGCGCAGTTCGTGCACCATTTCATGAGAAGTTTAATACGCAATATGATATTATTATTGAACCAAAAATGAGTTTTGGTACTGGGCATCATGAAACGACACATATGATGATTCAGCATATTTTAAAAAACGATTTCACTAATAAATCTGTTTTAGATATGGGTTGTGGTACAGCACTTTTAGCTATTCTTGCAGAACTAAAAGGGGCAAAATCGATTGATGCTGTAGATTATGATAATTGGTGTTACTTAAATAGTTTAGAAAACGTTGAGCGAAATAATTGTAAACATATTACTGTTATTGAAGGCGATGCTTCAGTTTTGTATAAAAAATACAATATTATTATTGCTAATATTAATCGTAATATTCTTTTAAATGATATGAAAACTTACGTGTCCTGCTTAAATAAAAAAGGAAGTTTATTTTTAAGTGGATTTTATAGTAATGATATCCCTTTAATTCAAGCTGAATGTGAAAAACATATGTTAAAATTTGAAGAAAAACTAGAAAGAAACAATTGGGTTTCGCTAAAATTTTTAAATTAGTAGAATAATTAATCCTCAAGATTATTTAATATGAGTACAAAAGAAAAAGTATCAGAAGAATTACTACTTGAAGAAGAAATTTCAACTCAAAACGAAATTGTTTTGCATAATGATGATGTAAATACTTTTGACCATGTCATTGAAACCCTTATTTATGTTTGCGATCATACTTCAGAACAAGCTGAACAATGTGCCATGTTAGTGCATTACAAAGGAAAATGTACAGTTAAAACAGGTTTGTACGACGATTTAAAACCGCGTTGCTCCATGCTTCTTGAAGCAGGTTTAAGTGCCGAAATTGTTTAATATAAAGTACCATTATAAATTTAAAGACTTCACAGATTTTAAAATCTGTGAAGTCTTTTTTCTTTAAAATTTAGTGCCTTTGCAAGAATAAAGAGCTAAAGCGTTGTAGGACAAACAAAATTTGTAATAGGCAAATTACTTTGTTTAATAGCACCAAAACCACCAGCAATATCTACTAAATTGTTGAATCCACGCGCTTTTAGAATTGAAGCTGCAATAACAGAACGATAGCCGCCAGCGCAATGCACATAGTAGTTTTTGTCTTTATTAATGGCATTCATGTTATCATTTATAAAATCTAAAGCAAAATGTTGCACGTTATCACCTTCTAAGTGTTCAGATTTATATTCACCATCTTTTCTAACGTCTAGTATGTTGATATTTTCATTTTTAAAGTGTTTAGAAAATTCATCAGCATTAATAGACTTTATGGTTTCAATATCTTTTCCAGCAGCTACCCAAGCATCAATTCCACCTTTTAAATACCCCAATGTATTGTCATAACCCACACGAGATAATCGTGTAACGGTTTCTTTCTCTTTACCTTCTGGTGTAACTAGTAAAATGGGTTGTTTTAAATCGGTAATTAATGCACCAACCCAAGGCGCAAAACCGCCGTGAATTCCTATAAATATCGAATTTGGAATATGGCTTTTTACAAAGTCTTTTTCATGTCGAACATCTAAAACCAAAGCATCTTCTTGATTAGCTGTAGTTTCAAATTCTTCTGGGTTAAGGGCGTTATCTCCTTTTTTTAAAACCGTTTCAAAGGTATCATATCCAGATTTGTTCATCATGGCATTTTTAGCAAAATACTGTGGTGGTGGTGGCATACCATCAAGAACTTCATCAATAAATTCATCACGAGTCATATTAGCTCTTAAAGCATAATTGTTTTTTTTCTGATCGCCTAAAACACCAACAGTTTCTTTACTTAAGTTTTTGCCACAAGCTGAACCTGCACCATGAGCTGGATAGACGATAACATCGTTTGGTAATGGCATAATTTTATTACGCAGAGAATCGAATAACATGCCTGCTAAATCTTCTTTTGTTAAATCAGATTTTATAGCTAAATCTGGTCTGCCAACATCGCCTAAAAAAAGGGTGTCACCAGAAAATATAGCATGCTCTTTTCCGTTTTCATCAAGCAATAAATATGTTGAAGATTCTAACGTATGCCCAGGTGTATGTAGTACTTTTATGGTAACGTTACCCAATTTAAATACTTCATTATCTTTTGCAGAATGAATATCATAATTTGTCTCTGCACCAGGGCCAAAAATAATTGAGGCTCCTGTTTTTTTTGCTAAATCTATATGTCCAGAAACAAAATCTGCATGAAAGTGAGTTTCAAAAATGTATTTAATTTTTGCATGTTCCTTTGTAGCTTTATCAACGTATTGTTGTGTTTCTCGTAATGGGTCAATAATAGCCACTTCACCATTAGACTCAATGTAATAAGCACCTTGAGCTAAGCATCCTGTATATATTTGTTCTATTCGCATAGTTTTATTTTTATCTTTCCCTCGAAGGAAGGAATCGTTTTTAATTGTTTTTCAAAAATACTAAACCTGAATGGTTTGCTTTGTGACTTTTGTCACATTAAAAATTAGTTTAATTCTTTGTAAATGATGTATATAGCCATAATTAGAGTAAAATATCCAAAGCTTTTTTTGAGTTTTTCTCCTGTAATGAATTTAGATAGAAATACACCTAAAATAATTCCGATAATAGAAATACCTGTAAAAGTTAGTAGAAACAGCCATTCAATATCTAAAGTTTGAACATCGCCTGTAAAGCCTATTAAGGAATTTATAGTAACTATGATTAACGATGTTCCAACAGCTTTTTTCATGGGGATATTTGCCCAAAGCACTAAAGCAGGAACATATAGAAAACCACCACCAGCACCAATTAGTCCAGTGACAGTTCCTATTGTTAAACCTTGAATAAATGTTCTATAATAAGGTTGTGTTTTTGTGTTTACTTCTTTTTCTTTTCTTTTTTTAATCATGGAATAAGACGCCATTAACATAATAATAGCGAAGAAAATCATGATCGTCATGCCTTTGGTAAGTGCATAATCGCCAATAGTAAAAATGGTATTGGGAATATTTGGAACTAAATACCTTCTAGAGAAATAAACAGCAATAAAAGAAGGGAATGAGAAAGCTAAACCTGTTTTAAAATCGACTAAACCTTTTTTATATTTTTGAAAAGTACCAACCAGAGAAGACGTACCAACAACAAACAAAGAATAAGCAGTTGCAACTACAGGATTATAGCCTAATAAATATACTAATAAAGGCACAGTTAATATAGAGCCACCACCACCGATGAGTCCTAAAACTAACCCGACAATTAGTGCGCCAACATATCCTAAAATTTCAATACTATCCATATTAGTGTGGTAGTTTATCTTTTAAAACACCATAAACAAATATTCCTAAAATGGCTGCTGCAATTACAATGAGTATACTATAAACCCACCAATAATCGCTCCCGCTACAACAATTAAGTTCCATAATTGATCACTCTAATTAAATTTAAAAAAATCAAAAAACTGCCCGCCACCACCAATAGCACAAAATGTTCTGAGGTTTGAAGACATGCCAAAAGTTTTTCCAAAATAGAGCAGAAGTGCCATAACTAAGGCAATAAGTGAGCCTGAAAAATACCATGGCCAAGGATTTAAAATGTATTCCATGAATTTAATTTTTGTGCAAATGTAAAGTTAAGCTATTTTAAACTTTGTAATAAATGTTACTTATCACCCCAAAACCTGAATTTTATTTCTGCTAAGTTTTATTTTATTTTGGTTTTCAAGTTGTTTTAAAAGTCGTGAAATTACAACGCGCGATGTGTGTAAATCTTCAGCAATATCTAGATGCTTAACAATGATATTTTTAGAATTATGTAGTTTAGCTTTGTTAATTAAGTATTTGTATAAACGCTCATCCATTTTCATAAACGCTATACTGTCAATAGCATCAAGCATTTCGTCAAAACGTGTTTGGTAGCTTTCTAAAATAAAGTTACGCCAACTTTCATTGGTATTAAACCATTTTTGCATGTTTTTAACAGGAATCATAACCAAGCTAGAATCTTTTTCGGCAACCGCTCTAATTTTACTTTTGGTAGTTCCCATACAACAAGTGAGGGACATGGTACAGGTTTCTCCGGCTTCTAAAAAGTAAATTAGTAATTCATTGCCATCCTTATCCTCTTTTAAAATTTTTATGTTTCCTGACAGTAAAAGCGGAATATATTGAAGGGTTTGATTAATATCTATAATGATATCATCTTTTTTAAACGATTTGAAAATTCCTATTTCAAAAATTTCTTTGATTAGGGTTTCATCCAGAATATGATTATATTTTTCTTGTAACAATGCCTGAGTCATTTTCAAAAATAATGAATTAGAAATTTGAATGAAATATTTGGTGGTATTTTAATAAAAATATTATATTTGCACCCACAAAAAAGGCCTCGTGGCGCAACTGAATAGCGCACTTGATTACGGCTCAAGAGGTTACTGGTTTGAATCCAGTCGAGGTCACTTTAAAAAACTCTTAATTAATTGATTATCAATAATTAAGGGTTTTTTTATTTTATTAATTGTATGGTAGTGGTATTGTAGCGAGTATTTAATGATATTGTTAGCTTACCTATCGTAGTGATGCATTAATTATTAATTCTTATTAAATTTAGTTAATTTCAAAAACCTTGGTAAATCTTTGCATTTTCAAATTTTGAATTTCTTTCTTTTTTATACTTAATGGTCATCTTTTAAAGCGAAAAGCCCCTAACAAATTAATGCTAGAAGCTTTTCAAACGAGTAAAAAATGTATCGTTATTCTATTTCTTTTTAATCCAATAATCGTTTGGTATTAGTTCCCCATTTTCATAACTCAATAGGTGTCCAGTTGCTTGTTTCAGTTCGTGAAACTTATGATTACCGTGAATTGGGAAGTCTTCATTATCAATCTTCATGAAGTCTTTAAAAGCCTCTATTAGCTTAATACTTTTATCTAGCTTTTGCAATTCTTTTTCATTTTCAGCATATACCTTGAAAAGTTCTTTATCTAATTCAAACGAAACTTTGCCTTCAGCATTCAAAAATAGTATTCCTAAATACTTATTGTACTTTGTAATTGATGCTTTTAAAGGATTTAAGTCAATTTCAAGTAGTTCAATGAGTTTTTCCGTTTTAATTGGGATATTAATGTTAGGTCTATGCTCTGAATCAATAGCTTTCATTACAAAATTTAATGGCTGTTCAAGCATGATGTCATAGTTTTCTTTTGCTTCTGGCACTTTAATAACTTTGCTAATTTGTTCTTCAACTTCACTCCAAGCATTTACCTTGTTTTCGCCTTGTGCTTTGGCTTTTTGATAGTCGTTGCTTCTAAATGTGATTAATTTTTTAGTCATTTTTATTGGTTTTAATTGTTAATATTTGTTTTTCCTCGTTTGTATGCTCTTAATCTTATTTCTAGGTTTACTTCGTGATAGCCATAGCCGTTAACAACCTTTGTAAACCTTCCGATGATATCATTTTCAGTCGTTATTCTCTTATACATAATCTTTGGGTGTTCTGGTAGCTGTTCGGTTATAAAAACTTTGAAATTTTTTTGGTTTGGTGATATTATTCCGATTAGTTGTTTTTCATTCGTCATTTTGAAACTTGATTTTTTGATTTTCTTCAGGTCTTACTTGTGTAATGATTACCCATATACTTGAATGGGTAATTATGCTACAATTTCACTTTCTGAAAGCTGGGTAATAATGCTACACTTTTTAATTATTTCGGTTCTTATCATTTGGTGCAAGTTTTTAGAGTTTTTAAGTATGATTTTGTTAAGGTTTTCTTTGTGCCTATGTCTATGATTTGGCTTTAGATAATCAATCCAGTATCTGGGGTTAGAATATCTTTCTAATGAGGCTATTTGAGGTTTTGTAAGACCTTCTGGATAGATAGTTTTGTCATAGTAAATTATTTCATCAAATCGTTTTAAAAGTAATTTTGAAGCTTCCTTTAATGTATTTGGGGTAATATCTGCAAACGTCTGTATTCCAATAGATTTGGCTTCTGACATCTTGCTATATTTCAATTCAATTCTTAACGTATCTGTTTGCATATCGTACTGTTTTGATTTGTTGTAAATTTTCAAATCAAAATGCTGGTGGTCAACTTTTGCAAAGTTTCCATTAAACCGATATTCAAACATTTTGTTTTTATGATATAGCAACCCTTTGATGAATAAAGAAGGGTCAAGCTGTGGTTCTGCATTTACCCCTATTTCAATACTTCTTATTTCCATTTGTTGAGGTTCACAGTCAAAGAGATTGGCTAAATGGTTTCGCACTTCGATAAGGTTGTTTAAAGTGAATTGATTACCGTTAAAGCCTTTATTACTTTTTACCGTTGGGTTTGGTGCTACATTATTTTTTATGGAATTGTATAGCTTATGAATGCTTCCTGAAAAGATGATTATGCCAGTATCATAGATTATTATTTTACATTGGTGGTAATCAGCTTCTTTTTTATTAAGTAATTCGCCCGTTTTTTCTGAAACTCCTGTAATGAATTCTAAACAAGGCAAATTCGTTAATCGTTCCATGTCTATATTTAACAAAAGTAATTTGATGTAGTCAACCATTTTCATCAATACAAATCTTGTCTATCTAGTTTATCCCAAAGTCTATCATTCTCGATTCTTAAAGATTTATTTCTTTCATTCAATTCCATAGCTTTTTCTTTAAGAAGATTTGAAGCGTATTTCTGCAAATGAATAGCCACATCGCTACTAAGCCTAAAACCTATTCTAAAAATTTCATCCAAATTGAATGCTTCTTGAAGTCTTTGTTTTCTATCATTTACTTCAGGGCGGATTTTCGCCCCAACAACTAGACCGTCTTTTTTTAGAATCGCAATATTATCGGCTAATGTCTTTTTGGGAACTTTATAAAGGTTTTGAATCTGGCTTCTTGTTGCATAGATTTCATTTCCACACTTAATGCCGAATGTTTCAAAAGAGAATTGAATAAGACCTTGGTTTTCTGAACTTTCCATGACCATTAGTTATTTGCTTAATAACGTCAAGCTTTCCATTATCTCGCTACGCTTGTAATATCTACGGTTGCCAATAGCATAGCATTTAACCTTTCCTTTGTTTTGCCAATGCCATAGCGTTGAGGGGTCAATATGCAAAAGTTTGCATACATCGTCACGGGTTAGAAGTATATCAGGGTCAGAAGGTGTGAAATTTTTTTGTAATTCGTTTAGCCTTACTTCTAACTTGCTATCTATTAGTTCAGCTAATGCTTCGGGGGTTGTTCCTTGTAAAATAATTTGTGATTCTTTCATGCCTTAACTTTTGTATTAGAAAAGGCAAAGAAATTGTATATGTGTGCGTTTTTTTGGTGGTACTGGTACTATTTTAAGTACCGTTTTTATGTAGATTTATTCAGATGGCAAATTGCTTGTAAAATAAGGGGTTACGGTTAAATTGTTTTCCTCACAGTAATCAATTATAGCTATCATTTTACTTCTACTACTAAATAAATTTTTGTTAGAAACTTTGTTACTATTGCCGTAGGTGTCAGAAATGTATGGGCGATAATTTTTGTTTCCCAACTCTTTTGCTGTTTGAGTTGCATTGTTTTGATTCTTTTTATAAACCTTATCCATTTCGCCAGTAGCAAACTTAATCCCAATAATAAACCAGTATTCTTTAGTTATATCTTTGATTTTTTTGATGTTCAGTTTTTTATCAAGAAATAAAACATATTCTTTTCGGACGTAGTCAGTTTCCATACTAAGACCATCTGTAATGTTTTTAACTCTTTTCATTTCAATTTCGGCAAACATCACTTCAGTTAAGTTTAAGCCCTTTTCAGTCCTACCGCTAGCAATTATACTTTTAGCTTTCTTTATTTTATTATCTTTTTGTTTAATTTTAAACCCAGCCAGTTTATACATTTCTTTCTTTACACCCGTCAAACTTTCGCCATCAACTGTTATCTCATCGGAGTATTGAATTATCCAGCCCATAAACTTTTGCAAAAAGTATTCGTCATGGTTGTCTGCTAGAAGTCCAGTTAGTAGTTTTTCGTTTTCGTACCTATTCATCTTAGTAAAAATTTGCAAGTTCGTGACCTTTGTCTGTATTTGTTTTTCCTACGTATGCCAGAAAAGTAAGTTCCCTTGAATGACCACTAGCATACATTAAAAGATGTGTTGGTATTTTCCCAAAATTATTAGTACAATATGAACGCCTTCCAATATGTGACGATACTAACTTCCATTTTGGGTATATTCCTTTTTCATGTCTAAATTTTTTATCGGCTAACTTTATTCTAAGACTACCTTTGGTAGGCTCTAAAAGCTTTGCATTTCTAGCAACTCTTTTTATGTAAAGGTTGTATTTTACATCACTAATAGTTTTTGGAAATTCTCCGTTACGTTTGTTAAGAATGTTCAAAACATTTTTATGCAATGGGATTGACATAATTCTATCAGTCTTTATCTGGGTGAATTCTAGCATAAATACTAACTTGCCATTTTTGTTTTTTTCCTTTCTTATCATTGACTTTTCAAACCTTAAAAAATCAGAAATTCTTTGACCAGTAAAACACGAAATAATTAGCCAATCACGTGCGTTTTCAAGGTTGTCAGGTAAATTATTGAGCTTTTGTATATCTTCAATCTCATTAGGCTTTAAATAAATTATTTCTGTATTATCGTATGACAATACCCATTTTAATACTTTAGGGTTGACCTTGATTTGATTTTCATGAGCGTGCGTGCAAATGGTTTTAATCTCTTTGATTGTACCTTCAATCGTATTAGGTGCGTAATCGCTTAAAGCTTGATAAATTTTGTCCTTAAATTTGTCGTCAATTTCGCTAATTGGAATGTTGCCTAAAAACTTTTCGATACGGTTTTTAACAGTTGTTATTTTACGTATAGTGCCAGTTTTTAATTTGTTCTTTTTCTGAATGTAGTAATCAAAATACCCGATAAGGTCTTTGGGGGCTTCTTTGTTTGGGGAATAGTAGGAATCTAATACTTTTTGTAGCCAATCTTTATTTATGCTATCTGGATTTGCAATGTGAAATCTTGTTATTATTCGAGTGTCAATTTTTGTAAGTTCATCGTTGACTTCCTTTTGTTTATTTTTAATAAAATTTTGGTCTAAAGTTATAGAACCTATTGCCACATCTTTGATTCTTTTTAGCTTATGAATTTTTTGCCAGTAATGTTTTGCTGTTAGTGATGGATATTTTTCTAAATCTTCATAGCAGTATGGCAGAAATTTGGTTTTTGCTCCAATAACAAAATCTTTATTGTTGTGCCTGAATAATAATCTTACCGAAATGGGGCTATTATCTTTGGTAGAGCGGTAAAGAAAATTGACTGTTGCCATTTAGTGTAAATGTTTAAGGTTTAATACCGTACAAATTTAAGTAAATTGTATCATTATTGTACGGTAAATTACAATCTAATTAAAACCTATGCTAATATATCCAATATGCTTAAATGCTCTTATGGTTTATTAAATATTGATTTTAAAGGAATCTTAATGTGTTTTTAGAGTTTTTAACAAAGTCTAGTTTGAATAGTTAATAACCCAGTCGAGGTCACAAAATTAAAGCCCTAATAACTTATAAATTAAGTTTTTAGGGTTTTTTATTTTCTGTTATTTAAATTAGTAATCTTTTAAAATTTGCT
>TARA_R110002096_G_scaffold76069_28_pt1 | contig 14973 bp, 14 predicted proteins | sample TARA_R110002096 | Tara Oceans TARA_R110002096 (sample SAMEA4397295) | marine metagenome | biome: Polar Biome; feature: [DCM] deep chlorophyll maximum layer (ENVO:01000326); material: water (ENVO:00002006), including particulate matter (ENVO:01000060) such as... | depth 35 m | reverse complement strand
CCGGGTCAATGTGGTCTTTTTCGGCGGTGAACCGTTGAGCAACATGCCGCTGATCAAGGGCGCGGTCGCCTATGCCGAGGAGCACTGCGCGGCGCTGGGCAAGAAGGTGGATTTCTCCCTGACCACCAACGCGACGCTGCTCACGGAAGATATCATCGATTATCTCAACGCCCATAAGTTCGGCATCGCCATCAGCATGGACGGGCCGAAGGCGGTGCATGACAAGAACCGCAAGACCATCGGCGGCAAGGGCACCTATGATGTGGTGGCGAAGAAGGCCCGGATGCTGCTGGACCGCTATAGCGCCCGGCCGGTGGGGGCGCGGGTGACGCTGACCGCCGGGGTCACGGATGTGGAGGCGATCCACGCCCATCTCAAATATGATCTGGGCTTTGCCGAGGTGGGCTTCGCGCCGGTGACCTCGGGCGATATTTCGCTGTTCAACCTGAGCAATACAGAATTGCACGAGGTGTTCGAGAATATGAAAAGCCTTGGCCTTGCTTACCGCGATGCGGCCCTGCGCGGCGAGAATACCGGTTTTTCCAACATGCATCAGCTGATGACCGATCTGTATGAGGGCACCAAGAAGGCGCTGCCCTGCGGCGCGGGCATTGGCCTGCTGGCGGTGGATCACGCGGGCGATCTCAATCTCTGTCACCGTTTCACCGGCTCGGATATCGACACTTATGGTTCGGTGGACACGGGCATCAAGAAGAAAGAACTGGGCGCCTTTCTCGAGGGCCGGGCCGACCGGGAGGGCACCTGGTGCGACACCTGCCGGATCCGGAACCTGTGTTCCGGCGGCTGTTATCACGAATCTTACGCGACCTATGACGACATCACCAAGCCGACCTACCATTATTGCGACCTGATGCGCGACTGGATCGATTTCGGGATCAGGGTTTACAGTGAGATCTTGCGCGAAAATCCCGGCTATTTCGAACGCCATGTCAGCCCGAGAACTTTGCTCAACACCAACCGGACGGTGGGTGCGGCGCAACAGCTGATGTGAGAAAGGGGCGGCGATGGTGACCGAATGGGGCGGTAAATTACGCGACATGATCCTGTCTTCGGGCATTGTCTCACTGGCCATAGTGTTGTTCGTGTTACTTGCCCCGCCGGAAGGGGAGATTGCGGCGCTGTATCTGGCGCTCCTCACGCTCCTCACCGCGTTCTTGCTGCCCACCCGCCGGGCGCTTCTGTTGCGCCTGACCTTTTTGATCCTGATGGTGCTCAGCTTTTGTCTGCTTTATCATCTGGGCCGGGATCATTTCCATTATGCCTATGTCTGGCTCTATAGCGCCCCGGACCTGCCGCTTTATCTCAAACTCGCCAATCTATGGGGCGGGGAAGAGGGGACGTTGCTGTTTTTGGCTCTGATGCTGGTGTTCTTTGCGGTGCGGATGAATCGTCAGCCGGGCTGGGCCGGGCCGGGGGTGATGCTTTTGCTGCTGCCGTTTTTGTTCGGGCTGCTGATCTGGCATCCTTTTCAGGAGACCAGCGCCGCACAACTGGCGACGGTGCCCTATCAGGGCATGAACGCCCATCTGACCAAATTCTGGATGGCGATCCATCCGCCACTGATCTTCCTCACCTATCTGTTGCTGCTGGTGCCGTCGGGCGCGGCGGTGGAGGCTTTGGTGCGCGGCACGGGACCCTGGAAGGTGCTGGCGATCAGTTATGGCCGTAAGGCCTGGGTGGTGATGAGCGCCGGATTGATCAGCGGCATGTGGTGGGCCTATGAGGATTATTTTTACGGCCAGTTCTGGCACTGGGACCCGGTGCAGACGGCGGCCTTCGTGGTCTGGTGCTTTCTCACCGCCTATCTGCATGGGCTGCGCAGTTATCATCCGGACGGGGCCCATGCCCGCAGTCTGCCCTTCTTCGGTCTGGTCACGGCGGCGGCGGCGATCGGGTCGATGCTGGTGACCCGCAACGGCGAACTCGTCAGTTCCCATCGCTATCTGGGGGAGACGTCAGTTGCGTTGCTGCTGTTCATTTCGGGGGCGTTATTATTTGTCGCGATCGTGGCTTTGCTTTTGTCCATCCGGCGGCGCTTGGCGCGGGCGGCCCGCCCGGTGCTGATCAGCGAATCCCGCCTGATGATCCATCTGGCGATCTGGGGCTTTGTCGGGCTTGGCCTGATGGGCTGTTATGTGCTGGGCGAGGCCTATCTGCGGGCGCTGCTTGAGGTGCCCAAGGACAAGCCGCCGATCTTCTTCGCCCTGATCGCCAATGTCAGCCCGGCGGATTTTGTTGCCCTTTTGAAAGAACAGCATAGCCGCTGGTCGGTGGATAATTTCACCATGAACCAGATTCTGGTGCCGTTGGTGATCGCCGTGGCCCTGATCGGCGGGCATCGCTTTTTGCCGGTGAACCGCCGGGGGATGAAGTGGGGGATCACCCTTGGGGCGGCGGTGGTGAGCGTCGGGCTGGCATCCTATCTGCAGCCGTTGCAGCATTTTTACGACGGTACGGGGGTGACCTCGGGCGCGACCCGGCGCAATTTCTATCAGCTGAATATGTTGCTTGGCGCGGTGGTGTATTTTTGCGGCGCAAGCTTGCTGTATGCTTCGCCGATTGGCCTGCGGCGTGGCAAGGAAAAGGCCTATATCACCTATATTGCGCCGGTGGGACTGATCCATATGGGGGTGATGATCGGGTTGTTCGCCGCGCTTTGTGCGATGATTCTTGACACTCAGCGGGTGGTGAAAGTGAGTTTCCCGGCGGCGTATGACCGGCCCTTGACGATTTCCGACCGATATCAGATTGAACTGCGCCGCCCGAGTGCGCCGACCGCAGCGGCGGGGGCCTATTCGGCCAGTGGCGCCGGGGCGCTAAAAACTGTTACGGATGTGAAATTATATCTGAAAGGCGAAGGCGGCGCGACCATGGTTCGGCAGGGCCAGACCCTGTATCAGGATGACCGGCAGGCGGTCTCGGGCGTCAGTGGCGCGATCCGGCAATATTGTGAGGCGGCGGACTATCGTTTTGCCCGCGCCTCCCGCGCTGACGACGGCAAGTCGCATATGCTGAATCCGTTTATCTATCGCGGGCTGGGTTATGACCTGCAGGTCTGGTTGCCGGCGATTGATTACCTGGCGCTGGACGCCGAAAAGACCTCCTCGGCGGAATATAATATCCTGGTCAAGAGATTTCCCTTGATGATCTGGCTGTGGATCGGCCTCGGCCTGTCCCTGCTGGCCGGAATATATTACGCCTGGGGCGTTCCGCGGCGTTAGGTCTGTCGCGGATCGGTTTTGATCATGATGTCCATTTTCTGGACTGTCTGATACCATTTATAGGTCAGGGGATGATCCGTCATCCAGTTAAGATCCGGGTGACGGAACCGGATGTAATCAAGGGCGCAGGCCATGCTCATGCTGCCGATATGCCAGTCGCCGGCATCGTGAATCATATTATGTTCAAATTCCTGCAGGCTGCGCAGGATAGCGGCTTCCCAGCGCTCGAGCCACATTGGTGATTGCTGCGCCGCGTCGCGACATTTTTCCTGCTGGGCGAGGACCGCCGCATCCATGATACCGTCGGCCAGTGCCTGCATTTTTTGTTGTTTGAGATGCTCTTCAAACGACAATTCCGGGGTTTCGGCCATCTGGAACAGGGCGTCGGCGATCACCGGACTGTCATAGACCGTATAACCGCGCCCCAGCACCAATGTGGGAATCTTGCCGAGCGGGTTGGCCTCGGTCAGGCGTCCGCTCTGGTCTTCAAATGGATGCAGGAAGGTCAGTGTCACCTGATCGGTGAGTTTGAGATGATCAAGCACAAGGAGGATTTTGCGGCTATAGGGCGACGTCAGCGTATAAAAAAGTTCCATAGATGTTTCTCTTCTGCGTGGTCTTCAGGGCAGGCGATCATCAAGAGGAACAGCTGATATCCAGATGACGACCCCAGTCGGGTGGTTCACTGGCATAATGATCCCATTCTATTTGATCGTCAAAGGGAAATTGCAGCAGGCTGTGCAGACGGGCGATTTCGCTGTAATCGCCTTGCTCGGCTTTCTCGATCGCGGTCTGGGCCAGGTAATTGCGCAGGATATATTTAGGGTTTATCGCCCGCATGGCGCTGCGCCGCGCTTCCGGCGTTTGACTGTCCTGGGCCAGACGGGCGTCATAGGCGGCGAACCAGGTGGCGAACTGCGGCGCATTGTCCTTGAGGACCGGCAGCGGCTGATCTGTCCGGTCACTGAGCTGGCGGAAAAACAGGGTGTAATCCACCCGGTTTTCGGCCATCAGGTCGAACAGGTCATGGACCAAAACCTCATCGCCCTCGGCAATGGTTTGCAGGCCGAGCTTGTCGGCCATCAGACGGTTATATCTTCTGAAGAAGCGAATCTGATAATGTTCACGCATTTGTTCAATGCTGGTCTCGTCGGCGAGCAGAGGCTTCAGGGCATGGGCCAGCGCCAGACAATTCCACAGCCCGACATTGGGCTGCTGGTCAAAGGCGTAGCGTCCGCCATCATCGGAATGGTTACAGATATAGTGGGGGTCGAAGGCCTCCATAAAGCCGTAGGGACCATAATCAAAAGTCTGGCCGAGGATTGACATATTGTCGGTATTCATCACCCCGTGGGCGAAGCCGAAGGCCTGCCAGGCGGCGATCATCTCGGCGGTGCGTCCGGCGATTTCCTGCAGCATGTGATCGACATCGGCCACTTCGGGATAATGGACGCGGCGGGTATAGTCGCACAGCGCCTGTAATTCGTCATGCTGGTTGGTGTAGCTGAAATATTCGAAGCTGCCGAAGCGCACATGGGTTTCACTCAGGCGGATGACACCGGCGGCCGTCTCCAGCCGTTCGCGCTGCACCGGTTCGTCGCTGTGGATCAGACACAGGGCGCGGCTGGTGGGAATGCCGAGATGATGCAGGGCTTCACTGGCGAGATATTCCCGGATGCTGGAGCGCAAGACCGCCCGCCCGTCGGCCCCGCGGCAGAAGGGACTGGGCCCCGCGCCTTTCAGGTGGATGTCCCACAGCTCGTTTTTCTGATTGCGCACCTGCCCGAGCAACAGCCCGCGTCCGTCGCCGAGCCGCGGGCTATAGCCGCCGAACTGATGCCCGGCATAGACCATGGCCAGCGGATCAGCGCCGTCGATCATCCGGGCGCCGCTGAAAAACTGCAGCGCGTCGTCGCTCTGCAGGTCATCGGGATCAAGGTCGAGCAGGGCCGCGCCGTTGGGGTTGGTCGCCACCATGCGCGGGTTGGGCAGGGGGCGGGCCGGGATCGCGGCATAGAATTTCTCACCCAAAGCGGCGAACTGATTGTCAAAATTCAGTTTCATGCGCGGTCACTGACGTCAGAGATATCCTGCTGACGTTGCTGGTTTTTCTGCTGCCGTTTGGCGGCCCGGCGTTGTTCGATGGTCTGGGCGATCCCGCCGCCGATATGGCTCTGGCCTTTTTGAGCGGCGAGTTCGACCTGGCGTTCCCGCTCCTGATGGCGCTGTTTCTGGGCCGCGTCATGGGTGTCATGGCAATGGGGGCAGCTGACGCCTTTTTGATAACGCGCATCCTGCTTCTCGGCTTCGGTAATCGGCATGCGGCAGGCGAAACACTGGTCATAGCTGCCCTGTTCGAGATTATGTTTGACCGCCACCCGGCTGTCGAAGACGAAACATTCGCCTTGCCACAGGGACTGATCTTCCGGCACTTCCTCAAGATATTTCAGGATGCCGCCTTCGAGATGATAGACCTCGTCGAAGCCCTTTTGCTTGAGATAGGCGGTGGATTTTTCGCAGCGGATGCCACCAGTGCAGAACATGGCGACTTTCTTGGTCTTGGCGTCGGCGAGCTTCTCGTCCACATAGGCGGGGAATTCCCGGAAGGTGGCGGTTTTCGGGTCCAGGGCGCCCTTGAAAGTGCCGATACCGACCTCGTAATCATTGCGGGTGTCCACGACGACCACGTCCGGATCACTGATCAGGTCGTTCCAGTCCTGCGGTTTGACATAGGTGCCGACGATATGGCGCGGGTCGATATCCTCGACCCCCATGGTGACGATTTCCTTTTTCAGACGCACCTTGGTGCGGTGAAAAGGCATGTCGTCGGCGAAGGATTCCTTGGTGACGATATCTTTGAAGCGGGGATCGGCGCGCAGGAAATCATGCAACGCGGCAATGGCCTCGGCCGAACCGGCGACGGTGCCGTTGATGCCTTCATGGGCCAGCAGCAGGGTGCCGTGAATGCCATGATCGGTGAGGAAGGCGTGAAACTTCGGTTGCAGGTCCTGATAATCAGGCAGGGCGACAAAATGATAGAGCGCCGATACAGTATAGGTCGTCATAAAAATCCTTTCAGCGGGCCGGAACGTAAATCCGGAGCCGGGGTAGTACATAAGCCATATATATGAAAGATCGCGCGGTGACGCAAGGGATGGTGACGGTTTTTCGGCGAACGCGCCGCCGGGTCACCTTTCCCGCCGGATCACTTCGATCATTTCGGCGACATCGCGCAGGCGTTTGATCTTCTCGAACAGGGGCGGGGCTTCCGGATATTGGCGTTTCAGATAACTGAACCATTGTTTGATGCGGCTCGGCAGATAGCCGCGCTGATATTTATCCCGGTTAAAGACGGCATAGCGGATCAGTAGATCACAGGTCTTGGCCCAGGATTGCGGCGCCTTGTCCCGACGAATGGTCGCGGCAAGGTTCGGCAGGCTGAGCCCGCCGCGCCCGATCATAATATCATTACAGCCGGAAATACGACGGCAGGCTTCCGCATCGGCGCGCGACCAGATGTCACCATTGGCGATCACCGGGATGGCCACCTGCTGGCGGATGTCGTCAATCACATGCCAATGGGCCGGGGGGCGGTAGCCTTCGACCTTGGTCCGGGCATGAACGGTGAGCATATCGGCGCCGGCGGCCTCGATCGCCCGGGCGCAGTCATTGGCGAGATCGGCGGTTTCATACCCGAGCCGCATCTTGGCGCTGACCGATACGGCGGCGGGCACGGCGGCGCGCACGGCGCGCACGATCTGATAGAGGGTTTCGGGTTCTTTCAAGAGCACCGCGCCGCCCTTGTGGCGGTTGACGGTCTTGGCCGGGCAGCCGAAATTCAGATCGACGCCGGGGGAGCCCAAGGCCGCGGCGGTGACGGCGTTTTCCGCCATCCACTGCGGGTGTTGGCCGAGCAGCTGGATGCGCACCGGCGTGCCGGCGCGGGTGATGCCGCCCTGGCGCAATTCCGGACTGATTTTATGGAAATAGGCGGGTTTATAGGCCTGATCGACCACCCGGACAAATTCGGTGATGCAAAGGTCATAATCACCGCCCGCGGTCAGCAGTTCCCGCATGGCGTGATCGACCACCCCCTCCATCGGTGCCAAGATAATCTTCATGGGGTCAGGATCGTTTCAACGGTCATACTATTTTCTGGATGGGATGGCGTTTTCAAGAAGCCGTTCATATTCTTTAAAATCCGTAGCGGATATCAACTAAAGGTCATTACCCTCATCGTAAGTGGTTTGCATTGCTTCATATATGACTTTCGCCTCATAAAGGTCAACATTCTTTAAAAACTCTGTTTCGCTGACAATTGTCATGAGGCGTTTCCTGTGCCATGGATTTTCGGCTATTCTATCGGAATTCCCGAAAATCCGCAATATAGGGGTTTTGACAAATGTCATGAGATCAGAGACACTGAAATGATCAGCCAATAACCAAAAAGAGTGAGGGATGTGTGGAAACTCAAAAACTGGAAAAATTAAATCCCCATTGGCGAATTAAACTCTGGTTTCTTTTGAGGGCGCTGGAATTATCCTTTGCGTTCACTTTTATCATAATCTTTCAGGATAAAATTGCCATAGGTATGATATCTGCATGGACCTTGATCGTTTTCTATTACGCTAACCCCCTTTATGGAATATTTACAGTTCTGATCCGGCTGCCTTTTCGAGGCACCAAATTTTACGATTTGCGGTTATTTAAAGCTGCGATTAATACCGCGGTGTATGGCGTTTATGGGGCTTATCTATTTTGGCAACATATGGACGGATTGCCATTTACTGGATCCTTTGAAGACACTTTACTGCCTCTCGAAAAAGTAAATCATCTGGTTTTCCTGTGGCTTGGGGGAATGATTTTTAACTTTTGTTCTGCTTATTGGCTTTATGGAAATGCCGCACGAGTTCTCGAAGTATCCAGTTACTTTAACGCAAAGGATGCCATTCATCATTCAGATCCAGGTTTTATTCAGCCAGGAAAGTGGTTTCTTCTGCGTCTCCTTGAGTTTGCGGCTTTCGTCGTTTGGATGGTTATTTTCTCGGTGTCACTGGAATCCGGGGTATTGGGGGGAGTGGCCTTTTATGCAGTTTATTTTCTCAACCCGATATATGCTCTGGCTGTATTGCTGAGTGCTATTTTGTTTTCCCATATTGAGTTTTGGAGTGTTCGTTTCAAGATGGCGTTGAAAAATGCTGTTACGCATGGGGTTTATGGGTATTTTTTATTATATGCTTTTCAGGTGTTTGAGCATGGTTCTTGGATTGGGTTTCCTAGATCTAACTCTTCGATACTCACTTGGGCGTGGATTTTCGGTATCTGCTTTAATTTCGCAACAGCGTGGTATGTCTATCGACCGGAGATGGTGAAAAAACCCAACGTGACCTGAGGACATCGGTTGCGTGAAATCAATTTGATGGTTCTGCTTTGGCGTAAAATACATATTTTAGGCAAGAGAGGAGCTGAAAGATGCTTGATCATCCTTCTTTACTGACGCGGTTTATGATTGGCACCGGCATCGGGTTTCTGCTGGGGGTCGTCGGATTTTTCTGGATGCCCTATGTCATGCCGGCGGCGGACATGATGGTGCAGTTCGGGGTGTTGTTCTGGTACACAACCCTGGGGTTTGTCATCGCCTTGGTCGGGGTCTTCAACTGGAAGGCTGTGGTGAAATTCTCCGTGCCCTGGTGGTTGCGGGCGCCGGTGACCGGGGCGTGGCTGAATTTTGTTCTGACGCTGCTGACCTATAACACCATGCAAAATTTGCTGATGTCCACCTATGCCCTCGGCGATACGTTTACGTCGCCCTTCTGGTTTGTGGTGGAAGGGGCGGTTGTGGGGCTGATTATCGGCTTTTTCGCCACCCGCTATGGCGGGGAAAAGCGTATTCCGGTAGAGCAGTAGCAAACGCCCTTAAGATCTGGAACCAGATCCCAAGGGCTTGTGAAATGCTACAAAATAAACTTCGACAGATCTGAGGTATCGGCGAGGTTGCCGATATGTTCGGTGACATAGGACTCGTCGATGATGACTTCTATGCCGGACTGGTCGGTGGCGTCGAAGCTGATATTGTCGAGCACCCGCTCCAGCACCGTATGCAGGCGGCGGGCGCCGATGTTTTCGACGCTGCGGTTAATTTCGGCCGACAGTTTGGCGATGGCGGCGATGCCATCCTCGGTGAAGGTCAGGGTCACCTCCTCTGTGGCGAGCAGGGCGGTATATTGCTTGATCAGGCTGAAATCAGGCTCTGTCAGGATATGCTTGAAATCCTCCTCGGTCAGGGCCTGAAGCTCAACCCGGATCGGCAGACGCCCCTGTAATTCCGGCAGCAGATCCGAGGGTTTCGCCAGGCTAAAGGCGCCGGAGGCGATAAACAGGATATGGTCGGTCTTCACCGGGCCATATTTGGTCGAAACCGTACAGCCTTCGATCAGCGGCAGCAGGTCGCGCTGCACGCCTTCACGGCTGACTTCACCGCCGCTTTTGCCTTCGCGGCCGGCGATCTTGTCAATTTCGTCGAGAAAGACGATGCCGGATTGCTCAACCGTTTGCAGGGCTTCCTTGATCAGGCTGTCTTCATCGACCAGCTTGTCGCTTTCGTCGGCTTCAAGCACGCCCCGGGCGTCTTTCACCGTCATTTTTTTCTTTTCGGTTTTGGGCCCCATGGCCTTGCCCATGATGTCATTGAGATTGATCATGCCCATGCTGGCCCCCGGCATACCGGGAATGTCGATGGACGGCATGCCGGCGCCGGTGTTTTCGACCACGTCGACTTCAATTTCCTTGTCTTCCAGCTGTCCGTCGCGCAGCATTTTGCGGAACTTCTGGCGCGTTTCAACCCCGGCGGTTTCGCCGACCAGGGCGTCAAGAACGCGTTCCTCGGCGCTCAGTTCCGCCTTGGCGGTGACCTGGGTGCGTTTCTTTTCCCGTACGATGCCGATGGCGAGTTCGACCAGATCGCGGACGATCTGTTCCACATCACGGCCGACATAACCGACTTCGGTAAATTTGGTGGCCTCTACTTTGACGAAGGGGGCATTGGCGAGTTTGGCCAGACGGCGGGAAATTTCGGTTTTGCCGACGCCGGTGGGGCCGATCATCAGAATGTTCTTGGGCAGGACTTCCTCTTTCATCTCGTCGTCGAGCTGATGACGCCGCCAGCGGTTGCGCAGGGCAATGGCGACAGCGCGCTTGGCGTCCTTCTGTCCGATGATGTAACGATCCAGTTCGGACACGATCTCGCGGGGGGAAAATGTGGTCATTTGGCTTCCAGTATTTCAACAGTCAGATTGTTATTGGTATAGACACAGATGTCGGATGCGATGCCCATGGCCTTGCGCGCCACCTGTTCCGCATCCAGATCCTGATCCAGCAGGGCCCGGGCGGCGGCCAGCGCATAATTGCCGCCGGAGCCGATGGCGAGAATGCCGTCGGCGCTTTCGAGAACATCGCCGTTGCCGGTCAGCACCAGACTGACCTCCTTGTCGACGACGATCATCATCGCCTCCAGTCGCCGCAGATAGCGGTCGGTGCGCCAGTCCTTGGCCATTTCAACACAGGCGCGCAGCAGCTGACCGTTATAGCGTTCGAGCTTGCCTTCGAGCCGTTCGAACAGGGCGAAGGCGTCGGCGGTGGACCCGGCGAAACCGGCCACCACGCTGCCGTCGCCCAGGGCGCGGACTTTACGGGCGTTGGCCTTGATCACCGTATCGCCGAGAGAGACCTGGCCGTCGCCGGCAATAACCACTTTGTCGCCTTTACGCACACTGATGATGGTGGTGCCGCGCCAGCTTGAACCGTTTTCGGCCTTGCGTTGTTCTGTCATAAGACGAATGCCTTTCTTAATTGTGATGATCCACATTTGGGGGATCGGGCGGGTACGGTCAAGGGTAAAGGTCAAATATATTCTTTTTGTAAGGCCTCACAGGAGGGCATGTCCATAATTTCGGCAAAGTTTTTTTGTAAGACTTTTTAAGGGGAGGGCTAACTTCCGAAAGGTGGAAAGATGAGATCTTTACTAGGGGTTTTTATCGCGTTGGGAATGGGAAGTATGGCGCCGCATCTGGCGACGGCGAAAGCCAAACTTACGGTCGGGGTGGCGCCGGCGGTGCACAAGATGAGCAAATACAAAAACAGCGGGGACCTTTATCCCCTGCAAGGGCCGCTCATCCGGGTCTATAGTTCCGATGGCAAGACCTATGACAGGATCGCCAACGATAACCGGAATATGAATTTCCTTGTCGATGTCTGGGCGGTGTGCAACCGTAAAATCAGGGACCTGACATTGACCATCCATGGGGAAAGCAGGAATGTCAAATATACCAGTAACAAGGGCAAACAGGTCAAACGGCGCACCGAACATCTCAAGACGCCTTTTACCCTGCCGAAGATTGGCCTGAAACCGGCCCAGGCCTGCCGCAAGGAACTGGATAAACGGGTGGCGCTGGGGCATAAACCCCGCAACATCTGGATGAAAACCGGCTTTGTGGTTAAATATGACAATGCGTATGAGGCGAAAGTCACGGGAAGCTGTTCCGCCACGCTCGGCAGGGGCGACATAGAGGTGGAGAAAATAGCGCTGCCGGTATGGATCATCTGCGAGGCGGTCAAGGGCGGGCAATCGCCCAAACCGGACAAGGGCAGCGGTCAACCGGCGCGTCCAAAATTTCCCGCCGAACCGGTTAAGCCGGTCAAGCTGGATCTGAGCCTGAAGGTCACCCCGGCAGTGGTGCAGAAGTGCCCGGCATCCTTGAAATTTACCGGAAAAATAAAGTCAACTGGCGCGGGGGTAGTGCGTTACCGTATCGTTGGCAGAGACGGTGCGAAGGCCTGGCAGACACCGGTCAGGACCGTGAAGTTTGATCGGGCGGGCATCCGGAGCCTATCGAGCTGGACCCATCATTATCATTCCCCCGGGCTGGCGGGCAATCTGACCGTTCAGACCCCCGGAAGAGAGAATATGGTGAAAGGCAGCGCCCGGATCGTGATGGTGGAAAAACCTGACGGGACCAGTGTGATCGGGGGGGCGGCCACATACAGGATATGGTGCAATGCCCCGCCGGATCGGTTGCGTATGAATCACTGACGGTCAGAGGAGGTAAGCAGGACTGTGGGGATTTCCGCCGGGGGAGGGGGAATGTTTTGTTGGTTTTTTTCTGGACTGCTGCTATATGTTGGCCACAGCCAGATAAATGCCAACAAAAATGTGGAGATTGTGATGCGTATAGCCACGCGTGAACGCAATACCAAGGAAACCGAGATCAGTGTTTCGGTGAATTTGGACGGACAGGGAATTTATGATGTGGAAACCGGAATCGGCTTCCTTGATCATATGATGGAACAGTTGAGCCGTCATAGCCTGATCGACATTACCCTGCGCGCCAAGGGCGATCTGCATATTGACTATCACCATACGGTGGAAGATGTCGGTATCATCCTGGGGCAGGCCATGAAGGACGCCATGGGTGATTTGCGCGGCATTACCCGTTACGGCAATGCCATCATTCCCATGGATGAATGTTCGACCCGGGCGTCGATCGATATTTCCGGTCGCCCGTTTTTGGTCTGGAAAGTGAATTTCACCCGTGACAAGCTTGGCGAAATGGATACGGAACTGTTCCAGGAATGGTTCCGGGCATTTGCCTTTGGCGCCGGGATTACCCTGCATGTGGAAAATATGTACGGCGAGAATAATCACCATATCATCGAATCCAGCTACAAGGCTCTGGCGCGCGCGTTGCGTCAGGCGCTGGACGTGGACCCGCGCAAGGCCGACGCCCTGCCGTCGACCAAAGGCGTGATCGGCGATAAGTCAGATTTGGCGAAATAGGCGCATAACATGACGATTGCGATCATTGATTACGGTTCGGGCAATTTGCGTTCGGCGGAAAAAGCCGTGCTGCGGACGGTGCAGGACCTGGGGCTCGACCGGGAAGTTCTGGTGACCTCCGACGCGGATCGGGTGGCCGGCGCGGATCATATTCTCTTGCCGGGTGTCGGGGCCTTTGGCGATTGCATTCGCGGGCTTCGGGCCGTGGACGGCATGGTGGATTGTCTGAACCAGCGGGTGATTCAGGGCGGCGTTCCCTTTCTGGGAATTTGTGTCGGTATGCAGCTGATGGCGGAAGAGGGACATGAACATGGCATTTTCCAGGGGTTGGGATGGATCACGGGCCAAATCAAGCCGATTACCGTTTCGCAAGACCTTAATCTGAAAGTCCCCCATATGGGCTGGAACGAGATCAGCATTGCCCCCGGGCAGGCGGAACACCCCCTGCTTGACGGTTTGACGACGGGTGACCATATGTATTTCGTGCACAGCTACCAATATGATAATATTGACGAGTCTCAGGTGATGGCCACCACGGATTATGGCGGGAATATTCCGGCCGTAGTAGGACGGGACAATCTGTTTGGCACCCAGTTTCACCCGGAGAAAAGTCAGCAGGCGGGTCTGCGCCTGATCGGCAATTTTCTGAAATGGCGGCCATGATGTGAGGCCTGCATGCTGGTCCCCAGTTGAAAGGTAAAATGATGTCGAAAAATAACATAGAGCAAGCGGAACTCCCGTTGGGCGGAGAATTTTCTGAAGCGGTGGTGCAGCCGCCCGGTCCCCGGCTTGATGTGCAATTCGTTGAGTATCTCGACAATGTTGAACTGATGCAGCTTTGTGAAGTGACCCGGGAATCGATTTCCGTCGGGGAAAGCTTTAACTGGATTAATATGCCGGAAGAAAAGGCGTTGGAAAATTACTGGAAAGGCGTCGTGCTGATGCGCGAAAGAAGTCTGTTTCTACCGCGTCTTGACGGCCAGATCGCCGGGTCCTGTCAGTTGGTGCGTCCGCCGGCCAGCAATGAAGTGAGCGCCTTCCGGGGAGAGGTGGTTAATTTCTTTCTTGCCCCCTGGGCGCGGGGCCACGGGCTTGCCAAGGAAATGATCAGCCGGGTACAGGACTACGCGGTGGTGCATGGGTGCCGGTCACTGGAATTTGCCGTGCGCAGTGATCAACTGGCGGCGATCTCAGTCTGTGAATGGCTGGGCATGGAACGCTGGGGCACGAAAAAGCGCTTTGCCTTCGTTAATAATCAATTTATCTCCGGATATTTCTATACCAAGGATCTGGATTAAGGGTTTTAAGTTTTATGTTGTTATATCCAGCAATCGATCTGAAAGATGGTCAGTGTGTACGTCTGTTCAAAGGCGAAATGGATCAGGCCACGGTGTTTAATGACAGTCCGGCCGACCAGGCGGTCCAGTTTCAGAATGCCGGGTGTGAATGGCTGCATCTCGTCGATCTTAACGGCGCCTTTGCCGGCAAGCCGGTCAATGGCGATGCGGTTGAGGCGATCCTGAAGAATACGACGGTTCCGGCGCAACTGGGCGGCGGCATCCGGGATTTGAAAACCATTGAAACCTGGCTCGACAAGGGCCTGCAACGGGTCATCCTCGGCACAATTGCGTTGCGTGATCCGGCGCTGGTGGTGCAGGCGGCGAAGGAATTCCCCGGTCATGTGGCGGTAGGCATTGATGCTCGCGGCGGCATGGTGGCCGTGGAAGGCTGGGCGGAAACGTCTGATATGAGCGCGGTTGATCTGGGACGAAAATTCGAGGACGCCGGCATCTCGGCGATCATTTACACCGATATTGACCGGGACGGCACCATGCAGGGTGTCAATGTCCAGGGCACCGTTGATCTGGCGCAGGCGCTGAGCATTCCGGTGATCGCGTC
>TARA_R110002096_G_scaffold145432_1_pt1 | contig 14996 bp, 23 predicted proteins | sample TARA_R110002096 | Tara Oceans TARA_R110002096 (sample SAMEA4397295) | marine metagenome | biome: Polar Biome; feature: [DCM] deep chlorophyll maximum layer (ENVO:01000326); material: water (ENVO:00002006), including particulate matter (ENVO:01000060) such as... | depth 35 m | reverse complement strand
CTAGCTATAGAGCTTTTCCAAAATTAAAAGAGCCTGAACTAGATGCTATGGCAAAAGATTTATATAACGAGTACACAGATGAAGTACTTGTTCCTCTTCTAGCAGGAGCAGAATATCGCAACCAACCAGAAACAGTTAGAGGAGGATATTCGCAAAAGATAATGCTAAACAAAGCCATGACTTTGGGTAGAAAAGGTGTATACGATCATTTACTTAGAACCGTGGGACTAAAGCACGAAAGGATGGTAAAGGATGGGTCTAAGGATGTAGAGGATATAAAAAAGGCAGAGAATCAACTAACCTTCTTATTCAAACTTAAATTTTCTGAGCTAAATAGTGATCAACAACGAATAGGAAAAGATGAATATTTAAAACTGAAGAAACCACCCACTAGCTGGGAAGACTATAGAGCGTTATATACTGTGGCAGCAAAAGTAAAAACTAACTAAATGTCTGTTTCAATGTTCATGAAGTTATTTGAGACTGTGGGTATACCTGTACTTACGGCTGCTTCTGCTGGCTATGCGCTATGGTGGTTAATAAGATGGATAACGGGAAACTTTAAACAAGAACTTCATGATGAGCATGATGGTATTACGAAAAGTATAGCTGTCTTAAAAGAAGAATTAGACGAAGAAATACGAGACACTAGAACCGATTTACAAAAAGAACTAGCTGAATGTAGAATAATTCTTATTAGGCTTGTAGATAGAATCAGAGTTCTTGAAATTAATTTTATAGAACATGATGAAACTGTTCGTGCTACCTATGGATTAGCTAGAGCCAAAAGAAAAAGGCCCCGCCACGAAATGGTGGAGGAGCTTCAAGAACAAATTAAGGATGCAGGTAAAACCAATGGCAACTAAGAAAAAGTCTAACATGAAGGGTTTGACCATTAAGGGTGGTCACAAAAGACCCACAAAGTCTGGTGCTGGCATGACTGAAAAAGGAGTTCGTGCCTACCGCAAAAAGAACCCCGGAAGTAAATTAAAAACGGCTGTAACAGAAGATAAACCTCGCACCAAGGCAAGGTCCAGTAGGCGCAAGAGTTACTGTGCTAGGTCTGCAGGACAAATGAAGAAGTTTCCAAAGGCAGCAAAGAATCCTAACAGTCGCTTGCGTCAAGCTCGTAAAAGATGGAAGTGCTAATAAAAATGGTGATAGTATACACACACTGCTGTAGAAGCGGCAATAACAACATACAGTATGTAAAAATGCCGTAGTAGGCTTTTTTTCATCAACAGATTTTTAGTTTTAGGGGCCTTTGTGCCCCTTCTTTTTTGCATCCATTCTTTTGCTTCGGCATCAAGTTGCATTTAATAATTTTTCCAAGTTTTCAAAGTATGCCTTATTGAACCCTCTCTGCCACTCCTTATAGAAGGCGGTATCAATCTTGTAAGGATTGTTTATTTTACCACGATGGAATGCCCGGTAACCTTTCTCTACCTGAATGCGTAGAGGAGGTTGCCTGTCCTTAATTAGAATACTTTTCATTTTCAATCTCTCCGTGTGTTTACTTTGTAGCACTAGCCAATGGAATTATAGAAGGGAAGTCCACTATCTCACAAGCATCTGCTGTACAGGATAGCTCCTGCGTTCCGGCAGTCATGTCTTCTTTTTCGTAGCTGCTAAATTCCTCCCACATAACTTTCTGTGGCATTTTTTCTAGTAAGGAAAGGTATGCCTCTTCACCACAGTCCTGATAGGGAGCCTGCTTATAGGTATGTTCAGTCATAGGAAGAAAGCTTATACCTGACATGTCATCAAAATTATCGTATACAAAATTAGCTACACTCAACCATTCCGTTTCTTTCATACTTACCGTAATAGATGGCTTATGTTCACACCATACATTCGCATAAATTTTCCACAAAGTCAAATGGTCGATTGCAGAAATGTCCTTTCTAGTTACTGCATCATCAGGAGACTTGAAGGGAAAAGAGAACACGGTCATGCTGTCCGGTTTTTCTACGGCATCTTCATGTGGAAACCCTTGATCAATTAAAAATTGGGTCAGTGGGTCTTTCTTGTCAGCACGTATGGTTCGTACATAGTAATCATTATGTCTGGGATGTATACCGCTTGCTGCATTAACTAGCTGACTTACTGTTCCTGAAGGCTTGACACATGTAATAGCTGCAGAAGCCTCTATGCCTAATGTATTGGCCCATTTACTATTGGTGTTGACGGCACATAACCTAAGATCACTTAATAAGTCGGGTAAATTAGCTGCAGTCTTATTGGACAACATTTTATTATCCATGATGCCTGTCAGAGAAACTCCTAGCAAACGCTCTTCTTCTGTGTTGCGCGTCCATTGCCTACTCAATCCTTTAATGTCAGTTAAACAAGATTGTATAGTACCTAAGATGGTAGCAAGCTCAACCTTACTTTTTAGGGATTCTGGAGTATCGTCTGCTCTAACAACTACTTCGGATAAATTACAGAACTGCTTTGGGCGTAGTATAATCTCACAGCAAGGATTGGTTCCGTAGTCAATGTTGGCATCTCTCCTTTCGTATTTGGCTGCTTGCTGTTGAGCAGCAATGCGATTAAATATACCACGTTCTCCTGACTTAGAGTCGTACAAGGATACCCACTCCCGCATGAAGGTTCCTATGTCAGGTTTCTCTGTATAACACACAGAGTTGTTAGACAACGCACGTTGAGGTTCTGTGTCCCACCATGATCCTGCCTTTGCATGTCGCATACGGTCATCTGAAAGGTTGGACAGGCTAATCAGGGCTGATCTACGAACACCACCTACTACTACGACATCTGCAATTTTACACATAAGATCATGGCACTCAATACTTGATAACTTTCGCCCGGAAGCTTTCTTAAATGTGTTAGCAGTAAAAGTAAACAGGTTATCCAAGGGATCAGGACCACTAGCTCTACCACCAAAAGTTTTTAGTTTTGCTCCCGCTGGACGTATTCTTGACATGTCCCACTTAGGAACCATGCCAGCATACAAAAGATTAATCAATTCCTTATAACCACGATGCCAACCTTCCTTACTGTCCTGCACAATAATAGTTGTCTCGCTGTCATCAAATTCATCTGGTACTTTTGGAAGTTGTGCTATGTGTTGCCGTTCTACAGAGAACCCTACGCCTGTTCCGTGCATTAAAATATAAAGGCATTCATCAAACGCTCGTGGGCTATCAACAGGCATATAGCTACAATTGTATGCGGCAATGTGGTTGCGCTCTAATGCAGGGCCAGCAGTCATCATAGCCCTCATAGAAGGCATGACTTGCATGGTCACAATAGCTACATATAAATCTGTGTATAACTCTTTAGGCATGACATATTCATGTTTATCTTTTAAGTAATCTCTATAGAAGTTTAGCAGACGGGTTACGGTTTCTTGCCATGTTTCTCTTCTTTGGTTCTCCTCACTCCACCTAGCGTATCGTGACATAGCTATAACTCTTTGGTAATCACTCATTAAATTAGTCATGTATTTGTCCTCCAGTGCATTTAATATTAAGGCGTACAAGCCTTGTACCGTCTAGATGATCCACCAACTCTTCAAGCATCTCTTCAAGTTCCTCTGTTGGATCACCGTCTACAGGCATAGGAAACTCTTCTGCATCTAACTCCAGTAGCATAGATATTTTTGCTTTTACCTTCATTTACTTTCCATACTTCCAATTAGTTTGTGTAAATACCACTCTGCCTTTTTCAAGTCCTCCAGTTTGTTTTTGTAGTTTTCTCTCCATGTATACTTTAATACGTTACCTTTACAATACCCCTTAAATTCTTCGTCTGTAAGAGCGGCACGAATAGCTTGTATGCACTCTATACCATGTCTATTGTAGTGTGGTGGGCTATTAACCATATCTATAAATGAAATTGTCATCAAGCACTTCCTTTCGTATAGGAGTCTGGTGTTAGCAGTGTTGTGTCGGTTTCGTCATCACGAACAAGGGTAAGCATATTTTTTTGCACGTAGGCTTCAATCAATTCCCTAACGAAATTATTCTCTTCCATAGCAGGAATAGAAGCTGCCGCAAAATTACACAGTAGTAACATGTTTGAAAATTCCTCTGCCGATAAAGTTGTATCTTCTGTATTAGTTACAATGGATACCTGAACTTCTCCTGTCCATTGCGGTTCGCCATTTTCTTCCTCCTTTATTGGTTTTATTATAATAACAAAATCATCTGGTGTCAAATATTTATGCAGTGTAGTCATAGCTTAGTTTCCCCTTAATTTCAATTAATGGCTGCGGCATTAAGATTGCTTTTTCTCTTAGCCACTCTTTTGGAACCACTCTATCACAATAAACAATACTTTTTTTATTACACCAATCACCGTAGGTAGTGTTTGAGCCTTTTCTTATTTTACGATTACTGTTCTCAAACACAAACCTAATATCTAATTCACCATGTTGCTTTTTTATTTCTGCGTGTTTTCTTCTATCGGCAGTAGACCAAAATCCTTTTACCTCCAGTATAATACCGTTGTCGAGAACAAAGTCTGGTGTGTACGACCGAATAGAAAAATCCACCCATTTTATTTTAACTTTTTCATAGCGTATTTTGTGCCTAGCTTTTTTAATTTGCTTGGCAATAATCTCTTCAAGACCTGACCTAAAGCCCCGCTTTCGTACTTCATAGTATCCTTTTTTATTATACATATTATTTTTATATGATCTCTGCTACGGCGCAGCCAACTCATGAATTTTTAAATTATAACAGTCTGCTCTGACACGATAGTTATTACTAAGATCAACATCTCCCTTTTTCATAAAAATTGCTCTATTTAAAAACTCTTCTTTATCAATCTTACCTAAGTACCAACCCGTAGTGAAATCATTGCTTACCCGCACAAAGGCGTAGGAGTCACACAGTTGCTTAGTATTATACTTAGCTACGCTACAATCATATTCAGGCAGCGGTGTAACAGACGTTTGTTTGGTTTTTACATCTACCTTCTCTCCATCAGAAAGTACGATATCATATTCATAGGTATTTTGCCACTCTCCTCCTAAAAAGGATAGTGCCACTTGTTCACCCAAAAAACCTGCTAAATTTCCTTTACCTTTCAATATAGAGTTATTTAATTTTCCCATCTCCTTTGCTTTTTGCCTAGCCATATCTAGCATCTCTAAGGATATTGTTATTTCTTTCATTGTATATATCTCCAAAAAATAAGAGGGAAGTTTTTAGGCTCCCCTCTATGATAAGTAAACATTATTTTAGAAACGGGTAAAGCCTAGCTTGGCTGCTACGGACCCAGTAGTTGTATAGCCAATTTTTCGTAGTTCTTCTGTTAAGTCAGAATCAGCTTCTCGCCGTGCTTCAATCGCTGCTCTAACCCCAGACATTCGCTTATTCTTCAATACTAATCGTACATCTCGTAACTGTGTAGACAGTTCTTCAACTGTTTGCTGCAGTTCCTCTACTGATAGACTCTCAAACACGTTTACTTCTTCATTAGTTGACATGGGCATAATCTCCTTTCTCCATAGATATATAGCTAATGATGGGCTTAATTTTTGCCTTACTTACTTTTGACGCTTCTTCACTCAACCTATCTCCCCAACAGGCATGTCTGAAGTTACAAAAGTTACATTCTGTATTCAGTACATACCTTCCTGTTTCTTTTCTGTAGAAAGTTTCTTTGACAGGAGTAAAGCATCTACGAAACTCATTATTTTTTATAGTTGTTACCGTTTTTTCTAAGTCTCGCTCAACCTTTGCTGGGTCACTAGTATACTTAACATACTTAAACTCCCCAGTGGAATGGTTCACAACCCACCATCCTCCGGGTTCTACATTCTTACCTTTAGCATAAACAGTTAGTTGTCCAACATAACCAAATGGATCACTCTTTTCTATGCTATCGCCGTCAAGCCACTTGTTCTTGTAACTCCAAGGACTTGTGGATTTAATATCGTCTACCTTATTGTCTAGAACAAGATCATATTCACCAGATACTTTTTCTCCAGCTATTTCTGTTTCAATTTTTTCTGGCTTCTCGAATGTGGCTCCTGCCTCTTTAAGCACTCCCTTGAATACAGCTTCCGTAATATCTCCAATCATCATTCGTAACAAGAAATGTGCAGGGGGAGGAATAGCAGCCTCTGGCTTATTTTTTTGAAACCAAAGTTGGCAAGGTACTCTACCTATATTACTTGCACGTAACCTAAATCCTCCTTCCCGTTTTTTAAACTGTTTACGTACTGCTTCTTCCACATGCTTAACAATGCCCTGCACATTTTCTTCCGACATTGTAGATTCACCTTGCCGCACATCTTCAAGGTATGAATGTACTAGTAGCTCTACGGGATGTTCCAGTTCCATATTTAGTTCCCTTCATCTACTGTAATGAAACCCTCAATGACATCTTCTTGTTCTGAAGTTAGTGTGTTGTTATTGGCATTCTCCTCATATGAAGTCTGAATATACTTATTATAATTGCTTACCCAAGTTTGAAAATGCATAAGCATGTCATTATCTTCCGGCTGAGAAAGTTTAACCTCTTTGGTTAGGTCAACGGTACAGACAGGTTGATACAACATATTGCCGTTAGCCATAGGGGAACCCTCTGTAAGCAACTCTACATTGTGTTGAGGAAACAACCGGCCTGCCTGCCTGTATTTGGCAAGAGCTTCACCCATAAGTTTGAAAGCCGTGTTGTTTTCTATTTCCCATATAACAGGTATTGTAGCCGCTTCTGTTTCTACAGTCTCCCCCTCTTCGTTGAGATATGAATTGATACTAACAGTACCAAATACCGTTCTAACCCGCCTGACAGAAGTAATCAACTTCCGGGTATCCTCTGGCAATTCCTTCCATTCCTTAACGAAACCAGATGGCCTACCACAATTAAACCCACCGGACTCATCAATTATATCAGAGGAATTAAAAGCCTTATAATCAGCAGTAAAAGCAGACTTTATATATTTACCATTTCTGCCATACTTGTCGGGTTTTTGATAAGGCATCCAGCGATTGTATCTAAACCGTTGCAGAAAGGGCCTTAGAGTGACGTTTTCGCAGTACTTATACACACCACTACTATCATCCAAACGATATGTTCCACCGGGAACTACCTCTAATTGACGCTGTTTACCATCCTTTTCTATAGTTCCCATAATGGATTTGTTCCAGATACGAAGTCGAGTAAGGCTGTTTGTAGAGTTTGTGGAAGCTGGTTTCCCGTCCTCAATACCCATTGCCGCAGCTACCATATCGTAATTCGTGTTATCAATCGTGACTAGTTCAGTTTCCATGTTATTTCCTCTCAATTTGCTAAAAAATATTGCACCATTATACGGGTTTCGATAAAGATGTCAAGCGTATTCGTTTAATTCCATCCAATTTTTTCCCATTTTACAGTCTATTATAAGGGGCACACTAAAATTTACTTTGAAGTTGCTAAAAAATACAGTCCTCAATTTTTGTTCAGCTATTGTTATACACTCTCTAACTAACTGTTCTTCTTTTGGGTACACATCTACTACGATACTGTCATGTACACTATTAACTATAATACTATTCAACTTTTTATCCCGCATAACACATTCAACTAGTAACAAGGCAGTTTGCACAATGTCCGTAGAGATGGATTGTACGGGATAATTTTTCACTGCTGTAAAATGTGTAATAGTTCCTCCTTCTTTTCTTTTGACATCAGGAAATTTAAACTGCCTTCCAGTTGGCGTAGTAACCATACCAGTAGACATAACTTCATTTGCTAATTTACCATGCCAGCTAGCTATACCATAGTATTTTTTAGTAAATAGCTTATAGTACGCAGCCTCTGCTGCCGTCCTACCAAACCCAGTAGCCCCAAATAAAGGTGCAAAGGTATGTGCTTTAGCTTCTTGTCTAGTTGTGGCCTGACCATACTTTGAAATTATCTCTGCCGTGTAACTATGTACGTCAAAGCCAGTATCTATCTCTTCCTTGGCAATCTCATCATCCCCCAGAAAAGCAGCGGCCCTAAACTCAAGTTGAGCAAAATCAGCTTCAATAATACTACCTTCTAACCAGCGTGATCTAAACACCTTCTTAATTGGAAAGGTTCCACCACGAGGCATGTTCTGTAAGTTAGGAGAATCAGAGGCCAAGCGACCTGTAGCGGTCCTGTGTTGCACTAACCTAACATGTAATCTACCATCCGACTTCATGAAATTAGTAATGCCCTCAACAAAAGAAGATATGTAAGTATCTAGAGCAGATAACCTACGCACTTTATGCAGAAAGCTTTGTGCATCAGAAAGCCCCTTCTGTCTGGCAGAGTTTTCTAAAATCTCCAGATTTACTTTGCTAGTACTGAAGCCATGATTGGCTACCCAACTTGCAGAAGGAGCAGAAAATCTTAGTCCAGCTATGGCTTTACTATCTATATACAATATACCTACGCGATTACATGTACGGCATATACGCTTTGCTTTTCCTACAGTACCGTCCTTTTTTACAGCTATATTAAATCCTCTACCAAAGCAATCCCTACATTGAATTGCTGTTGTTTTGTATACAATATCAGAATTAGTCGTAACAGCAGCAGAAAATGCTGTCTTCTTCATGTACCTAGAAAAATTAGTAGCCCATGTAGCCTTGTCTCTGGGCTTACGGCTATAAACAACCCTACTCAACTGTTCAGGAGAAGCCAAATTTATGGGGGTATCGCCCATGAGGCTGTGAGTTTGCTCCTCTAGCTCCTGTTGTATAGCATGTTGCTCTTTTTGAAACTCCTCCTTTACATCTAATAGTGCCTGTCTATCTACTCTAAAACCACGATAGTATATTTTAGCCAATAGAACACATACATCATTAGTCAACCCAATAATATGCTTTAGTGTAACATATTCTGGGCTAAACATTTTATGATGAAGGCAACAAAATAACTCTTGCGTAGCTCTCACATCTGTTAAACAATATTCTTGTAGCTCATCTCCAGCTATTTCGGCTACGGACATTCCTTTTTTAAGACTTTCCGAAAGCGTATCTAGTTTCTGGTTTTCTAAATCATATCGTTCTGCAATAGCTTGTAAGGACAAAGGTTCTTTAACCGCTTTCTGAAACAAGTATTCTACAAGCATAGTATCAAACACCGGGCCGTCGTAAGTAAAGCCTGTTTCCCATAACCATACTAATTCATGTTGAGCATTGTGACATATTAACACACTAGCCTCATCAAGCTGCTCTTGCAGTAGCTCCTTGGCGTTATCTGTACTGTGTGTGGAGTGATCAAACCAAAAGGATGACTCCTCACCAGTGTCCTTTTTTGTACACACTAAAACAAGCCTGTTGCCATCAGTAAATGGATCAAGAAGAGTTTTACCAGAGGGCAATTTAGACACTGTGTTTTCTATATCTACTGTAAGTTTCATGCTGTATCCTATGCGCTATACGTTGCAGTTTCGGGATCAAGTATAGTAATTACTCTCCCATGTTTTCCAGTCAACTTATTTTTCAACACTAGCCAATGGCGTTCTGGGCTTTCCTCCTCATTTTGCCCTTCAACCATTGGTGTTTTAGTTATACAGAATAGTACATCTGCTTCACTGGCCTTACCTGTTCTACTGCCCTCAAGCATACTCATGTTTACAAACACTTTACCCTCTGCTTCTGCGGATAATTGAGACATGGCAAACAGTACACAGTTATACTGCTTGGCTATAATTCTAAATCGTATGTAAGTAGCCTTCAATTGCTCGTGGTGGGCCGTGTAACGCCCTTCAGGCTGAAATTTATCTGCCATGTCCGCTATCACTATATCAGGCTCATAGGCTTTGATAGCACGTTCAACGCGATCTAAATCCCAACCTGTGGCGTCAGTAACCTTTAGTCTATCCTTGATGGGACTAAATAGTTTTTCTGCCTTGGCTCTATTCTTAACAATGTCCTCAATATTCATACCACAAGCAGCAGTAAGGTATCGTGCAGACACTCTGCTAGTATCCTCCTCGTTAGCTAAGACCATAATCTTTGCTCCCTGATGAGCAAAACCATTTGGTCCAGCACAGAGATAGGCATGACTACTTGTTTTGCCTGTGTTGGGCCGTGCTGCGCCTACAATTATCTGCCCTTGATTTACGCCGGGTATTAGCGTTGCAACTGTAGGTATATTAAACTTCCACCTAAACTTGAGATCGTTTTTCTTGAGTAGAGAATCTATGTCCATGTCTTCAAAGTACACTTTAAGTGCAGGCATAAAGTCTTCTTCTCTTCGGTCTACAAACTCAATAATCTTATGTAGTGAAGTCACCTCTCCATTAGACATCTTAAAAGCCATGTCCATCAATTCATTTGCGGCATCTTCTCTGTTCAGTTCGCGTAATACGTTTTGTGCTACATCCACGTTTAATCGTTCAGCTACATCTATCTTACGAAAGATTGCTTGATATGATTCTTTTTGTGCCGTAGTCAAAGTAGTATTCTGTGAAAAGAACAGAGCCTCTATGTCTGAAGGACCAAGCTCATTTTCATAGTCAACCATAGCACTATCTATAACACTTTTAATAGACCTAGTTTCTTTACTTCTAAATATCTTCTCCTTTGCTAAATTTCTGTTATTTTTATAGAACTCCCTGTCCATCAGTGTGCGAAGTAAAGCCAATTCCATTACATTCTCCTATCCTATTTTGAATATTCAATATATCATTTTTTCTAGCGTACTTCAAGTCATCTTCTAACTTTATAGCAAAGATATTTGCTGAACCAAGTTGCGCTCGTATTATGGAAGTGAACTGCAATGTCTTTTTTGCTGCATCTGGATCAAGGGCCACAAGAACTTTACTAAAATCTTTTAGCTGATTAATATGTTCAGGCAGTAGCGAAGTACCTAGCAGCGCCACACCCACACAATTCTTTACTGTCTTGGATATCCTAGCAGCGGATATACAGTCCTCTACCACTACTGCAGCACTGCCTACTCCTACTGTATAAGCGTACTGACTAGCTCCATACCGCTTCCACTTGGGTTTATTATATTTATTTCTAGACCGTCCTGTAGCATCGACAATCTTTTGATTGTATCGTATAGGAAACACAACTCTGTCCTCTCTTACATCGTATAACAGTTCTGTATCTACAATGTAATGTGCTGTTGCCCAATCTTCTACCTCCTTTCGTTTAGGCACCACGTAGTCGGGTAAAGAAAAATGGCTTTGTCTTTTAACTACCGCTTTCTTTCTAAGAGCATCTTGAACAGTGACAAAAGTAGTTTTGGTACCGGATAGATCACAACCTACTTTGTAGCAATTATAAAGAATACCTTCCAATGTTCTAGAAACAGTAAATGTGTTTCTTCCGTTACAGGCGGGGCAGTTTCCTCTGTGCCTGTCATCAAACTGTAAATCTAATTCGTTTATATATGTATGTATGTTGCTCATGTTTACCTATATGAATAATGAAGTATGATACCTATAAAATAGATACAAAAGATTGTAGCATTTAATGTGATGAGTGCTCTATCAAACCATAACATACCTACTACAAACCACAACGCAGTACCTAGTAGCATAAAGTAATAGTTCATAGGTATAATTTCAAGAGAATTAAGTGTAGCACCAATCAAAACTACTACAGTGGCAAGCCACTTTATGTACCAAGATAAGCCTCCTCCCGGTGTTACCTTTCCTATTTTAATTTCATCATTCATCATCGTATTCAACCTCACCCAAAAGTTCTTCAGTGGTCATAAGACTACGCTTAAATTGTTTCCATTCCTCACTTTCTTCCATACTGAACTGTCGCTTATTAGCAGCATTACGGGCCTGCTCTGTATTAATACACACATAAGGCATAAGACTCTCTCTACTCTTGTGTCCACTGTAAGCCATGATCTCCGTATCCGTAGCTCCGTGATTAGCAAGGTCAGTCAATACCGTTCTACGAATATCTCTTAACTGCAAACGAGAAGGTAACTTGGCCGCTACCATTATTTTTCTAAAGGTACGTGAGATATTGTGTTCGCTGTAGGGTTCAAGAGTAAGAGGGTTTGGTACAACCCACTTTTGAAAATCATATACTTCTTTTTGTTCTGTCAACATTTGCACAAGAGTATCGGACATAGGTATGCCAGCTATCCGCTCATTAGTTTTGAGTATAACTTCTCTGGTGTATAAACCATCTGTAAGGTTGTAGTTTTGCCATTCTGATAGCCGTATATCTTCTATACGTTGACCCAACTCTACATTAATACGCACCAGAAGACCTACATTGCGCCATTTAGGTACACCAAATGCAGTACCAAGAAAAGAAGTAAAGTCATCTGTATTCCACACAGTATTTCTAGGCGCAGCCTTTCCTCTTTCGACAAAGCACCAAGGGTTCTTTTCTAACAGGTCATACTTCATAAGTACATTCCATACACGAGTAACGATCTGCAATGTGTAGTTTGCAAATCTAATACCCTTACCATTTCCTACACTCTCCACTATCTTCCAATAAATATGTTGACACTTAGCTACTGTTAAATCTGTTATTTTGATATCCTTTACAGGAATATCATCTAACTGTAGATCACATAACCTCTGTAATTGGTATGCATATTGATTACGGGTTTTGTCCGCTCGTATCTTGGTTTTGAACTCCGGGGTTCGTGTATATTTTTCTATAACGTCTGCGACTTTGGCGTTTTGCAACTTCATCAGGATCATTCCTTTTCAAACGGCGTTCATGTGCAGCCTTAATTCCATACCAAATTTTCAACTTAAACTTCTTAATTACTTTACCTTCCTTTTTATCAGGATCACCAGTGTGGCTAGTCATGGTGGCCCACTTACGCCCTTCCTTAACATGTACAATTCGTAACCCACTACCTATTCTTGGTGCCTCATCACCTAAAGTTATATCATAGCGTGTTCCATACATTTTTTGTTTAATTGCATCCCACTCTTTCCACTTGTCGTTTATAGGTAATGCTTCTGGTTGAATAATTTTCTTTGGCCTACCTCTTTTATTGTGACGGCGCAAGAAAGCTGGTATCTCCAAGGCATTGTCTACCATAGTTTTTCTCCTCAATAATCAGTCCCATAGAGACTGAAAGTATTTTCCAAACAAGGCGAATCCATTTTTAATACGGGCTTCGTATTCGGTGGAACCCGGCTGTTCAATGGGAGCATAAAGACCAGAACGTCCCCACTCAATATTCTCAAAAGAAAAGATCATTTCATCCAATACCCAATCCCAACGGGCAAAGAAATGATCAGAGTCGCTTGTTGCATGTAGGCTGTTCATATCTACTTCTCCAGCATTTTTATGTGCAGCAATCTCTTTTGTTGTAGGCTTCAGGTGGTCTGGGCAGTCTTCTATATCAACATTAGGTGCACCATGCTTAGTGGCTCTAAGCTGCTTTAGCATGGGAAGTATTATATAAGAAAGCGTCTGATCCATATTCCATGTATCCCACGGGTCAATTCGTACTTGTATCTTACGATCACGTTCACCATCGTCAAAGTTTTTGTAACTACCTATAGTGACTCTCATCTTACCATCCTAACATTAGTTTAGTTTCTTCAGGGACCATGTCCATAGTGAATGGAGGATCAAATGTCGTAATAACATTAACCGATTCAACATTCTCTACCTCCCCTGCCTTGTGAATAGCGTGGACAATCTCATCCGCATAGGGACAGAATGCACTGGTGAGAGTGTGCGTAATGTCAACAACTCCTTCCTCCTCATCTGTATCTACGCTATAGATTAAACCTAGATCGTACACATTAACTCCATCCATTTCTGGATCATATACCTCCTTTAGGTTATTTATAATGTGTTGCCTATCAATAGGCAGTGCCACGCCTTTTTCTCTTTCAATCTTCTCCCTCAATAATTTTAGTTTGTCTGCTGCTGCTGTCATTTAAGTTTCTCCTTACCAGATAAATATTTAGGTTCATCACTATTATTGAGCCATTGTCTAAACCTTTTTAGTATCTGTCTAAACATATTAAAGTTCTTCTGGTTTGAAAACAGACTCTGCATAGCACCAAGAGCACATCTTATATTCATTGTATTCATCCTTTGTAATAGGTGAACCGCAAACTATACACTCCTTCTGTTGACTTTTAATAGCATGTTGCTTTTTCCAACTATCTTGTAGTTCCTTCGACCAAACCATATTACATTATCCTTTCGCTAACATCAACAGAAGTATGATAATGATCAGAAATAATTCTACGGATAGGATCGTGTGATACCATACCCATCTACTTTCGTAGACGTTCTTTACTGTCTTGTTGAAGAGTACCTTATCTTTAATATCCTTAAACACGGTCAACTACTCCTCCCTTTGCTGACAGTATGCTTTTACTCCACCACTTAGGGGCAGGAGTACCCTTTTCCCACTTGGCGAAGCGGGCCTTCTCTCCTGCATAATAATTACGATAGGCTTTAACAGGATTATACTTTACCTTGTACTGATCAGGCATACATTGAGGAAACGCTAGGCGGCGACCTCCGTCATTGAATAGTATTTCTTGTGGCGTATTCTGAAAAGGTTCGTACAATTCTTCACTAGAATGGTGTCTATCATATCTCTTTGTATATTCTTTACACAAATGTAAAAATAGAGAACATGTCCACATGTAGTTTTTTAAATTATTCCTCACCCATACAGTCGAGGGATGGTTTTTGTATGCTGCTTTGTACAAACTATGTTCATCTGCATACTCATTGTCAACAGCAGACATTCTATGTGCCGTACTTAGCATCTGTGCAGTTTCCAAGATCATCTTGACCACATGCTTGTCGCAGTGCATTGCGGCACAAATTTGTGGGTTTTCATGTAGTTTGAAAATATTCATGTGTATACTCCTTATTTGATTGTTGCCGTCACTAAAGGAACTCACCATCCTCAACTAGATTTAACCAACTAACAGGGAATAGTTTAGCACATCTCTCTGCAATTTGCTGGGCGATGCAACGAGTTTCTTTCTGTGCATCACTGGCAGTACGTTGTGTACACACCCGGTGGAATGCTGCTAGACTTCCTGTCCAGTACCATTCCGTATAGGCGGATTGAGGAAG
>TARA_R110002096_G_scaffold43479_21_pt1 | contig 15014 bp, 10 predicted proteins | sample TARA_R110002096 | Tara Oceans TARA_R110002096 (sample SAMEA4397295) | marine metagenome | biome: Polar Biome; feature: [DCM] deep chlorophyll maximum layer (ENVO:01000326); material: water (ENVO:00002006), including particulate matter (ENVO:01000060) such as... | depth 35 m | reverse complement strand
CCGCTGGTATTCGTTCCGCGTGTTTCTCGGTGAGCCGTGGAAACGGTCCGAGGGCAACGAGGTGCTGGCGCAATGGCACTCCACCCGTGACAAGTTCGTCGGTGACACCCGGGGTCGCGGGCCACCGCTCGCGCTGCGCGTGATCGACGGCTATTTCCGCATTTCATTCGGTTGGGACAAGAACTTCCGCAGCACGAAAAAGTCGCTCGCGCGCTACACACTGTGGTACGGGCCCGTGATTACCGGCCGCTGGGTCGAATGGACGGTGCGCGCCCGCTGGTCGTACGAAGACGACGGGATTATGCAGATTTGGCGTGACGGCGAGTTGATCGTCGATCGCGACGGGCCGAATACGTACAACGACCTGCGCGGTGTCTACCTGAAAATCGGCTCCTATCATCCGCGCGAACCACGCTCGATCCTGTTCGACGACGTACGCATCGGCAGCGAAGATCCGCGCGCCGCGGGAGGCACACCCTGAGCGCCCCCCCGGGTCGCCGATAAGGACTGCGGCGACGCTGCCGATACAAACTGTGGGCCAGTCGGCGTTGTTGTAGACTCGCGCGAGGAAAACGGCCAAAACAATTGTTGCATCAATGGAATTCTCATCTTCCATTGCGCATCATGCCGGCGTTTTTGATTGTTTAGTGACGAAGGAAATTCATGAAAGTTTCGGTATTCGGATTGGGCTATGTCGGCTGCGTAAGCGGGGCCTGCCTCGCGAAGCACGGGCACGATGTGATTGGCGTGGACGTGAACCCGGTGAAAGTGAAACTGATCAACGATGGCGAATGCCCAATCGTCGAACCGGGGCTCCCGGAGCTTATCGCCGAGGTCACGAACCCGGCGCGTCAGTCCGCCGGCGGATTCCGCGCGACGAACGACGCCGCCGAGGCGATCGCGAACTCCGATATCACGATGATTTGCGTCGGCACACCGAGTGATGCCTCCGGGAACGTGAACCTCGACGGAGTCCGGCGCTGCGTTCAGTCGATCGCCGAGATGCTCGCCGCGAAGGATGATTACCACGTCGTGGTCGTGCGCAGCACGGTGCCGCCCGGCACGACCGACAGCCTGATCGGGTCGGGCGCAGCCATTCCCGATGCCGTGGCGGCGGGGCGCCTCGGTTTTTGTATGAATCCGGAGTTTCTGCGCGAAGGCAGTTCGATCGACGATTTTGAGAACCCGCCGGTAACGATCATCGGCGAATCGGATCAGAAAGCCGGCGAAATCATCGAATCCCTGTACGGCTTCATCGATGCCGCGGTCGTGCATCTCGACCTGCGCGCCGCCGAAATGATCAAATACGTGAACAATGCGTTCCATGCGCTGAAAGTGACATTTGCGAACGAAATCGGCTCGCTGTGCAAGTCGTTGTCGATCGACAGCCATGACGTCATGAACGTCGTGTGTATGGACGACAAGCTGAATATCTCGCGCAAATACCTGACCCCGGGGTTCGCGTTCGGCGGCTCGTGCCTGCCGAAGGACCTGCGCGCGTTGAATTACATCGCGCGCCACGAGGATATCCAGTTGCCGCTGCTCGACAGCATGCTGCCGAGCAACCGCCTGCTGATCGAACGGACCGCCCAGCGCGTACGCGACCTCGGCAAACGCAAGGTGAGCCTGCTCGGGCTGTCGTTCAAGAAAGATACCGACGACCTGCGTGAATCGCCGTTTGTCACGCTGGCCGAGGAGTTGATCGGCAAGGGTTTCGAACTGCAGGTGTTCGACACGAACGTGTCGGTTTCGCGCCTGATCGGCGCGAACGCGGCCTATATCAAGGAACATCTGCCGCATATCGACAGCGTAATTTCCGACGACCTCGAAAGCGTCGTCGCGTTCGGGGAGGTCATCGTCGTGTGTAATTACGAAGACGCCTACGGTCCGCACCTGGCGAAACTTGCCGCGGACAAGACGGTCGTCGACCTCGCCCGCATCGCGGACGACCTGCGCGGCGGTTACGCTTACGAGGGCCTGGCCTGGTAGCGATCGAACGTTCCGTGCGTATTCTCTTCCTTTCCCAGCGCTTCCTGCTGCCGATGGATACGGGCGGCAAGATCCGCACGGGAAAAATCCTCGAGCAGTTGAGCCGCGAACACGAGATCGTGATCGTCGGCAACTACGACCCGGTCGCGGACGGGCCGCGGCTCGAGGAAATGCAGCGCTTCTGCCGACGCTACGTGCCCGTGGCGTGGAAAGAGCCGGCTCGCGGCAGTGTCGCGTTTTACTGGCGGCTGGCGAAAAACCTGCTGTCACGATACCCGGTGACCGCGTTGAACGATTACTCCCGTGAACTCGAGCGCGCGCTCCTCGACACGCTCGCCGGGGAGTCTTTCGATTTGGCCATCTGCGATTTCGTGCAATCGGCACTCATGTTCAAACACGTCACCGGCATCCCGACCCTGCTGTTTCAGCACAATGTTGAAGCGAAGATCGCGTTACGTCATCTCGATGCGGCCACGAACGTTTTTACGCGTACGCTGTGGTCGGGCCAGCATCGCCGGATGTTCGCGTTCGAGGCCGAATCCGTGCGCGCGTTCGACAAGGTGATCGCGGTATCGGATAACGATGCCGATATATTCGCCGCCGAATACGGCGCCAGGAATGCCGTCAGCATACCGACCGGGGTTGACGTCGACTTCTACGAGCCGGGGACGAGCGCCGCGATCAAGCCGAACCGGATCGTGTTCTGCGGGTCGATGGACTGGTTGCCGAATGAAGACGGGATCAAGTACTTCCTCGCGGAAATTGCCCCGGCGCTGTCGGCGCTGGAGGACGACTGGGAACTCGTCGTGGTCGGGCGCAACCCGTCCGAGGCGATGAAAGCCGACGCCGCAAGACTGGGCAACGTCGAGCTCACGGGCTGGGTCGACGATGTCAGACCTTACCTGCGCGAGGCGGCCGTGTGCATCGTCCCGTTGCGGATCGGTGGCGGCACGCGGATGAAGATCTACGAGGCGATGGCGATGGGCAAGGCCGTCATATCGACGACCGTCGGCGCCGAAGGTCTCGATGTTACCGACAACGTGAACATCCGGCTCGTCGACGATCCGGCGCAGTTTGCCACGGCGATGAGCGAACTGCTGCGGGACCCGGCGCGGCGAGATGCGATCGGTGAAGCCGCGCGCGAGCTCGTCGTGGAGCATTTCGGCTGGGCCACGGTAGCCGCGCGCTTCGGCGAGATCTGTCGTGAAACCGCCGAATCGGAGCGCCACGATGGGCATCGTACGTAACGTCATGGCTGTAACGGCCCGGCTGCCGCGCGCATGATCACGGTGTTTGAATGCCTGTTCTGGACCGCGTCCGTACTCACGGTTCTGCCCTATGTCATCTACCCGGCGCTGTTGTACGTTGCGGTTGCCCTGAAACGAAAAGCCGCGCCGACCCCGGAGCCGGCAACGTGGCCGTCCGTCACCGTCGTGGTCTCGGCCCATAATGAAGAAGCGGTGATCGAAACGAAGATCCGCACGACCCTGGCACTGGACTATCCGGCTGAGAGTCTCGCGGTTGTGATCGTGTCCGATGCCAGCACGGACGAGACGAATGCGATCGTGGGCCGGCTCGCGGCCGAAGATCCACGCGTGCGGCTCGTCGAGATCACCGAACACCGCGGCAAGACTGCCGGTCTGAACATCGCGATGGAGACAATCACGAGCGATGTCGTGATCTTTACGGACGCAAATGCCATTTTCGCCGCCGATGCCGTCCGCGAAATCGCGCGCGAACTCGGTGGCGAGAACGTCGGCTATGTCGTCGGCTCGGCCCTGTATACGAGTGAACCGGGTTCCACGGCGGGTGGCAACGAGGGGCTGTACTGGAAGTACGAACTCGCGATCAAGCGGCTCGAGTCCACGTTCGAATCCGTCATCGGCGGGGACGGCGCGATCTACGGTATTTGGCGGCGTCACTACGAACCGCTGGCGGCCGAGGACATCAACGACTTCATGAACCCGCTGCATATCATCGGCGCGGGCTATCGCGGCGTTTTCAGTGCGAATGCCCGCGCGTTCGAGGATCCCGCGAACGATTTCGCCAAGGAGTTTCGCCGTAAACGGCGCATCGTGTGCCGCACGTGGGGAGCGTTGTTGCGTTACGGGATCGGGCGCCTGTACAGGGCGAATCCGCGCTACACTGTTATGCTCGTCGCCCACAAGCTCGTACGCTGGTTTACCCTGCTGTGGGCCATGATTGCGCTCGCGTGCAATGTGGCCGTGCTTCTGCTCGGCGGGCCCGGGATCTATGTGCTGACGTGCGGCTTGATCGTGTTGTCGATCATCCTCGCGCTCACAGGCTGGCGGCGCTCGATCGCCGGTCCCGAAGTGCCGGCGTATTGCGGCATCCCGTATTATTTCTACCTGTCGAACCTGGCGGCACTGCTCGGCATTATCGACTACGCGCGCGGTAACCGTTACGTGACGTGGCAACACGTACGGTCCTGAGCGCAGCAGGGCAGCGAAAACATGTGCGGCATCGTCGGCGTTTATCATTTCGATCGTAACTTTACGGTGCGCGAGCAGGATCTCGTTGCCATGGCGGATGCGATCGTGCACCGCGGGCCGGACGATGCCGGCTATTACGTTTGCGGCAATGTCGGCCTCGCGATGCGCCGGCTCAGTATTATCGATTTGGCGGGCGGCCATCAGCCGATTTTCAGCGCGGACAAATCGAAAGCGATCGTTTTCAACGGCGAAGTCTACAACTACCGCGAGCAGGCACGCACACTGGATGCGCGCGGCTACGTACGCACAACCGTCTCCGATACGGAAGTCACGCTCGGCCTTTATAACGAGTTCGGCATCGAATCGCTCGAACGCCTGAATGGCATGTTTGGTTTCGCGATCCACGACAAGTCGACGAACCGGTTGCATATCGTCCGCGACCGGATCGGGATCAAGCCGCTTTATTACTACCGCGATGCGGACAAGATCGTGTTCGCGTCCGAGATCAAGGCGATCCTGAAATATCCCGGGGTGCACGCCGCGCTCGACACGGCGTCGCTGCCCGCGTATTTCAAATACGGCTTCACCCCGGCGCCGCGCACGCTGTTTACCGGGATCTCGAAACTGCCGCCGGCACACCGGATGGAACTGAACGGCAATGACGTCCGGATCGAACGCTACTGGCAGGTTTCATTCGCCGATAAACTACGTCTCGGCGAAACGGCGCTGCTCGAACGACTCGATGAACTGCTGTCGAACGCGGTCGAACTGCAGATGATCGCGGACGTACCGCTCGGCGCATTCCTGAGCGGTGGCCTCGATTCGAGCGGCATCGTGCACCTGATGCGCGAGAACGGCGCCGATCCGATCAAGACGTATTCGATCGGGTTCGAGAACGAATTCGGCATGCACGACGAATCCGCGGACGCGGCCGTATTCGCGCGCGACTACAACACGGATCATCACGCGATCCTGGCGACCCCGGACGTCGAATCGCTGATCCCGCGACTCGTCGGCATGCTCGACGAACCGCTCGCGGATTCCTCGTTCGTGGTCACGTATCTCGTCTCGCAGCTGGCGGCCGAAACGGTCAAGGTGATCCTGTCGGGGGTCGGCGGCGACGAGATCTTCGGCGGCTACCGACGTTACCTGTTCTCGAGTCTCGACCGCTACTACAATTTTCTCCCGGGCATCGTGCGCGAACGTATGTTGCCGGCGCTCGCTGAGCGAATTCCGGCGGACCGCAACAATCCACTGCTGAACAACCTCCGTCTCGCGAAAAGTTATCTGTCGAATGCCGGTGGTGAGCCGCTCGAGCGCTACACCGGCTACCTGTCGTTGTTGACGGACGAGCGGATCGACGACTACCTCGTCGGTGGCGCCGGTGGCGGCTTCGAGTGGCTGGGTACGGAGTTCGATGCGAGCGACGCCGAGCATGTGCTCGACAAGGTGATGTATTTCGATCTGAAGCACTCGTTGCCGGAGCAGTTGCTGATGCTGACGGACAAGATGACGATGGCGGAATCACTGGAAGCGCGCGTACCCTACCTCGATCATCGTCTCGTCGAACTGCTCGCGCGGACGCCGCCGAAGTTTCGCGTGCGCGGTTTTCAGTTGCGTTATTTACAGAAACAGTACCTGCGCGGCCGCATCCCCGATTACGTTCTCGGGCGTAAAAAGAAGGGGTTCGGCGCCCCGTTCGGGGGCTGGATCCGCGGCGGCCTGAAAACGATGGTGCAGGACTACCTGAGCGAAGATCGGATCCGGCGCCAGGGCCTGTTCAATCCCGAGGTCCTGAACGCGGCGGTCGCGGAGCATATGAGCAAAAGCGAGGACCGCACGGACTTCATCCTCGCGAACCTGTCATTCCAGATCTGGTTCGATCAATATCTCTCGGGCGGCACCGCATCGGGTGCTTAAACCGCCTGCCGGTTCATGCTGATGAAACTACTCGTGTTCACGACGCTGTACCCGAACGCCGCGCAGCCGCATCATGGATTGTTCGTCGAAAAGCGTCTGCTCGAGTTGATCCGCCGTTACCCCTGCGACGTTCGCGTGGTGGCGCCGGTCCCGTGGTTTCCGCGCTGGCTCGGCGGTGGGCGCTACGCGGCATTCGCACGGGTGCCGCGACGCGAAACGCGCTCAGGGGTCGAGATTTCGCATCCGCGTTACCTCGTGGTGCCGAAGTTGACGTGGCGTTTCGCGCCGCTCATGCTCGTCTTGGGGGCGCTGCGAACGGTTCGGGGCCTGCGCCGCCAGGGGTTTGCCTTTGACCTGATCGACGCGCATTTCGTTTTTCCCGACGGGGTCGCGGCGCAAATGCTCGGGGGCCTGTGTGGGGTACCCGTGTGTATTACGGCACGCGGATCCGACATCAACGATTCGCCACGCTACTGGCTGCCGCGGCGCATGATCCGTTGGGCGATGAGCCGCGCGAAAACGCTGATCGCGGTCTCCGGCGAACTCGCGGCGAAAATACGCGCCTTGACCGATACGCCCCCGGTCGTGCACGTGCTGCCGAACGGGGTCGATCGCGGCCGGTTCTTCCCGCGCCCCGAAGCGGCGCTGCGCGAACGCCTCGGCGCGGCTGGCCCGATCGTGCTGAGCGTGGGTAATCTGCGGGAACTGAAAGGGCACGATATCCTGATCCGCGCCGTCGCGACATTGCCGGGGGTATCGCTCATTATCATCGGAACCGGCGAGGAGGAGACAAACCTGAACCGCTTGATCACACAGCTGGGGGTCGCCGATCGGGTGCGCCTGCTCGGAGCGGTGGACAACGCCGAGCTGCCCGCTTATTACAATGCCGCCGACGTCTTCGCGCTGGCCTCGAGCAGCGAAGGCTGCCCGAATGTCGTGCTCGAAGCGATCGCGTGTGGAACCCCGGTCGTCGCCACGGCCGTGGGCGCGATCCCGGAGCTCGTACCATCATCGTGTCTGCGCCTGCTCGTTCAGGGGCGAACGCCAACGGCGTTCGCCGAGGCTTTGCGCACCTGTCTCGATGACCCGCCGGCCGCCGCCGAACTGCACGCGAGGGCTGAAACGTTCGGCTGGGACACGACGTGCGAGCGGCTGCGGACCATCCTCGTTGACAGTGCGGCCTGAGCCCGAAACCGAACGCAGCATGATCCAGTCGAACCGAAACAGCGCGCCGACGTGTCCTTAACGCCGCTCATTTTTCTCGGCCTGTTCGCGCTGGGTATTGTCGCGGCATTTTTCGTGCACCCGAAATACGGCCTGTATACGTATTTTCTCGCATTCTTCATGTCGCCGGACAAGACGTGGTGGGAAGACCTCGTGCCGGATATCCGCTATTTGATGATCGCGGGCTCTGTCACCCTCATTGCATTGCTCGTTCAGAGTACGAAGTCTTCGGGCCTGAAGTGGACGGAGATCGGCGGTTTCAAAATATTCATCGCGTTCGTCGTGTTGCTGTTTCCGATGTATTTCTGGGCGGTCGATCCGGAGGAGCACTGGGAAGGTTGCATCCTGTACGCGAAGCACCTGTTGATCACTTACGCTATATACCGGATCGCTATTGATCGTGAAATGCTCAAAACGATTTCGCTGGTCATGATTGTTGGTTGTACGTGGTTCGGCTGGCAGGCGTTCGGAAAGTCTGGCGATCGTCTTGAGGGCGTAGCGGGTGCGATCTCCGACGCAAATACCCTCGGTATGCATATGGTGACGGGCGTCTTGATCGGTGCAATGATGCTTCTTGGGTTCAGGGGACGCTACAAATGGGGCGCGTTTTTGTGCATTCCGCTGATCCTGAATACCGTGATTCTGAGCGGCAGTCGTGGTGCGTTCCTCGGGTTGGTATCTGGCGGCATCGCTGCTGCCGTATTTTGCCCGCGCCGATTTCGCGGCCAGTTCGGGTTCCTGTCGATGCTGGCTTTAGTGTTGTTTCTCATGCTTGCACACGATCAGTTTCTCGACCGGCTTGCCTCGATATTTCTTGTTACGGAAGGACAGGAGGCGATGGACCATAGCGCGGCGAGTCGTTTCGACATTGCTGCTGCTGGGTGGGAAATGGCGAAAGATTATCCGCTTGGCGCTGGTCACAAGGGCACGCGGGCGCTGAGTCCCGGCTATATGGACGCACGCCTACTCAGTCACGGCCGTCGCGCTGCGCACAACTCGGTCATGGCCGCGCTCGTATCCTATGGATTCATCGGTTGCGGCTTGTACCTTATGCTGTACCTGTGGTCCGCGAAACAGCTGTTTCGTGTGAAGAGTATCGCTGAATTCGATCGCGACACCGACCTCGGTATTTTCGCCGCGATGTTCGCCGCGGTGCTCGCGAGTGTGTTTGCCTCGGGAATGTTTTCGAATTACGTCTTCGCCGAAGTGCAGTTCTGGATGATCGGTATGATCGCAGCGACGATGAATCTGCCGGAAGTTCGCGAGCGATCAAGCGTGTCCCGCCAGACGTATGACGAACGTTCTGGCCGGCGGCGGGCCCACCGGCCGGGACCCAGGTACGGTTCGTGATGTGAGGCTCGGAACGGGTGGCGAGAAATTTTTTGATTGCAGCCGGGTTCGCCATTTTTATTGGCGTGATCATCGGGCTGACACGGCCGGATCCCGTTGCAAAACTCGCGGACGAATTCAGTGTTGGCGACGTTGGCTACGTCAATATGACCAGTGCAGTGCCGCCGCCGGCCCCCATCGGTGACGCACAGCAGTTTTTGCGATGGCAGACGGATCTCCGCTCGCACCTGACAGACGTTTTCGACTTTCGCCAGGTAAAACCGCGTGAGGTACAGACGTCAGTCGTGCGAACGGAAACGCTGCGCGGTGGCCTGATCCGCGAAACGCTCACGTTCGTGAGCCTCGACGGAACGCACATTCCCGCGGTTTTGCACCGGCCGCGGGGGAGCGACACGATGCCGGCGGTTCTTCTGATCCCGGGGCATACAAAACCCGATGAATCCGGCCTCGCGCAACTTGTCTACGATGAAGACAGCTATCAGCACGCCGCCGCTACGGCGCTTGCTCGCGCGGGATTCGTGACCCTCGCATTCGAACTGCGCGGATTCGGTTTGCTGGGCGCGCCGCATAATACAGATCATCGTCTCGTCGCCTACAACGCACTGCTCGAAGGATCGTTCTACAAGCGCATCGTGCTTGCGGACGCGCTCTATGCGCTTGCTGCTTTGCGGTCGTTCGACTTTGTCGATCCAGCGCGTGTAGGTGTCGCTGGGGCATCACTAGGTGGTGAACTCGCGGTCACGCTCGGCGCCTTGTCGAACGACGTGCGCGCCGTATATTTTTCGGCGTTCGGCGGAACCGCTGGGCCTTTCGGTTACGCTTCAGGCGACCGCGGAGCGCAACCGCACTACTGTCATATTATCCCCGGATTGATACGGCTGATGCGTCGGGAAGACATCGTTCTGCTGCTCGCGCCCCGGCCGACGCTGGCACTGCGCGGTAGCGAGGATCGGCCGTTGACCGAGGCATTTCGCTTGGGTGTCGCGGCCGCATGGTCAGCCGCGGGCGCGGGGGATGCCGTCGAACTTGTAGTCATGCCCGATCGAGGGCATGAATTTTTCGTGCCCGAAGCCGTGGGTTTCTTCTCTCGCGCGCTTTCTACAGCGGCCCATCGGTGACACCGAACGATCCGACGAGTGCCACACCGCCGCCCCTGCGCGGCCAGCTAATCCGCGGCGCCGCATGGATGGTGGCGACGAAGTGGGGCGTGCGCCTGCTCGGGATCATCAGCACGTTCATCCTCGCCCGCCTGCTCGAACCGGAAGACTTCGGGCTCGCGGCGATGACGATGGTGCTCGTCGCGAGCGTGAATATCCTGTTCGAATTCGGGGTCGACTACGCCGTGATCACGAGTTCTTCGGCGGATCGCGCGACGCTGGATACGGGCTGGACGCTGCGGCTGTTGCAGGCGCTCGGTGCGGGCGCCACGATGCTCGCGCTGATCCCGTTCGCCGGATTCATTTACGACGATGAGCGGGTCGTGCCGATCCTGCTCGTCGTCGCCGTCGCGTCGATGGTGCGCGGCAGTGCGAATATCGGAGTCGTCCTGTTCCGCCGCGAACTCGAATTCCGTCGTGAATTTACTTACGAACTCCTGACGAAGGTGGCGGCGATGATCGCGACCCTCGCGCTCGCGCTGTGGTTGCGCAATTACTGGGCGCTCGTCATCGGCATCGTCGTCAGTTACGCCGCCGAAGTCGTGTTCAGTTACGTGATGCACCCGTACCGGCCGCGCTTCTCGCTCGCGGCGTTTTCCGCGATTTGGTCGTTCTCGAAATGGATGCTCGCAACCCATATTGGCAACCATATCGCGACCCGTATCGATCGCGTGTTCGTCGGTGCGCTCGGCGGGCCGCAGGTCGTCGGGCATTATTCAATCGGTGGCGAAATCGCGAACATGGCGGGTCCGGAAATTACCGCGCCGGTGTCACGCGCCCTGATCCCGGGGTTTGCAAAACTGCGCGACGAACCGGCGCGGCTCGATCAGGCGTACCTGAAATCGCTGGCCGCGGCGGCGCTCGTTGGCGCGCCGTGCTCGATTGGTCTTGCGCTCGTCGCGCCCGCGTTCATTCCGATCGCGCTCGGTCCGAACTGGGACGCCGCGGTTCCGGTCGTGCAGATCCTGTGTTTCTATGCGCTGTTGCGTACGCTCGTGACCGCGAGCGCCGTGCTGAACATGGTTTCGGGGCATATCGATGCGGTGGCAAAAATCGCGCTCTTACGTGCCGCGCTCACGCCGTTCGCGGTGTACGCGGGATTCCGGCTTGCCGGCATCGAGGGGATTGCGTGGTCGAAAGTGTTGCTCGTAGCCTTCAATTTCTGGGCCATTTCGTGGCTGGTCACGACTACCCGCGACATCAACCGCGCGCGCCTCGTCGACGTCGTCTGGCGTCCGCTCGTTGCCGCCGCCCTCATGGCCGGCGCGGTCCGTCTGATCACCGGCTTCGTCGCAACGGGCGCGGACGGACTCGTACTCGGCGTCCAGATCACGACGGGAGCCATCACTTACGCGCTCGCGGTGCTCGGTTTGTGGCTCGGGTGCGGTAAACCGGGCGGGATCGAACGTGACGTCCTCGAGATGCTCGCCGCCCGCCGCCACCGAAGCGCCGCGGCGGGGCAAAAATCATAGTGCGCAACGAAGCGATTCGGTACTGCGATGAAGCTTGCGCTTCGTCTCGACCGGACGGCAAGAGCGGGACGGACCGGGCGCCGGGTCCGCCGCGCGATCGTTCCCGCACGTGGCGCGCGTCGTTAATCGTCGAAGTGGTAGCGATAGCCCCGGGCCGCAAGCAATTCCGTATACAGGCGGCGATAGGCCGCGATAAACGTCGCCTGGCTGTAGCGGTCGACAACTTTCGTGCGGTTCGTCGCCCCGATCCGGCGCCGCGCCGGTTCATCCAGTGACGCGAGCGCCGTGGCGAGCGCCGCGGGTTCGTCGGACGGGAAAAACACGGCATTCTCGCCCTCGTCGAGCCACGTGCGATGACCCGCAACGTCGGACGCCACGACCGGCAGCCCGCAGGCCATTGCTTCGAGCACGGTGTTGCTCATGCCTTCGGAGAACGAGCAGTTCACGTAGATATCGAACTTGCCGTACCAGTCCTCCGGGGCGTCGGTAGCGCCGGGAAACTCGATGAAATCCGTCGCCCCGAGTTCTCGCGCGAGCGCATCGAGGCGTTCGAGCTCACTCCCCGCGCCGACGATGACGAGCCGGTAACGCGGCGTCCCGTACTCGCGATTCAGCAACGCCACGGCGCGTACGAGGCACGGGAAGTTCTTGATCGGTTCGAGGCGGCTGATACTGCCGATGACGATTTCCTCACCGCGCCGCGCCTCGGTCGGGGCAAACTTAGCGACGTCGACCCCGTTCTGGATCACGGTGATCGCGTTGTCACCGAGCCCCCAGACTTCGCGTACGCGCCTGGCGATCGGATCGTTCACCGGCACGATCCGATCCGCCGCACGCGCGAGCAGACGCTGGACAAGCGTGCGGCGCCAGCGCAATTGCTCCGGCAGGAAGCGGCTTGCGCCGTGCTCGCCATGCACGGCCACGGGCACGTGCGCGAGACGCGCGCAAACGATGCCTTCGAGCATGGATACCCAGTTATGTGAATGCACGATATGCACGTCATGCGCGCGCAGGTAACGGCGCAACGCCGCGATCGCGCGCACGTCGATGCCCGGTTGCGCGTGCAATACCTCGTGTGTGACCCGCGGGCCAGGCTCGAGGAACGCGCCGTCGGAATCGCGCAGGGAAATGATATGGAAGTTGACCCGATCGGTGGCGAGTCCGTCGATCAGGCGCAGGATCCGGCGTTCGAGGCCGCCGTAGCCAAACGCGAAGACGACGTGGGCGATATTCAGTTCATCGATTGTCTGCAAGGTGTCCGTCCGCGTCGTGATGTAGCGCTGAACGTGAATTCTACGCTACCGGCCACGTTCGCGGCGTGCGTCAGGTCGCGCGTATCGCTAGTGTCTGCGGGTCGGCATTACGCGCGTCGCATAACCCGGCAAGCGGTGCCTTGGCGAAGGGACGCACCGTAACGCATCCAGTATAATCCCCGGGTCCTCCACACGCCGTTCGCCCGCAACGTTCATGTCTTTCGAACTGCTGCACCAGTCCCTGTACGCCAACGCCGAAGCAAACCCCGATGCCGCGGCGCTGATCGTGCACAAAGGGGCATCCGTCGACTACGGATCGGTCGTGGCAAGCATCGAAACGCTCGCGCGCCAGTTTCAGGCAGCCGGGGTCGGCGCCGGTGATCGCATTGCCGTATACCTGCCGAAAACGCTGCTGAGCGCGCTTGCGCCGTATGCGGCGTCATTGATTGGGGCCGTCTTCGTGCCCGTGAATCCGCTGCTGAAAGCGGCGCAATTGGGCCATATTCTGCGCGACAGCGAGGCGAAACTGCTCGTGACGAGCGCGGAGCGGGCGGCGCGACATGCGGCGCTGATTGCCAGTGAACCACTGGCCGGACGCGTACTCGTGGACGGTGAGCTCGCGGACCCGGACGGCTTCGCCGGGCGCGCGCTGACGTGGGCCGGGATCACCCGTGCGCGCGACCGCGATGCCGCCACAGTGGCCGTTCGCGCGCGCGCCGGGATCGCCGCGTTGTTGTACACCTCCGGTTCCACCGGTAATCCGAAAGGCGTCGTCGTGACCCACGCGAACCTGCTCGCCGGGATCGACAGCGTCGCCGAGTACCTGCGTCTGTCGGCGGACGATCGCCTGCTCGCGGTATTGCCGTTCAGCTTCGATTACGGCCTGAACCAGTTGACAACGGCGCTCGCCGTCGGCGGTACGTGCGTCATGTTCGAATACCTGCTGGCGCGGGACATCCTCACCGCGCTGGCTCAACACGACATTACCGGGCTCGCCGGGGTGCCGACGCTGTGGAGTCAACTCGCCGCGCTCGAGCCGGCGGACACATCATTCCCCGCGCTGCGTTATTTCACGAATTCCGGTGGCGCGTTACCGCGCAGCGTACTCGCCCGGATTCGTGCGTTGTTCCCGGCCGCCGAGCCGTTTCTCATGTACGGACTCACGGAAGCATTCAGGTCCACCTACCTGCCGCCGAAATATATCGATGAACGTCCGGGTTCGATCGGGATCCCGATCCCGGGCGCGGATATTGTCGTTATCAATGCGGCGGGGAAGCCGGCGGCAGCAGACGAAGAGGGCGAACTTGTGCACAGCGGCTGCCACGTGACGGCGGGATACTGGAACAACCCGGCCGCCACCGCGGAACGTTTTCGTGCCGTTCCCGGTGTCACCGATGCAAGCGGGAGGCCCGCGATTGGGGTGTGGTCGGGCGATATCGTGCGGACGGACAGCGATGGATTCCTGTACTTCGTGGGTCGCCGTGACGGGCAGATTAAAACGTCGGGCTACCGGGTGAGCCCGGAAGAGATCGAGGAGGCCGCCTACACGAGCGGGCTCGTCGATATGGCCGGTGCGTTCGGGATCGCCGATGAAACGCTGGGGCAGGTGATCGGGCTCGCGGTGGTGCCGCGGGCGCCGGCGAGCGGGTTTTCATCCGTGCAGGTGCTCGACGCGTGTCGCGCCGCGTTACCCGCTTACATGGTACCGAAGGAGATTTTCGTGCTCGACACGATGCCGCTGAATCAGAACGGCAAGGTCGACCGGCTCGCGCTGGCTCACACGTATGCGCCCGGGTATGCCGCGGCGGACGGATCCTGAGGTGAGCGAAGCACGCCAACACGCGCGGTTGTCCCGGGTACAGCACGACCGGGGTGAACTGCTGATCGCCGGCCAGCGACTGAGCGAACTCGCCGGACGGGTCGGGTCGACGCCGTTCTATGCCTACGACCGGGACCTCGTCGCGCAGCGGGTCGACGACTTGCGTAAAGCCTTGCCGGAGCCGGTACAACTGCATTACGCGATTAAGGCCAACCCGCAGCCCGAACTCGTCGCGCAACTCGCCGCGCTCGTCGATGGTTTCGATGTGGCGTCCGCCGGCGAGATGCGGATTGCGCTCGACAGCGGTATGTCCGCGCCGCGGATCGGGTTCGCGGGGCCGGGCAAGCGCATCGAAGAGCTGCGGGCGGCGGTGGCGG
>TARA_R110002096_G_scaffold122929_1_pt1 | contig 15018 bp, 11 predicted proteins | sample TARA_R110002096 | Tara Oceans TARA_R110002096 (sample SAMEA4397295) | marine metagenome | biome: Polar Biome; feature: [DCM] deep chlorophyll maximum layer (ENVO:01000326); material: water (ENVO:00002006), including particulate matter (ENVO:01000060) such as... | depth 35 m | reverse complement strand
GTGAAACTTTAAGACCCCCTACAAGAACGTTACCGCCTGTGGAGCTGCGGTTGGATCTTCCTTTACGGTTCAGCGGTAAGGTGAACATCTGATTCGTCGGCGTCATAGTTACGATCTGATGATTTGAGCGGCGAGAGCAACGTCAGCTCATGAAGGGCTCTGGCTTGCTCCTGCCATCGATCGTTGAGAAGGCGACCTTTGACGCCGGGCAAACGTTCCGCAAACTGTTGGGCGACGTCAGGAGTCCACAACGCAATTTGATGGAATTGATAAATCCCACAGGCCTTGAGACGCTCCTCAAGTTTCGGGCCGACTCCGCGAATCTTTTGCAGGTCATCCACCTGGCTCGGTTCCTGCGCATAAACCAGGCCAAACCGCTCGTCCAGATCCGCGCCCTGGCGCAAGAGGCTTTGGGAGGAAATCGCATACTCGACATTGCTGGGACTTTGCGAAGCCTTGCACTCCGATCCCAAAGCTTTCCCGAGCCAATTTTCGTGATAGATCAGCTCTGGCGAGATCCCCAACAGTTCAGCGAACGTATCGATATTGGTTTCTGACCACGTCGCAATCTGGCGAAAACACCACACTCCGGAGGCATTGAGCGTAAAAATTTGGCTGACGGTCAAACTCCCCAGCGATTCCAGATCATCCGCATGATCAGGACGATCCTGGTAGACGATTCCCAAATCCTCATCTGCTTTCAGATCTTCCGCTTCAAACTGGGACCGGATCCCGTCTTTAATCTCGGATTTCGTCGGCCGGGCAGAATCCCACAGTTTGCTCGCGGAGTATTTCTTCCGGTCCAGTAGGCCGGCGTTCGCGATCCACTTTTCGCTTTCAACCACCTGATGGTCGATCTCCAGCCTTTTGGCAATTTCACAAAGGACCGGCGTGGACCAGGAACTGATTTGTCGAAATCGAAAAACTCCCAATTGGTGCAACCGCTGCTGGACCTCAGAACCAACTCCTGGAATATCAGTGAGTTTATCGACGATGTCGGGCTCAAAATCATACACCATGCCAAGGGCTTGATCGACGCGAAGTCCCGCTTGTCCTCTAAAACTCGATTCCATCACGTTTCTGTGATCCACGATTTGCGGCGCGACAAACCGTTCACTTGCAAGTCCTTCGACCCAAGCCCCAAGCAGTTGGGCCTGCTCCTTCCATCTCCGGGCCTTGATGGCGCCAACTGGCAGCGCGACCTTGCGCTCAATGTCTTCCAGCGCCGGCTCCTCCCAAGCAGCGATCTGGGAGAAAAGGAAGATTCCATTCCGGTGAAGCCGCTCCTCAATTGCCAAACTGATGCCATCCATCAAGGTCAATTGGTCCGTCTCGGCGGGTTTTGCTTTGAACACCGGGCCCAGCATGGGTAAAATCTCGACGTTGGGCCCCTCCTTGAGCTCTGAAGGCTGTGTGGCACTGCTTGTCTCTCGTTCGATTTCCTCGTCCCAAGCCCAACGCCATTCTTCGAGTTGGAATTTCCCAATTCCAAAACTCAGGCGGAACCGCTCCAGCTCTTCTCCATCCAGGTCCTCCAGCTCTGCAAGTTGGTCAAAATACTGAATCCCCTTTTGATGGAGCCGGGCACAGGCAAAGGTGTCAATTCCGGGCAGGACGGTGAAATCATCGTAATCGGGATCGTCCGAGCGTTCTCCCGTCAACACAACCTCGCTCTGATTTCCCAGTTCTTTCCGCATCGTGGCGATTGAAGCCTCCAACCGTTTTCGTTCGCTGACCAGAACCTGTAGTCTGCGTCTCGAAACAAACCAGGAAACATAACCATACCAGTATCCTATCGCTCCGAACGCCAGCACGCCGAGCCAGGGCCAGATTGACTGGCTTAAAAGCAGATGGACGATTTCAATGAGTGCGATCACTTGGTGATTTGATGGTCTCGCAGCAGGCCACGGAGCCGCGTCTGTTCAAGTCTCAGTCGCTTCAAATCCGACTCAACCTCATCGGCGCTGGCTTTGAGTTTGTGCCAGCGGCGCCAAGCCACGGAGGCTCCGATTCCAGCAAAAAGAAATCCCCACAGGAACCAAGCCAAAAGCTGTTGTGGCCAAAAATAGGTAAATGAGATGCCGTCGGCTAATAAGAAATCCGTCATCGTATCAGTCAGGGAACAACGGTGAATTCCACCCGCCGGTCGCGGTCCGGGTTACTGCTGGATTCAGCAATGGTTACGCCCATCATCCGAATCGATGAAGAGGGGATGCCTTGGGCGATGAGCGAATCCCGCACGGCGTGAGCACGTCGGCTACCCACCGCCAGATTCACTTCGCGAGAACCCGACTTGTCGGCAAACCCCTCAATCAGAACCACCGCGAATTCGCCAGCTTTTTGGAAATCCAGACCGGCTTCCTCAATTCCGGCGGCTTGAGTGCTCGATACTCGGCTTGAGCCCATTTCAAAGTAAATCGCGCGACGCGGCCAGTCGTCATGGTCAGGAACCTTTGTGCTGGGTTCCGTGGTGCGATTTTCCACCGAAAAACGATCCCCAAAAAGACGATCCAGCTTCATTCCCACAGCCGCATGGGAAATTCGCGAATTGGTTTTGCCTGAAATATCGATCTTCTTCTCAGCGACGGACAAAGAAGGCGGCATTTCAAAAAAGACAGGAAAAGTGCTCACCAGTTGAAGAAATCCCTCGAACCAGATCGGAGCCTCCACTCGGGAGTCCGTCTTGAGGCCGGAGCTTTCGATCCCAGCCTTTGGGTAGGATCGCTGAAACGCACCGATGATGAGATCCCGAGCAATCGCGTCGGGCACAATCCCCATCAGGGTAATGCTCTCGTTCGAAGACTTGACCTTGCACTCCAAGTGAGGCGGAGGAGGACGTAACGCAGAAACCGCCTCAAAGGCATTCTCTACCACAAATCCGGGACCAAACGCACTACCGGCAACCAGCATGAGTTCTTCTATTTCCTCCTTGGTGGCCAACTGACCGGAAAGTCGAATTTCGGTTCCGCTGATCTCCAACTTCTGATCCTTCCCCTGATCAAAGAGTACCGACAAGATACCCGGAAGGGCGGTCATCCAAGTCGGCGGTTTGGTTTTGCGATCGAGGGATATTTCGTTGCTGATATTTTCCTGAAGCGTTTCAGAAACCGCTTTCGCGACAAAGGCGCGATGAGCCTCACCGGGAACCTTTCCTGACACGACCAGCGTTCCCCCTACCCTCTCGACCGTCAATTGGCTGGGTTGGTCCGGCGGTCGAATCGAAATTTCATCGATGAGCGCAAGACTTTGAGGAACGGCGAGACGGACCGTTTCCCGGATTTCTTGAGCCTGCTCCGGGGTATCGACCTGGCGCCTGACGTGCCATTTGGTGTCGTCGATCTCCAGAAAGCCTTCGTCTGCGTCGGCAAAAAACTCCGCCACAAACGTTCCAACACCGCTGGCCCAGGCCGGTTCAACAACGTTTTCCGCCGAAATCAATCCATGCCCAAGGACGCTGAAGCCAATCTCGCGGCCCTGATCCTGTAAACTCTGAATCATGGACTTGGAAGGAAGTTTACCTTCCAACCGCATAATCCCTTCGCCAAGAGTCGCCCTCAAACTTGCAGGAACCGGCGGCACAATCTCGATCGACGAGCGAACCCTCCCAAAGGGTAATTCCTTGTTGATACCCTCGAGAAGTTCGCGTCGGGCGACTCCCGTGGGGACGTGGCCGGTCAGGACAAGATCCAGATCCCGGGTCTCGTAGCGAACGCGGCGGTATTCGCTCGCGGCCTCAACTTCCTTCTTCACGATTGCCTCCAAGCGCCCCTCAATGCCATCGCCTGAGCAACGATGGCTCAACAGAGCAAATCCCAGCACATTACAGACAAAGAAGATGAGGATCAGTCGCTTTAACATAGCCAGACCTGATCCTAACAGAGTCAGAAAGGATGGGATTGCAAGTAATTAAGTACTGCGAATTAACTTCGGGGAGAAAAAGCCCGAATTACTCCCACTCAATACTCGCAGGCGGCTTCGTCGAAATGTCGTAGAGAACCCGATTCACATGGGGTACTTCGTTGAGAATCCGGTTCGACAACTCCGCAAGAAAATCGGGCTCAAACCGGATCCATTCCGCCGTCATGGCATCGATGCTCGAAACCGCCCGCAGGACGATGGGCCACTCGTAGGCCCTTTCATCTCCTTTAACGCCAACGGTTTTGCAGGGAAGAGCCGCCGCATAGGCTTGCCAAACCTGGTCATAGAGACCGTGCTTCTTCAGCATTTGAATGAAAATCGCATCCGCTTCCCGAATGACTTCAAGCCTTTGCGCCGTGATCGCTCCAGGACAACGAACCGCGAGACCGGGTCCCGGAAACGGGTGACGTCCGACAACTTCGCTGCTCAGCCCCAAACTCCGGCCCAACTCTCGAACTTCATCTTTGAAGAGCTCATGAAGCGGCTCGACGACTTTGTTTTGAGCCTTGAGCTCGAGGATGCGATCGACGCGATTGTGATGGGTCTTGATCTTCGATGCAATCGACCCACTCGAAGCACTTTCGATGACGTCCGGATATAAAGTGCCTTGGGCAAGCCGATCGATTTGGCCTGCTGCCCCGAAGAACACATCAATAAAGAGGTTCCCAATAATCTCCCGCTTCCGCTCCGGGTCCTCAACCCCCTCCAGCGCGCTGAGAAATCTCTCGCTCGCATCAATCGTTTCAATCTCGACACCAACCCCCTTGAACTGGGCCTCCACTTCCTCGACCTCGTTTTTACGGAGAAGACCGTTATCAACAAAGAGGTAGCGAACATTGACTCCCGCTTCGTGAAGCAGAACCGCCAACACCGATGAGTCGACCCCACCCGAGACTCCGCAAACGACCATGTGATCGCCAATCTCGTCTTTCACCTGAGCCACCAGTTGATCCTTGAAGGATTCCATCTCAAACCGGGGCGGGTTTTCCGCCAACTCCAGGAAGTTTCGAAGAATTTCCGCCCCCTCGTGAGTGTGCGTCACTTCGGGATGAAATTGAATTCCCATCCAATCTTCCGCCCATTTTAATGCCACTGGCGTTCCTTCCTGATTGGTCGCCAGAACCGTCGCCCCTTCTGGCATTTTGCAGGTATCACTGTGGCTCATCCAAATTTGGGACTCGCCGATTCCGGCCAACAACCCTTCCGCGTTCAAAACCCGGAGATTTGCTGGACCATACTCACGAGTGGTATGCGGAGAAATGGCACCACCCCACTTGAGATTCAGAAGCTGCATCCCGTAGCAGATTCCGAGAACGGGCACATTCATCCCCTTGAGGTATTCAAAGTCGATATCCGGCGCGTTCTCCTCCGTCGTGCTTCGCGGGCCACCAGACAGGATAACCGCAGCGGGACGCCCCGTTTCCCGAAGTTGTTCGGGTTGATAGAGGCGCGAGAAATAGCCGAGTTCGCGGATCCGGCGGACGATCAACTGAGTGTACTGGGAGCCGAAGTCAATTACGGCGATTGCATTATCCAACATTGAAAAGCTTACTTTGGTTTAAGAACGGGTTGATTGAACCGTGGTTAGGAACTGCTGCTTTGGTAATTTACAGGTTCTTCCGTTATCGTGATGTCATGCGGATGACTTTCGCGGAGGCCACCGGTTGTGATTCGAACAAATCGAGGGTCAGTGCGCAATTCTTTGAGATTCGAAGCCCCTACATAGCCCATGCCGGAGCGCAGACCACCCAAAAGCTGAAAGACAACATCTTCCAGCCTCCCCCGATAAGCGACCCGGCCTTCCACGCCCTCGGCCACGAGTTTCCCGGATGCATTCTGACCATACCGATCACTCGATCCCTTGCGCATGGCCTTGAGCGAACCCATTCCGCGATATTCCTTAAACATTCGTCCCTGGTGCTGGACCATCGCGCCCGGACTTTCGCGGGTCCCGGCAAGCAACGACCCCAACATGACAACATCTGCTCCAGCGGCCAGCGCCTTCACAATATCTCCGGAGTAGCGCACACCACCATCGGCAATCAACGGGATCCCTCGCTCGCGGGTTTCCGAGGCGACTTCAAGAATTGCCGAAAATTGAGGAACTCCGACACCCGCGATCACGCGGGTCGTGCAAATCGATCCAGGCCCCACGCCCACTTTGATCGCCGCAGCACCAGCATCAATCAAATCGCGAGCCCCCTCCTTGGTGACAACGTTACCAGCAACCACCGGGACATCTGAATTTTCGCGCAACCGGGTAATCTGATTCATAACGCGGCTTGTGTGTCCCGTAGCGGCATCGATAAAAAGCGCGTCGACTCCGGCACTCACCAACGCGGCAGCACGTTCAATCGCATCTCCGCCCACGCCCACAGCTCCCCCCACTCTGAGACGGCCTTGACCATCCTTGGAGGCGTCTGTGTATTGCTGGCGCTTTTCAATATCCTGACTGGTAATCAGGCCTGCCAACTTTTCGTCCTCGTCCACCAGCGGAAGCTTCTCGATGCGGTTCTGATAAAGCATCTTTTTGGCTTCCTCCTGAGTCGTTTTCGCACTCCCGACAATGAGGCGCTCCCGCGGCGTCATCACTTCTCCAACGATCGTCTTATCGGGATGCTCGATCTGCCAGATATCCCGAGTCGTCACCATTCCCTGCAATTTCCCTTCCCCGTCGACCACCGGGAAACCCGAAACCCCCTTTTGCTCCATCACCCGCTCCAGATCACGAAGGCTCATTTCTCGCGTCACAGTGAACGGATCGGAAATCACCATGTTTTCCGATCTCTTGACCTTCGCGATCATGTCCGCTTGTTCACCGGGCGTGTTATTGCGGTGAATGACGCCAATTCCACCCTCTCGAGCCAGGGCAATGGCCAGAGCGTCCTCTGTAACCGTATCCATCGCTGAGGACACGATAGGAATGTTCAAGCCAATGTCGCTTGTAAGACACGTGGTTAGATCGGCCTCCGACGGAAGGATTCCGCTGCGTTGCGGAACAAGGAGGACGTCATCAAAACTAAATCCGAGATTGATATCACCCATCGGTATCCATTGGTTGGTCCGTGAGGAAATGCAACCGATAAGTAACGCAGCATCAACTCAATCCAATGGATGGCGGTTGGTTGCCCCTTCCTGGGAAGTCAAAAGCAAACGTCTCGCCTCTAGCAGGACAGAGAAAGCAGATCGCCGGTTTCGCAACGATCAGCAAATTCAGCGAGATCTTCGCCCAAGGTCTTCGTCTTTTCCTCCAACTGCGGAATGAGTTTCATGGCGTTCTCAAAATCTCCAGCACCCGCAATTTCCTCAATTTTAGCAGCCAACGGCCCAACCTGACGAGCCTCAAACGTCGCAGCCATCCCCTTGAGGGTATGGGCAGCATCTCCCAACGCCTGGACGTCCCCCGCCGAACGGGCATCCTGCACTGCGTTGATCAGTCTCGGCAAACTACCAATTCCAAGATCAATCGCCATGGCGAGCAACTCTTGATCTCCTCCAACCCGCTGCAAAGCAACGACCGGATCAAAGGAGGCTGGGAATGTTGATTTCTCTTTCGCAGCATTCATAGCTTCAAGTTCTATAATGTTCAGATCTGCCGGAATTTACTATAGCTGAGTTGCTTGTAAACGTCGTTTGATTCGGATTTTCATCGTTCACTCCTTTTCATCCTCTTTAGTGGCGCTAGACAATTTGATCTCAAGCGGCTAAAGGTCCGCAAATTCAGATCCATGGCGCGCCCCAACCAACAGGACTACGATGTCCCAAAAGCCAAACTCACTCGCGAGAATCTGCAGAAAACACTTTGGCTGTTTTCCTACTTGGGCCGCTACAAAATGATGTTTGTTCCCGGCATCATCGCCGTGTTGATCACTGCCGGAATGTCGATGGCGTTTCCAATTCTGATGGGCGAATTGATTGGCGAAGCGATGAACAGCGATCACCCAGAAGGTCGGGAAGCGCTCCTTGGCACCGTCAACCGCGTGGCCATCACTCTTCTTATCATTCTTTCGATTCAGGCCTGCATCACCTTTTTTCGAATGCATCTTTTGGGGCGAGCTGGCGATTTGGCGGTCGCTGATATACGACGGGACACCTATGAGAAGCTCGTTCGTCTCCCGATGGCTTTTTACAACGAGCGTCGAGTCGGGGAAATCTCCGGACACCTGGCTGCCGATTTGAGCTTGATTCGCGATACCCTCTGCTCAACCACGCCCCAATTTCTACGCCAATGTGTGATGCTTCTTGGTGGATTAACCTTTCTCTTCATCCTTTCCCCGCGACTCACCTTTACCATGTTGCTGAGTCTGCCGGTCGTTTTGATCGCCATCTCATTGTTCGGGTTTCGGATTCGCGGACGTTCCCGTGAAGCTCAGGATCTCCTTGCCGAAACCAACGTGATTGTTGACGAGACCCTCCACGGCATCGCCGACGTCAAAGCTTTTGCCAACGAAGACTACGAGACCCGTCGTTACGAATCCGGGATGAAAAAGTACCTCAAGGTGGCATTCGAGCTCATCGGAGGAAGGGCGATCATGGTTGCCATGGTCATTTTTGCCCTGTTTGGAGCGATTACCTTCGTCGTATGGTCCGGGGCCCATCTTCTCGTTGATGGAGAGATCGCTCGCGATGCGTTCACCAAATTTTGTTTCGTCACAGCCTTTGTGGGAGGTGCATTTGCAGCATTGCCGGAAATCGTGAGCAACATCCAGAAAGCGGTCGGGGCCACCGATCGATTGAGAGAGTTGTTTGAGGAAGAACCGGAAACCGACCGGTCTGACGCTGGAAAGCGGCCGGACAGCCGCGCAAGCGGTCGTGTTGAGTTTCAGAACGTCAGATTTTCCTATCCGAGTCGACCAGACGTCGAGGTCTTGAAAAAGGTGAACTTCGTCGCCGAAAGCGGCCAACGAATTGCCATTGTTGGCCCAAGCGGTGCCGGAAAATCGACGATCATTTCGCTTTTGTTGCGATTTTTTGATCCAACAGAGGGTTCCATCTCCCTCGACGGCAAAGATTTGCGAGAGTTGCCTCTGGACTGGTTGCGCCGGCAAACGGCGATTGTCCCGCAGGAGGTACTGCTCTTTGGCGGATCAATTTACGAGAACATCGCCTATGGACGGCCAGGGGCGAGCGAGGAAGACATCAAGGAAGCTGCCAAGCGGGCCAACGCCTTGGAGTTTATCGACAACTTTCCCGAGGGATTCGAGTCCTTGGTCGGAGAGCGCGGCGTTCGCCTGTCCGGAGGCCAGAAGCAGCGAATCGCGATTGCGCGGGCGATTCTCGCCAACCCTTCCGTCCTCATCCTCGATGAGGCCACCAATGCGTTGGATGCCGAAAGCGAGCGATTGGTCCAGGAAGCGCTCGACGATCTGATGCGCGATCGGACTTCATTGATTGTGGCTCACCGGCTATCCACAGTGCGAAACGCTGATCAGATTCTCGTCCTCAGTGACGGGCAAATCATTCAGCAAGGGTCTCATGACCAGTTGGTTGAAGATCACGACGGCCTTTATCGAATGCTGTCGCAGTTGCAGCTATCGTAACCGTTCTTAATCTCGTTGGATTCGCTTTCGAACCTCATTGGCAGCCAGCGCCTCCTGAGGATGCCGCGAAAGGCAGATCGGGCTATAAACTTTGCTTGGGATTCCTTTGCTGATCTCCGGGTGATGCACAAAAAACTCGCCGCGTGAGAGGCGTGCAATTTCGCTCGACTCTCCGCCGCATTGCTGAAGAACGCGCTGAATCGCGGAGATGGTTCCCGGCGCATGGGCACGACCAAAGAATTGCGTCTGAAAGAGCTCCAGGACATCACCGCCAATCTGTGCGGCATCTTCAAACGAACACAAAATTCCAACACCGGCTTCTCTCGCGACCTTCAGCAGCTCACGAAATACCTTGGAGCAATTCGCGGTTGCCAGGCAGCTGTCCAGTTCATCGATCACGATAAACCCCTGCAGAGCCCCCCTACTCCGCCCCCCGCCGCTCTTGAGCCAAGAAATCGCGGATTCGAACAGCTCAATGAGGAACTTTTGACGATCGGCATCTGCCTCGAGCCCTATGGCATTCACGACCGAAATCGGAATCTGATCGGATTTCGGCTTTTGCAGCAGTTCTGAAACGAGGATTTTTGTGCCGTTGACTTCACGGGGAAGATCGGGTGCCCCTTCGAGAAACGGAGCCCAAGTTTTGACGGATACCATCTGATGGTACTGGGCCGCCTTCCGGATATCTTCAATCTCCCAACTCTCAGGAGGCGCCGGCCAAGGCTCACCGAGATCAGCACGCCCCCGAAGGTCAATAAAGAGCGAAGGGACACCAAGGAGGGCGCATTCCTCGGTAATTCGCTTCAGAAGCGCGGATCTCCCAGTCTTAACCCCCGCCAGAATGACACCATGCTCGTTGAGAGCCTCGGCAGGAATCGAGATCGAATGTTGAAGCTCTTTGCCCAACACAGCCCGCCCAAGAGACACCTGGCCCTCAACCTCGGACTCATCCTGATCAATTTGACTCGGCAACTCGGGCGAGTAGTCCCCAATCTGAAGTTCGTTGAATCTCTTTTCGCCCCAAATCTGGAGGCAAGGCATGGCTGCCCGAACAAAACCGATTTCCGATATGGGCCGACGATCGTGAATCCATTCGTTAAACATTTCGTAGCCTCCGCCCTGCAGCACTCGAAGAGCGACCAGCTTTTTGACTTCGTCCTCATCGGGGCAGATAAAGCACCCTCCCAATTTCTTGAATTTACGATTCAGACGATCCGTGAAAAAACCGGTCGGAATCGGGGTGGTCCGGATAATTCGAAGTTGGCGAAAGGGTAATCTGGCGTCGATCCCGGAAGCCACGATCGCGGCATTCAAGCGGGCCAGATAGGCTCGGTGATTGGTTTTCTGGAGGACGCGCACGGAGTAGTGCTGCTCTCGCTCACCTTCGTTTTCGAAAATAACCCGGAGTCGAACATGGAGGGGCCGGATGCGCCCCGATGGCAGTGAAGCATCCAATTGAGTGTCTATGCCAGCCGGAAGCGACGAAAAATTCTCTTCGATGGCAAGCCTCGCCGCCATATCGAGAAGAGGGGCAAAGAACTTATCCTCAGCCTCTTCGGCAAAAATCTCAGTGAGATCAACCTCACTCTGCCGCTTCTTATACAGCTCATCCAGTCGCTGCAATTCCGCTTCCTCCACGGATGAGGGAATCGTGCTGGGTTTTTCAAAGTGCTTGAGTTCATCCACTCGACAACGCTCCAGACAATCCCGCCGATGCCGTTCGCAAATTTTCAGAACATCCCGCGGCGTCTCGCCGACCATCTTTGCAATCGCCTCAGGATGAATCGGCCACGTCGGGTAGGAGGGCTGAAACCCAACCTTCTTCGCGGCGGCGCCAATCCTCTGCGCAATCAGCGAGGAGATCACTTCCTCATCGCTCATCCGACTCAGAACTCGGGGCGGTTCTTCGTATCGATCGACCGCTGTTTTCAATTGGGAATCACGCAATTGCTCCCAAGTTTGCTCCAGGCAGGAGAGAATCGTCCAGGTTCGACCCAATTTGTCCCGCAGGCTCAACAAGCCCCGTCCAATTTCCAGGAGAAGCGTTTCTGCCATGGCTTCGTCAGTCGCCGGTTCGCCCGCCGAGTTCGCGACCAACTGCATGACCGTCGCGTCCAGTTGATCAAGGGCGAGAACGGTGGGCGCCGTTTGAGACATGACCCAGGACAACGCGCTTGCAATCACGATCGGATCTTCGACCGGCCGCTGAAATCCGTGCCGTTGGCGGGAGTCGACATCAAGCTCCTGACCCTGGAGCCAGGTGACACCGAGATTGTAAAATTGAAACGAGCCGGAATTCAGGTAGGCAAGGCAGCGAATCACATCCTGCTGACAGGGTTGGATTTTTCGATCCTTCTTCCAAAGCTCTTGAATCAATTCGTTGGTGGCCTCATCGACTTCCTCATCAACCCGAAGCCGGCCCTGCAGCTTCTCCCAGCTTTTGATCCCCAATTTCTCGGTTACGAGGCGTTGCAATACGAGTTGGCACTGCGGAATCCCCGCAACACACTCCTCTTGCAGCGAGTCAATGTAGCCTTGCAGGGCGGATTCCCAAAACGTTCTGACATCGGTTAGATCAAGCAGAACAAAGTAGGCGCCACGCTCGACCGCCATTCTACGGAAAGCATTCAGGAGGTGGGTTTTTCCCGAACCACCTTCACCCAACAACACCCATCCAAGCGGGGACTGGATGTCACGCTGGGCGAGAAGGCCTTCAATTTTCCGCTCAAACTCCGCCCGCAAATTGGGGTGAAGACCTGCCACATCGTGCAAGACATCGGACCAAACATCGTTGAGTCGACAAGCCCAGCTAAACTGGGAGGCATCGACCGTTTGCAGAGCCTTTTTATCGCTCATGAGGGAGCACCTCCCAGGTAAACCAGATGCAGTTCCGTCCCTGAAGGCGTTCGGTAGGCAGCTTCGCGGTCGGCGGCTTTCACCTCTTTGGGATCATCCAGACGAAAAAGAGTGAGTTGCTTACTCTGCATCATTTTACCAAGCGCACTATCAACGACATCTTTTGGTCGCTTCAGGAATTCCCGAAGTTCTGACAACCTGACGCGAACACTGCGCTTTCCTTTGCTCAGCTCCTTGTAAGCACGTTTGATGGATTCTTCAATACCACGTTCCGCCCCAAACACCTCAAACAGTGCGATGTCCCGGTTGCGAAGGCAGTCTCCCATCGCCTCCAGGACCAGCTGCAACGTTTCTGCCATCATTGGTCCTCCTGCGGAAAATTCTCCGCCGAAATTCTCCTCCGCCCACGCCCAACCACGGTCGGTCACCTCAATGCGGTTTCCTTCCCGACCTTGAGACGAAACCCGGATCAGTCTTGCCGACTCCAAGGGCCCGCGAAGAGATGGCCGCGGGGCGGGATGAAGATGCTTCTGCCAACAGAGGCCCCCCTCCGCGATCAATCGCCAAAGAAGAAGCCGCTGAGCCGGTTCAAGCTCGATGCGCATGGTTAAATCAGGAGTGTTTCTAGGCCGCCACCCAATGCTGGGCCCGCCTCAACACGAGCATTGATGATCCGCAACGTCAATAGAGAGTGGTCCGTTAGGAAATTCCCCAATCCGCCTTCCTTCCACGTGTGTCGAGATGAATGAACGACGGGTAAACACCAATCCCGCCTTTGAAAACCCCCTCCGAGCGGAGGGCTTTCGCGACCTTGGCCACCTCCAGGGGCGCGGCATTGAACCGGACATCAATCGCCATATTCCGAAGGTGATAGGACCGTTTCGCTGCTCCCACACACTCTGCGTTGTAGGCGGGAGTCCGAAATGCCGAGTTGATCAGTTCAATTCGATACCCGGCCCGGGTGCAAATCTCATCTACCACCCGAAGGGGCTTCGAAAGGTTTCGCCAGAGCAACTTCGGGGGCAATCGGTTCGCAACGCCATTTCTGACATTACGATGAGGCCGGATGACCTCCGGCGCCGTGATGTAACGGAGATTCAGACCCGCCAGAAAAGCCGCGTAATCGGCTTCGTCGACCAATGGGCGAAAACGGTCGGTCCTTAAATGATTCCCAATCCTTGTTGTATTGATCGCCGCAACCGCCGCTGAAGCCACAAAGACTCCCTGGCGAAGAAATCTTCTCCGCTTGAGGTTCGTGGGCTTGTTCTCCTCTCGATGGGGTTGGGGCAGAATTTTCACCGGCGCGTTTTAGACTGACTGAACTCCGTTTCTCTTCGCGATATTAAGATTTCCGCAAACTAAAAACGGCTCTGGCAGTTTGCTGGGTTTCGGTGCAAACTCCTTAGATGCGATTCACACGGTCTCTCACCCTCGCCTTGTTCCTCACAAGTTCTCCATGGCTTTGTGCAGATGAACGAATTGAAGGACTGAGTCAGGACGCCCTACAACAAGCCTTCCACGTTCTCAAGAGAGATTACATTCGCCCGGAAGCTCTCAGCTATGATGAGTTGAACAAAGCCGCATTCGAAGGATTGCTGAGACGATTGTCTTATGGAGCTCAATTGGTGGCGCGACACCATTCGGAGGAAGAAAAAGGGACAGAAGGCAGGTTTTTGGGCGAGACGATCACCAAAGACGTTGGTTATGTGCGCTTTGCCAGCTATCGCGAAGATGAAGTCGAATTGCTCGATCAAGCGCTGATTCAATTTGAAGACGCTGGAGCCGAGACCCTGATTCTCGATCTTCGCGTTCCCGCTCCGGAGGCTCAATTCAAAGCTGCCGCGCGAATTCTGGATCGATTCGTCCCGACGAACACCCTGCTTTTCCAGATCCAGCATCCAGGGGAAACTCGGCCGGAATTATTCTTTTCCCAAGTTTCCAGTACAAGATGGAGGGGGGAGAAACTCCTGCTCTTGATTGATCCGGAGACTCCGAACGTCGGGGAAATTATCGCTGCGAGCATCGACTCGAACCGGGATTGTTTCATGATCGGAGCAACCACGAAGGGACTTACGGTTCAATATCACTACATTCCCCTCAGCGAAGACACGATGCTTCGATACGCCGTCGCGGAGGTCTTGCTCGCGGATGGCACCTCGCTTTTCAAGCAAGGAGTCCAACCGGATTTTGATGTCGCACCGGATATCGAATCAAAACGAAAAGTCTTCGCCGCAAGCGAATCGGGAGCCATCCAGGGATACCTCTTCGAGACCGCAAGGCCGCGGATCAACGAAGCAGCTCTTGTTCACGAAACGGATCCGGAACTCGACTACCATCTGACACGCTCCCGCGGCGAAACCACGAAATTTGACACCGTTCCGCTACAGGATCTGACGTTGCAGAGATCATTGGATCTCCTCACGACGCTCGATCAACTGGACGACGAAGAATCCGAGTAGGAAAGCAATCTGCTTTTCGGTCTAGAGAAGGTCAGAAACCGCGTTTCTTTCCTCACGAAGCTCAGCAACTGTCGCATCCAGCTTCTGCTGTCCGAACTCATTCAGCGGTACGTCCTTGACGATTTCCCAGCTTTTCCCGTCATGCGTGCGGATGGGGAAGGACGAAATGAGTCCCTCGTCAACGCCGTAACTTCCATCGGAACAGACGCAAACGCTGGTCCAATCGCCATGTGGAGTCGGAGTTG
>TARA_R110002096_G_scaffold106284_1_pt1 | contig 15020 bp, 5 predicted proteins | sample TARA_R110002096 | Tara Oceans TARA_R110002096 (sample SAMEA4397295) | marine metagenome | biome: Polar Biome; feature: [DCM] deep chlorophyll maximum layer (ENVO:01000326); material: water (ENVO:00002006), including particulate matter (ENVO:01000060) such as... | depth 35 m | reverse complement strand
CTGACCTATCTATATTCTCGTTAAGCTTTTTTATCTGCTTAACATTTTTGTCTTTTATCTTTTCCCAATCTTTAGGTTTATTTTTGAACAGCTCTTTATTAACATCTATCAGTTCTTGCTTCTCCAAAGTTAAATCACGTGAAGCCATTTGAGCTTCTGTAGGTTTTTTACCTATATCTAAGTATTGATCTAAGTGCTTAAGTTCAGAAATCCTACCGGTACTACCGTATCTACCTAGCATGTTAACTAGTTCACGCTGTGTAAATACATCTAATGGTTTACCAAGTAAACTTTTAGACATGTTGTTAAAGAACCCGCCTACAACGGAGTATGCTCTGGAATCTATTAAATGTTGATTCTCCTTTTTACTCAAGTATTCTGCTGTATAAGCCCTCAGTTCCATAAACTTTGTAGGGTCTGTCATTTTAGATATAGCAGCGTCGCTTAATACGGCGTCGTAAAGATTCGTTTTGTTTCCTCCTTGGACTATTTCTACTTGCTGCATTCTCTTTTTAAGAGCTTCTACATATTGAGTTTCCATTCCTGGTGATCCCTCGAAAAGTATATCTTCGTAGACGTGTAACATGTCATGCGATATAGTACCTCTACCTTTAGACTTTTTAGTATTATATATTATCTTGTAAGGATCTTTACTCGTTTTAGGTCGAGTGTATAGAGCATTAACCTCTTGATATTTTGTTTCACCATTAGCTGATACGTATTCTTGATATATAGGTTTATCCGTCAATTCATACTGAAACTCCTTACCTTTACTTGTGGCAAACTCTTTCAGCTCTTTGTGTTGCTCTTCGTATAGCTTCTCCCCTTTGATAGGATCTGTCCACGCTTCAACATCATCAGCTCTATCTAAATAGTTCTGTGCAGCATAGAAATCCTGTTGATAAGTTTGAAAGTCATCTACAAGTTTAGATATTTTAGAACCCTCGCTCTGGTTACTTAACCACTCTTGGTACTTAGTTACTGTATAGTTTTCTTTTCTAAACTTCTTTATTTTTTTACCTTGCTGTCTGTTAGCATCGGTAACGTGTATACTCTGCCCTTTATATATAACACCTTCTTGTTCGGCCTTACTTCGTAAATACTCATCAAAGCCTTGCTTAATTTTGATCTCTGTTCTATTGCGTAGAGTTTGCGCTTCTCTCTTAGTTTTACCTATAGCTTCATACGTCTGTATATCCTTAGATTTTAAACCATGCAACCCAAGCATACCTCCAAAGATCATGTGCTCAATACCTCTATGGGCAACTTCACTAAAATCACTCCAATTCTCCTTGATAAAAGTGTTAAATTCCTCAACACCTCTAAGATCATTAACCATAGCTTTACCAAACTCACCTACCTCAGCTGCAATAGTAAATGCTGGAGCATTCTTTAACGATAACTCTAAAACAGTATTTAGTTGGTTCTTACTTGTGAAGTTCTTGAAGCTCCATGGTGCTAATTTAGATCCAAGTAGAAATGCAGCACCGGTACCTCTTTCGAATGCTAACTCACCGTCAACACTCAAAGCACCCATACCTTCCCTCATTTTAATATCTTCTGCTAGTGCTAACATTCCAAGAGCAGAGCCCCTCTCTAACCTAGTTGCTTTACTGGCTACAGCAGCTCCACCTTCTACCATTTTCTCTAAGGTAGTACCCTTTTTAGCTGCGTAAGCTATAGCTCTACCACTATTCATTCTAGCACCTTTTATAATATACTTAGCACCCATCATATTCCTAGCCATATTGGTTACACCAATTAAGCCTTGAACTTTGTTACCAATAACTAAAGCTGGTGCCATTCTAGCAAAACCCCCAGCACCCATAGTAACACTATCTAGTAGCGTTTTTTCTAAATGAGTTCTCTGAGCCTCGGTGGTAAATAAAGCTTTGTTATCTTCATTTATACCCATACCAGGTAGAATGTCTTGATCTACAACGTCTAGTAACTGCTGTTGAGTTAAGCCAAAAGTTTCTTGCGCTGTACCTCTTCCTAGAAAATCATCCATGACTTTAATTGCTTCACCACCGAACTGACCTAATCTGGTTTTCTCTATAGTAGAGTAATCCCTGTTTAAACTATATACCTGCCATAATGCCTCTTTTTTAGCTGCAATATCTAACCCTTGCTCTTTTCTATTTTTCAAGTATTCAACAAACTCCTCTGGATTATCATACTCTCCTTCAACGAAGTTGGTAGGTGAAACATCGTAGTCTGAAAAAGCAAAGTTTCTAGATAAAGCTCTAGGTGTATTATTAGTTAAGAAGCTAACTGGTACATCTTTGTATGTTAACTTACCATCAGTTAAGAAACTTTCGAAACCAGCTTTTTTTAATTGTTGATTTAAAAGTTTATCACCAACCAATACATCAATAGTACCTTCACCCTCTATGTCAAAACCTTTTTCCTCTAAAAGAATATCAGAATTATATTTTTCAAGTTGCCCATAAGGTGTACCTTCAAACGTAGATACATACGATTCGTAACTAGTTGTTATCTCACTAGCCTCACCCCCAGATTCTTCTATTATCTTAGCCTCTTTAGTGCCTACAACTTTACCAGTTGCTGGATCTAAATATCTCTTGTATCCACCACTTTGTTTAGGTACTCTCCTACCGGTTGCTTTAGCAATCTTAGTCTCTGGGTCATAAACTACTTCATCTTTATAAAATAATTTATCTACTAACTCAGTTCTTCTCTCCTCTAAATTAGGTAACGAACCGTTGACCCGTATACGCTTATTTATCCTAGCTAACTCAGCTTCGTCTTTATCATGAAGATCAATCTCAGCAATTTCTAAATCAAAAACTAATGAAGAGGTTTCTTGCCCACTTTTCTCAGCATTACTAATAGCATCCTGTATGTTCTTCTTTATTCCTTTTTGTACTTCAAGTTCTTGATATTCACCGAAAGATTCTTGAATAATCTCATCAATATCACCATCACTAACAAGTGGGAATGATTGTCTACCGTCACTTTGATAACCAATATAAGATTTTATCTCTTGTTTTAAATCCTTAACATTAGAGTCGTCTCTCAGATAACCAGTTAAAGTTTCGGTATTAGTTATGCTACTTAGTAGGTTTTTATTTTGGAAAAAGTTTTTATCTACGTATTGCTTTAAGTATTTTCTTTGATCACTAACAATTTTGGATGGCTCTACCTCCTCGCTTTCATCATTATAATAACCCAACTCTGGACCTAACCTAGCTTCAGTCTCTTCTTGTTGTATACCCTCTAGTGACAAGTCTTGATTCTCAGCCCATGTTAAAAGTTCTTCTTGTCCTTGCTGTTCCCCTAGCATTAGCTCTGGTTTGCTACTATAAAACGTATTTATATTTTCAACGCTAGACTTGGGGTCATAAATAATATCTGGAATTTGTATACCAGTATTATCTTGCCTAGCTGGCTCTAGAAATTCCGAAGAACCATCTTCCAATTCTAAGTCCGTACTCCCTTCTGTTTCCTCTGCTGGACCCATTACTGGTGTTTCCTTTTCCGACTCCGCAAACACACCCACTGCTTTGTCGTTTGAATTTCCCGTTACAGGGGTAGCTACAATAGGACTGTCTTGCTTATACAGCTCAACAGCTTTTTTTATTTTTAAATCAGGCTCTCCAGCATCAATCATTTTCTGAACGATTAACTGTAGTTTTTCTCTGTTAGCTTTTAACTCAGCTTCACTTTGTGTAGACATATTGTAATGAAATTATATATATATATATTTATACTAAATAATCCTCAGCGGATCTACTCGTACCTACAGTAGGAGTATTTACTTCAGTTGCTGCGTGTTTACGATTGTAAACTTTATTGTAGTTCTCTTTAAGATGCATTGTTAAGTAATCCGTAATAGTCTCTATTAACATCTCTTTATTGCTAGGATTGTTTAGCAACTCCTTCATTATGATCTTCTGATCTCTTTTAGATAAGTTATCATTCGCAGATAAAACCTTATCACCATCTAAATCGTAAGCTGAGTCTATACCTAACTCACTATATGTCATTCCATTTAAGTTGCTACCCAGTAGGTCTGTAGCAAACGAGGTCCTACCAAATACCTTGTCGTGAACTATAGATTTTAAATTTCCGCCAGTAACTATATCGGAAACTGATCCACGTACGGTTTCAATATCAAACTCATCACCAAGTCTTGAGTTTTTAGCTATCTCCCTTTGAGCTTTCTTTATATCGATGATGCTACTTTGTGCTTTGGAATCTACTTGATTTTCATCTAAAGACCTACTTAAGTCTCCCATGCTTGTGAATTTTCCATTTTCTTCAAGACCGAGTTCTACTTTACCATTTTCAACTCTAGTAGTTAATGGTACCTTACCAGATACGATACTTGCATATCTATTATCGTCAGCAATATCCATACCTTTAGAGTAACCAGTACCATCACTACGACCTTGATTTAGGTCTAGTATTCTCTGCTTCAGAGCCTTAAATTGCTGAACACCAACTGATATACTATTTAAAGCTTTTACCCCTAGAGTTTTCAACTTACTAGGTTCTATATCTTCCTTTATTTTTTTAATTACCGGGATAGTTTGCTCATAAAACTGGTCAACACCCGGACTATCACTTGCTTCGTCATACATAGCAGCTATATCTTGCATATCTCTTGCTAGTAAAACTCCCTCCTCTTCTTCCTGTTGACGTTCAAGATTCAACTCATCTTGTTGTTCAGAGTTATTTCCTAAATCACCCTGGACAGGTTTGAAACCGGGTGCTTTTGTATTTTTTGGCTTTTCAGTTATCTTTCTCCACTGCTCTAGAGTACCTGTAGGATTATCTTTCTTCCATGCGTCAAATGTAGTTTCTATAACCTCACTATCTTCTTCTGGCTCTGAGTCTCCGTATTTAATATTATACTCACTCTCCATTACATCACCGCGACGTTTCAAACGTGCAGCAACTCTATCCTCGGCTTCTTTATCGGCTTTACGCTTGTCCAATGCTTTGTCTAGAGCTTCACCTGACTCAGCTTTTACGCGAACCCCTGTGACTTTACCTCGTTTTTTACTTGCGTATGCACCGTCTACTAATGCTTTATCTGCTGCCATAATTATGTGTTTGTGTTATTTTAAACTCCACCGATATAGTTACCATAAGCACTTATACCAGTCTCTAGTCCTTCTCCTATAGCGTCATTTCGCTGTTGCTTATATAATTGCTCGTTCTCATTATAAGCTTGCGAAGCGCTTTGAGACATACCTAACTGTGTTGACACTTTATCCATTTCCATTCTCTGAGTATCTCTAACACCTTGACCCTCTTGAACTTGAATATTATAACCTTGCTGTGCTCTTAACCTATCTATATCGGCCGCTCCTCTAGCCTCGGCTGTTTGTAGCCTACCAGCTTCTCTAGCAGATAAAGCCTGATTCCTGGTCTCTTGAGCACCAATGCTAGCTGATGACTTTTGTGCTGATAATTGACCTTGTCTAGCCATTGATTGAGCTAGTGCCGCAATACCAGACCCACCTGCTGCCCCTCTCAGGTTGCCAAGTATGTTAGCTTGAGTTTGTTGATTTTGTTGACCTTCAAATTGAGCTTGTTTCTGGTTGACAGTTAAGTCCTCCATTGTATTCTCCAGACCAGCAAACTGATTTTTAGCGTTATCAAATGTGTTGGTCATATTAGCGAATGGATTACTAGTATCCATATCACCGTATTGCTCCATTAACTTATCTGTCTTTATCTTTTCTTGCTCAGCTAACCTCTCATTATCTTTACCTTTTTTGTGAGAACTTACGGCATCTATCCCCGCCATAGTTACATTAACTGCCGCTATGCCTACCATTATCCAGCTCATAACTTATTGTTTTTTATTAATATATTCTTCATAATCTTCAAACGTTTTTGATACAATATCTTTTTCTAATTCCTCTATACTTCTGCAGTTAGTTGGATTTTTATGTATGTTAACGAACACTGTGTTTTCATTAGCGTATATAACTCTTTTACTTCCTGGTGTTGCTATAATGTGACAAGGAGCGATATACTCTATGCTCTCTTCCTCGGTAGCTACGGTTATATGTCCTGACATTAAAAACCAAACATGTAGATGATTATGTATAGCACCTACTAATAGACTACCTTTATTCATAGACATCTCTCTAATATATACCCCATCAGCAAACGAATGTTTTAATGGGAATATAACAGAGTCGTGGTGTGTAACTACGTTAACCTCGTCAGCAATACTCATAAGAGAATCTTGCAAACCCTTTATTTGCTCTCTAACATTTAAAGCTACCTCTCCGCTTCTAACTTTAGATAATCCATTCTTAGACATATAATTATATTTAATTTACTAATATATAATCACATTCTTAAAGCTTTATTTACTACTGATAAAAACCTCGCATGCTGTGGTAAACATTTCACCCTTCAGCTTAGAGTCGTTTTTAAATTTTGCTTGAGCATAATATCCTGCGGGTGACGTCATGTTAACTCTGCGATCTTTACTGAATAATATAAAACTATCACTAACTGGCATTGAAGTAGACGTACCAATAGATTCACACACTATAGTATTAGTTGAGTTATCTATACTAAATATAGGTCCTATCTCAAATATATTATCATTATCTACAGAGCCTTGAGTGGATATGTTAAAACCACCTAGAGTTGATGGTACACAGTAGTACGCTGTATCACCTTTCTGCGCTGATATATTTATATCATTTGCGAACGTTATTGTTATTGCCATAATTTATTTATTTATCTTAACTCCAGTAAAATAATGTTTCTAGATCAATAGTATATGCTTGGTTACCGATTCCGAACTGTACAACTTCTATTCTACCACTGATTGTAGCAAAGTCATTGAAATCATCAACATGATCCGATAGCCCCTCACCTACTGCTAACCTTAGGTTAGAGAAATTAACCACATCACCATTATCAATAACACTAGGTATAAATGACTCACTTCTAAAACCGTATTCAGCTAACGTAACATCGTAAGTACCTGGATTAGATGACGGGATATAATAACCACTACCTTGTTGGTGAGCATCTTTAAGACCGTGTATGGTCCACAAGAATTGTGCGAAGTTTGTAAATGTACCACCCGCTTTTTTAACGCGAATTTCAAAGTTGAAAGTATGATTTGAACTAGGTTTTGTAGGATCTTTTTCTACTAGAGCTAGAGCCACACCACTCTTACGATCGCTACCGTTCCCACCACCAAAGTTAGGAAGTTGAGTAGCCGCAGTGTAAATACCTTGGTAATCCCAATCAGCTGGTTTTGTAACAACAAATGATATATTAACACTCGGATATTGGTAAAATTTATTAGTCACAATAGAACCTGCAGCATCAACATTGTAAGATGTACCATTAGCTTTTACAGCACTAGATGCTATAATAGTACTGTCACTACCAGTTATTATCATCTCAAATTCCTTATACCCTGTACCTAAGAATGAAGCCACAATAGGCATCTTAAAAGAGTACATACCACTTTTTGGTATAGTCACAAAACCAATAGGCATGTCTGGTATTATACCATCAAAGTAATCCGCAGACCCAGCAATAGTTCTATTACCCGTAACTCCTTCAACCACTTTGGATTCTCTAAATTTAATTTCAAAAGATGCACCATAATCACCAAACACTCTAACTGTTGGTCTATTATGTTCTTGTATACCGTTCGATGGAATTATGTTAAAAGCTCCCTTACCTTCTATACCAAAATTAGTTAGATCTTCTGTAGATATATTAGTTATGGTTAAAGGTCTAGTAATTTGAGATTTTTGTAAATACGTTCTAGAGTTGATTATGTACTTATCTACAAGAACAACAATGGTATTGCGTGAAAGGATAGCGATTTCGTTAGTATTAATCCCAAATAGTTCTGGTGTCCAAGAAATATCACTATTATAATTATTTGGAGCAAGTGTATTGTCTTGAAAGTTAAATCCATCAACAACTGGCGTGTAGTATACACTGTAAGTCCGGCTTGTCACCTTGTATCCAGATTGTGTCTCTTGAGCTACGATAGGATGTTCTAGAGTTGATTCCATTCTAAAACCACTAGAACCATCACTTAGCGCTGGGAAAACAGTAGGAGTTAACCCACCGACGTCGTAAGAGTTATCCTCAGGTCCTTGGTTAAGGTTGAAACCTGGCCAATCTCCAAAATGCCAAATATGATTTGCCTCACTTTGTAAAGCAGTAAATGTAATTTCAGCAACCTTAGTCTCTACGCCTATAGGCATAGTACCTTGAATGAAATGTAGTTTAGATGTATTAGCTAAGTCAAATTCAGAATCACCTAATATACCTATAGCATCAACAGGAGACTTAGATAAAGTTGTAAAACCAGCTGTAGGTTGTATAGAAAAAATCCCATTAGAGTTATGGCTAATGTTCTCGCTAATACCCAAGGTTAGATTTATATTCGGACTAATTGTCGCCGCCCCATCTATGTCTATAGTTATATCAGTGTCTTCGTTGATAGAATACGAGGGAGAGAACGTGACAGTTACTTTAACTTGGTTATCATCAATGTACGGATTGGTATTTGTATTGGTTAGTGTTATACTATCTATTACACCTATAGTCTCGGGGAAAGTAGCATCCCCAACGTTAGTATTATCCGTAAAATAAGATGCGTCAACAAAGTAGCCAGGGTTTGGTACTATGTATAGATCCATACTACTTAAGTCAGTCGACCCAACCACTACGTCTCTATGTTGATCTAATACTAGTTTACAATTTGTTAAAGCCATTAGTCTGCATTTTCTTTAATTGTTAATCTAACTTTAGGAAGTTCCGTATTCTGTACTGAAGCAACAACACCTATACCTTGAACTGAGAATTCACTTGTATCTAAGTTGCTTAATGTACCCTCTATACCAGATATATTATTAAACCACTTACCTTCTTTATTTTTAAAATCTAAAACTTTAGCATCTTGGAGGTCAGTGTTAAACGAATCTACGTACCAACCATCTTTTGCTTGTAGATTGTAGTACTCTCCATCACTGTATGGCACAGAGTCTTTAGTTGTTGTAGCAAATTCACTTACTTTAGCTTGGGAACCTTCATAGTTTATAGCCATAAAGCTTTTTACAGCGCCTGGGTTATCATTGAATAATACATCTATAGTAGAGTTAGTAAATGAACCATAAAAAGTGTTTACTATCGTTGAACCCATGAAAGCGCCAGGTTGATGAGTGTACAACTCACCTAACTTACCTGTTATATATTCTGTGTTTATTGATAAACCTACTTCAGGTATGAACGACTTAAAGCTAGACCACCCCTTGGTTTTTTCATTGAAAGAAACAGTAGTGTCTTTACTATCATCACCTAATAGTAAACCAGTGGTCTTAGATGTGTTACGTAGCGTTAAGTTATAATCACCCTTGACTGTATCAAAAGAGCCAATCAACTCACCCACGGTAACGTTGTACTCACTTGAAGTGAAGTTATCTCTAAACCAAGACTTCATCCCTATGTCTGATATAGGTGTTAACCCATCCTGTGATAATCTTAAAACCTTGTTTCTTTGTTTATCTGTGAAATACATTCTATATCCATCCACAGCTAAAGATTCTGGGTTTGAGGAGATACCATACTCTCCAGCGAAGCTCTTGGTTGCCCCAAGTACTTTACTAGAAGCTATTAAGTTAGCGCTACCGTCTGCATTGTACAAAGCATCTTTGTTAGCTAATACTTCTAAGACTTTATCTTCGCAAAACGCTAATACATTTGTATCCCTAGTTTTTAGTATTTGTATAGAACCATAAGATGGGTTGAGATCTTTAGTAATACTCTCAGCCATATTAAACTCGTTCAAGTTGTTAATACCGCTAGTAGAGTTGTATATACCTGAATGTATCATACCACTACCTCTCCTCTCTTCACCGTAAACACTAACTGAAGTAGAAGCTTTAACCCCATTATCTATTTGTGGTGCGTTATAGTCGTCTCGTATTCTATCGGATTCTAAACCGTTTCCAAATGAATAGCAATTAAACCAGGGTAGAGTTGTCTCACTCTTCCATGTTCTATTATCTAATTTATAATAACCAGTAACCTCTTTTATGGTTAGATTAAAATGATGCAAATGGTTATCAGCAGTACTATCTGCAGCAAATAATGCAGCTCGTAAATATCCATTTGGAGCCGAGCTATCTAGCAGACCTGTATCTATTGCACCTACCTCTAATAAGTTGTGCACTAGAGCTATATTTGTTTGGGGTGTTATAAACTCCGCTTCTGCATACTGCTGTGCGCTCATAGTTAAAAAGCATTGAGGCACACCATTTGGGTATATTTCTATTTGAGCACTAGTTTGATCAAGTGGGTCTGTGTGTCTACGGATATGTGTCAACTGCCACAACTTACCAATAACCTCGTTACCAGTAGATGGTAGGGGGTTTGAAGAGTTGGTTGACATAAGGAATTCATCCATCGTGGTTCCTAGAGAATTACCTCTGGTAAACTTAACCGGGATGTTGAAAGTTGGAGATGACTCGTATATCTTTGAAGTTGAATCCACAAGCTTCATATGGTCTATAACTCTCGCTGACGTTATGGTATCATTAGAGTGAGTAAACTTAAGTGTGTCATTTATAGCAACTTGATATGGCTTTAAAATTTCCCCGTCATCTTCAAAAGTTGCTACAATATCTTTAGCAGTGGAGCTAACTAGAAGTTGGTTACCTACAGTAGTAACACCAATACCACCTTCCATAGTTTCGTTCTTCATCTTGCTCCAAACATAGCTAGACTCTTGGAAGTTAGTGACATTCATGTCCACTAGACTAAGACTTCCATCGGTACCACTACTAGGTCTGTGTACTGTTATTTTAGATTGTTTGGGACAAAATGATTCTATGTTTTCATCTTTTAGCTTTATAGGTAAAGCATCTGAAGCTTCATAATATAAATCTAATTCGATGTTTTCTTTAGGTTCAGTTTCCCACACAGCATTATTATCTGTAAACTCAGTAGTTATACCAGCATTTATAGAAGGTACCGATAAAAACTCTATAGATGATAGTTGAGTTCCATCTGCTCGCAATGTACTTCTAGGATCCCAAGTGTCAGTGTCTAAAGTACCACCTCCAATAGCTTTTTTGAAGTACACTGTAAATCTCAATCTTTTGCAATTTGAAGAAGTCTCTTCGTTACAATCTGCACATAATGGCGTGAACATCCCACCACCACTGCTCGCCCAGTTCGTAACACTAGAAATATTTGTTATATGTTCCACAGTGTAAACAACACCAAATGGATCACCAGTAAACCTAAACAAGCCTGACTCTTGAAATCCTTGGTAGAGCGAGACATCCATTGTCGCTGTTGACCCTGGTTGTGTTGCACCAAAGTCCATAGCACTCAAACCAGTATACCCACCTTCATCTTCAATATAAAGACCTTTACCACTGTTAACTCTACCACCATGAGTCAAAACCTCCATTGCTGTGGTTGGTGCTGGCGTGGTGGCAAATCCATTTTTATCCCTGTGGTGAGCGTTATCTAAAAACCATGGCGAGCCATCTTGTATCTCTTCAGCAATATACTCCCAATATTCATTTGTATTGCTAAAATTGCAATCATAAGCCATTAGCGAACTGCTATAGTCTATGGCACCTCCAGAATTTTGATTTAACATAGTGGATAATAAATCTGAATCTGATATACCAAAATCTAACCAGTATTGAACCCAAGCAGTATCAACAATAGCATCAAACCCCTCAACATTTCCACTTGCGTTCCAAGCGTCACCCGTCCTGTTGTTGGTTCCAGTGATAGGTGGTAGTGATGTACTAATGTCTGTTAAGTCATTACTGTAATCACCTTGGTAGGTTGCATTTTCATTAGCAGGGTTTATATCTGCGCTGGTAGATATACTACGAAACCCCACTGATGATAAAGTTTCAAATACAGTCAAGCTTGGGTCTACTTGCATTATTTTATTACTTATAATACTATCCCTGTTTACTTTGACAAAAAACTTACCATCAAATTCAGGTCTATTCTCTATTTGATCATCCTTAACTTCACATGACCAAGTAATATCAGTTGTATCAGTTGTACCAAAAGTTTGGTGCAGTAGTGCAGTCGTGCCTAGTGGTATTGTAGTTATAATAGTTTTGTCAACCGTGTTTATTCTAGCTACCCTAACCCATTTAGAGTATTTAGCTGTTGCTGCTACGATACCTTTCACTCTAACCCAACCAACACCTTTGAATTTTAAATCTTGAAGACTTGTATCGAATTCATCGTCATCAATGTCTATAAGTAAAGACTCGTGCAGTGATGTGAATATATTTAGATCAGTTAAAGTAGCATCTGCTACTATCTTACTTGTAGTCCTAACAAAGTCAGGGGCTTCATTTTTTATATCTAATACTTTGTATCTAGCTTCATCGGCAACAGCATTATCATTCCCGTGTTCATTCTTAAGTATTAAGTACGTCTGTTCGTCTACTTTGTTTCTATCTGCTGATGGGAATGACAACCATATATTACCATCCTCCGCATTGTACCATTTGTACTGTAAAAGGTTGTAGTACTCATTAGTTGTTTCCTTAACGTAGTACTTGTAGTACTCCATCCAGTCACTTGGTGTTTCATCGTTGAAGTTTAAACTAGCTTGTAATTTGTTAATTTTAGATGCACCTTCTTTTTCTATGGTAACACTAGAATTATTTACTAAACCATCACTGGTGGTTATACCACCTATTCCAGTCACTGGTGTTTCTCTTCCATACTTATCACCAAACACCACCCCTATTTTGTATTTTCTAATAGATTTCAGAGACTTAACAGGCATGAGATCTCCTAAGTGCTCAGTGCTACTAGTATTTTGTATTACGCTAACTACTGGTAGATCAAAATTCTGTAAATAGTTTCCGTATACTAACCTATTGCCTGTTACTTCTTGTGCTTTCGCTTTTAAAGGTACGTTATCCCACGCTCTCAATGACTGTAAAGACGGTAGTATTTGGTTCATCATTTCAGATGCTACATTTATAACACCATAATTACCACCAACACCTTGCTCATCCCATTCAGGGTCTAACCCTCTTTTTATTGTCTTAACTACTAAAACATTAGGTGACACAGTATCTTTATATAAAACATCAACCTCTACTATATCATCAGGTCTCGTTCTATCTTCTACTATAAAATCTGTTATCTTCAAATCCCTAATAGTGTTTACCATCCCAAGGTTATAACCTTTCTTTGGAGTGTAATCAAACTTACCAGGTGAAAAAGCTAGTTCTGACCAAGGTGCAAATGAAGAATACTCCCCATCTTGGTATCTATATCTATAGGAGAACCTACCCATATTCAATTCAAATATTGGTTTCTTCTGAACTATGGAGACATCCCAACTTGTCATACTATTCAGTATGTTCTCATCTAAACTGTCAATAATCAAGTTAGGGTAGTAGCTCTGACCACATGGAGCACCGTAAAAGGTGTAACCAGTGGGGTTATTACCTAACTCAGAGTTTTCAAGGCAATTAACGTTGTCTAGTTCTTCATACAAAAATGACATATTTACATTCCCCACATGAACAGCAACAGCAACTTCACCAATACTTACAACGTCTGAGTTTGTTAATAGTAAACTGGTGCCTGGTGGGTACATATAATCTCCTAAACCTTCTATATAGTTCAAAAACCCGTCACCTACAACATCTGGTGTAAAATCTTTATTTGTTATAACACCACCAACTGGCACTGAGTTACCACCTTCAAACGATGACATCTCTAATCTAGGCGAAGTCCTTGGAGCTCTTCTAATAACAGATATGTGCTCCTCTTTCAAATGACTATTAGAAGCATTATCCACAGCCTCTAGCTTAACTAGATTGCTCGGAGATTCAGGATCGTAGATCATTAAATCTGTATGTGAATCAAAACTACTAGTACCTGCAACGCACCTATCTATGTTTATTTTTTTTGGCTCCGACCTGTTATCAGTCCAGAATAATAAGTTATCAATGATGTTTATACCCGTTATTGTTGGGTTATCTTCCTGTGTAAAGTTTAAAACTCTAGGTGCTTCAAAAACCCAAGCCGTTGATATGTAAATGCTATTAGAAACAATAAGCCCATGCATTGGTTTAGTAAAGTAAACCCTCATGTTATCTGCTTGAACAGCGGGCTCTGCAAAACCAGAGGCATCAGTAACTCTTGCAACTGTAAAACTACTAATAGTAGGGTCTTCGTTTTGAGTAAATCCAACAAGTGGTTTTTCTATACCTAAAACTAAGTCATGTTGTCTAATGCTACCAACCATACCCGGTCTTATATGTTCACCCACAGTTTTAGGAACTTCCACATAGCTATATGAGGAAGTAGTATTTGTTGGTGCAGTAACTGCATTTGATGCAACGAAAGAGTTTGTAGATACCGATGGGACTACCGTTAGTACTATATTTGCATTACTTACTCCAGTGGACCCAGCCACAAACGGAAACCCTAAGTAAGATACAGTTTCTGTAACAGCACCATTAGTAACAGATATGCTACCGTTTTCTGGCCACCTAGTAGTACCAGCGCTATACCAATTCCCTGGTTTAGTTATTGTTATAGTAGTATCTGCATTACATACCCAATCCTCTGCTAACACTGAGTCTGTATATGAAGTCGTATCTGAAGTATGAGTATTACTAGTAATCTCGTTATTAGAAGCGTCTAAAAACAACATGTCGCTACCTGGTACTTCTACTTTAAACACATCTGTCACTACAGGGGTTAAAGCATCTCCAGACCAATCAACGTTAGTGTTGTACCTAACTATCATGTCTTTATGTAACTTAGTCGTTACCACGCTGGCAACACTAGTAGTCTCTATAGGCGGAGAAGCTATGAAAAAATAAGCTTCATCTTCTCTATTATTAGCAATACTACCAACAAGTCTACTCTTCTCACCATTCCAACCCACAGTAGGAAGTGTTGAGTTGATCTGTATGTTACCTGATATGTTCTGTACTGTTCCAACGTCACCGCCATCAGATGTCCTTACT
>TARA_R110002096_G_scaffold223000_6_pt1 | contig 15023 bp, 10 predicted proteins | sample TARA_R110002096 | Tara Oceans TARA_R110002096 (sample SAMEA4397295) | marine metagenome | biome: Polar Biome; feature: [DCM] deep chlorophyll maximum layer (ENVO:01000326); material: water (ENVO:00002006), including particulate matter (ENVO:01000060) such as... | depth 35 m | reverse complement strand
CAAGTTTCTTGAAGACGTATCGGTTGCGGTGACGGGTGCAGTGGCGCTCTGCAGCCTGGACGGCACAGCGATGGAACCGCACGCAACACTGCAGGCCCGACGCGGTGACATTCTTGCTGTGGGCGCGGCAACACGCGGCGTGCGATCCTATATTGCATTCGCCGGCGGTCTGCAGGCGGATGATTTCCTCGGCTCATCGTCCACTTACCTGCCCGCTGGACTGGGCGGACATGCGGGCAAGTGCCTTGCCGCCGGTGACGAAATCCACTTACGCGATGCGGCGACGATCAATCCCTTCCAGACGCCGGAGGAATTTCAACTGCCGATGCTGTCGTCATGGATGTTGCGCGTCAGTCGTTCCGCCGAGACAGATCGCCTGCAAGACTCGCATGCGTTGTTCGCACCCAAGTTTACGGTCGCCAATCGCAGCGATCGAATGGGGGTTGCGCTGCAGGGAGCCAAGGTAAGCACCGATATCGAGGGCGACATGCCCAGTGGACCGGTTTTCCCCGGGACGGTGCAATGCCCGGGGGACGGAAGCCTGTTCATCCTGTCTGCCGACGCGCAAACTACTGGCGGCTACCCGCGGGTCGCCAAAGTGTTGCGCGAAGACCTGCACATCCTGGGACAATTGCGACCGGGCGACGCGTTGAGTTTTGTAGAGCGCAGTGCTGAGGAAGCCGCCACGGAGCTGCGTGCCAAGCATGACTACTGGCGGCGGTGGCTCGCCGATATTGAAAGTATCATTTGATGCGATCGCGCACAGCGATGAGCAGGCTGACGATAAATGCCAGCACGATCATGTTGATCAGAGCCCCGCTGTAGAACTGGTAGGCTATACAAAGTGCCGTATCGAGTGGTGCCCAGAGCAGCAGCGACAGTAGCATCCCGCGCCAGATTCGGTGGTTCGGTGTTACGAAAAACTGCTCTGCAAGTACGCTGAATAAAAGTCCCCAGCTTGCAATCGTCGGCCCAAGTACAGCGACGAAGTAGGGCGACCATGGGATATGTTCGGCGGCGGGAAATACTGATTCAAGAAACGCAGAGGCAGCGGGCAGGAAGCCGGTGAGCGCGAGCAGCAACCCGCCAATCACATGAATCGGCCCGACCAGTTTTAGCAAACGTTCCGTCATTGCCGGGATCATACCGTAATGGTCTGCGCGACCTTCCGACGAGTCTATGCGTCGGGCAATTCGACAAGTTTGAATGTTGACCCGGTCTCGCCAAACACAACGACTGAACAGTCTCCCCAGCTCTCGGGAATACTCCACGCCACGTTTTCCCTGGCTTTGTCTACGAATCGCTGCCATTCACAGCGCAATTCAAGGTTTCCCAGTGTGCCCTCGACATCGGCGATTTCAATTGCGCGCCGCATTGGCTGGTATCGCCATTGTGAACTACAGGACTCGCAACTGCCGTCACCGCCGATCACCGCTGTACTGACAAGAAGCTCGTTGCCATTAATATGCCCGCGGATATTCTGAATGATTGGATCGAGATTAGCAGTGTTCGCGCTGTCAATGGCTTGCAGGTCGGCGTAAGCATCCAGAGCCGCGGCGAAATTATTCTGTTGCAGTTCGAGAACAACTCTGGTGGTCAACAGCCCACTTCTCAGCTTGTCCGGGATCCAGTCTTTTGAAACCGCCAATGCTCGGCGTACAGCAACGAGTTGTTGTTCCCGGTCTTCCTGCAGGCCCGCTAAACGTGCCTGAAGCGCCCAAAGCCAGGATAATTCGCCCAACGTCAAGCCTTTCAATTCAAACGCTTTCTCCAATTCGGCGCTTGCCGAATCGATTTCGCCTTTTGCCAGGATCTTGTCAATTTTTCGATACTTGCGATAGAAGTTCCTGGACACTTCCGACTGCGCACCGTCCAGGGCGAATGAAATTCTTACCGCCGTTTTGCATTGCTGAATCGGCTCGCCATTCAGCATGGCCGGCTCATATCGCCAATTTTTTACGGTGTTTAGCGCGGCACGTTCAAATGCACGGGAGCCACTGGAGGCCTCGACGACCGGCTCGACGACTTCACCCTCTTTGGTGACAACGTAGTTCAGCTCAACCCATCCCTGTTGCCGTCTGCGTAACTCACTCGAAGGGTATCTCGGCGCGGAGCGGTCTACAGGTTTGGCGTAAACCTGCTTCGATGAGGAGTCATCAGCTGCCGCATTTGCTGCGACCAATACGAGTACTGGAAACCAAAAGCCTGTGTTCATTGCTGGAATTCCTCAGGCGCGGGAGTATTGCCATGATGGGGAATACGGGAGTGATTCGCAACTGATGAGGGCTCGAAATTGGCGGAAATCAGCCAGCAGGCTGGATCGATGTACAATGATGGTCCGAGGTTTCAGTCTGGCCAGGGCCAAACTATGGAGATGTTTGTGAGTCCAACATTGCCGGCCAGAGTCAATTGTCTCCGGATACGAGCATGCTTTGCATAAGAAACCTGATTCTTGTGAGCCTTTGCGTGTGCCTTGCTGGCTGCCCGGCACAACGTCGAATCTATGTCCACAACGAATCGGCTTTCAGCTTATCGAGCGCGTATCAGAACCCCAAATTGGACGTTGTCGAAATTCGACCTGGCAGGACCCGATACATCGTCGCACCATTTTCGGAGGAAGCCTGCTTTGGAATTGCTGTCGGAGAGTTGACCAGGGCATTCGAAATACCAATGGATATCATGGCAAAAAGCACCGGGTACGGTGCGAGGCTCGATGTCTATTTTGAGTATGGACAGTTTCACTTCCAGCGCAGTGATGGTCGTTGGGCGCAACTTGACGAGATTGCACGCTGTGACAGGCCCTAGCAACTACCCGTGTGCTACAAGCTCGGAAAACGATTTATGAATAACGTAAACATACGACCGTGAAATACTCCGGATCCTGCCTGTGCGGCCAAGTAAGTTTCGAAGTAAATGGCAGCTTCGATAATTTTTACCTGTGTCATTGCGGACACTGCCGTAAAGGATCAGGTTCTGCGCATGCGGCCAACCTGTTTTCGTCCCGTGCCAAATTGAAGTGGTTGTCGGGCGAAGAGCAAGTACAGAATTTTGTTCTTCCGGAGACGCGCCACGCACGAAGCTTTTGTTCGCGCTGCGGGTCGCCGATGCCGAGCGTCCAAATGGAGGGCGCGCTGTTGGTCGTGCCGGCCGGTTGCCTTGATGGTGACGTTCCGATCGTTCCCGACGGTCATATTTTCATGGCCAGCAAGGCGAACTGGGACGATCACCTGGAGGAGCTCCCAAAATTTGACGCAAGCCCTGACACCCGGGATTAGATTGGTGATCTGCCGCTGTCGGGTAAATGTCGGGCCTGAATGTTCGGACTATCCAGCGGATCGAGAGTGGCCACAACGCCAGTTTGGAATCATTGAAATGCCTCGCGGCAGTGCTCGAAGTTGATGTCGACACCTTCGGACGGCTTGATTCTGCTTCTGAATGCCTACCTGTTTGCGCTGTTGATCTGGCAGGGAGACAGGTACGGTATTTGGTATGACTCGCAACCTGCTTCGTCTGCGTAGCCGCACTAAATCGACCCACCAGGACTCTCAAATCGAGCGAACAGTCCGTGATTAAGGGCTACTATCTCGGTTTACCCTATAAAGAAGCTGCGCATATATTGCTATGGCAATGGAGCCATGTTGACCCATCGTACAACGGTGGCGCTGCGATACGAAAGAAAATGACTTGAATTAGAATCCGACAACATACGAGGACGCCCGTCCAAAAGCCAAATGTCTGGCGCCACATCATACAGCCCAAGTCCCGTACTTACCGCTCACGTATGCTTGCTCTTGGCCGGCGGCCTCAGACCGTTATGCACTCGGTGCCGACGCTCCTGGATGTCTTCAAACAGAGACTATCGCTCCCATTCTAACAACTTATGCTTCATTGGGTTGTATTGACCAACTGCCGCAACGTTATCAAATGAGGTTGACCGACTTGGTTTCCTTCTCTAATCGATACGAGCGGCAAGATCGATGTGGGTTCGGACAACGTTGAGATACTCGGTGTAGGTTGCGATGCCTAATGCAGTGCGAATAAATATGCTCTCAAGAACAACAAACAATCGCTGTGACAAACTCGATGCCTTGCCAGAATTAACAGTAAATCTAGCCGCCGTAGTGGACAATTGGCTGCACCTGAAGAATCAAGCAAGGGGGACCGTACTCTGTGGGGCGGTGCTTAAGGCCGATGCATATGGACTTGGGGCCGTACCAATCGCGAAGGTGCTATTTGACGCTGGATGTAGGAACTTTTTCGTCGCATATCCTGAAGAAGCGCTGGAGCTTGCTGACCAGGACTTTCCAGAGACCCAAATTTTCATTCTAATGGGACCTGACGGCCGTTACCTGCAGAAGATCCGCGAAAAAGGGTTGATCCCTGTCTTGTCGACAATAGAACATGTTGAGCTGTGGGCTAAGGCGAACGCCAGTTCATCCCTAACTCGAGCGTGTGCTCTGCAAGTCGAAACTGGCATGCATCGCCTCGGATTGTCGGTACAATCATGGGAACAAATACTGAACGACCACGTTTTATGGAGCCACCTTAATCCTGCCGTGGTGCTGAGCCATCTGGCGAGTGCTGACGATGCTAATTCGCCACAAAATAGAAGACAGAAAAAAGTCTTCATAGGCATTGTTAGGAAAGCACAAGCCCTAAAGAAGAATCTCATGTTTAGCCTGGCTAATTCCGCGGGTGTATTCTTGGGAGATAGTTTCCACTTTGACTTGCTGCGACCGGGAATTGCGTTATTTGGCGTCGACCCGACGCAGGGGGGGACTCATAGCCTTCGACAAGTCGTAACGCTAAAAGCCCGAATTTTGCAGATAGAAACCGTTCAGAAAGGTGAGTCAATTGGCTACGGCGCCTCTTTCTGCGCGCGCGAAGACTGCCGAATCGCAACGGTGGCGATCGGATATGCAGACGGGTTGCCGCGCAGTCTCGAGGGAAGCGCGTACAGCATAATGCTCGGGCGGGCGGCACGAATTGTTGGAAGGATATCGATGGACATGACTACATTTGACGTAAGCAAAGTTCCGGCACGGACTCTGGCGACGATGTCCCACGTCGAAATCCTTGGTTCGATCAATACTGTTGATAAACTCGCGAGAAATTCGGGCATCACCGGATATGAGGTCCTAACCAGAATTGGACAGCGGGTGAGGCGAAACTATAAGCGGGATATAGTTTAGAATCTTACAACTCGATCGTTTCAAGTTTGGATCAGGTGCCGTATGTATAATGATTTGGCGTTCTGTAAGGTGAGAGTGAGGCCCTTAATTTTTAAGTCTAGGTGCCGATATCTGTTGTTGTCCCTTTCACGGGTTTTTGCGTAGTGGCCCCAATAGTTAATCGCAAGTCACTTGCAACGGTGGATGCGCTTATCACCATGCTTTATCAAAGCTCTCTTGATATAAGCTCAAAACCCATCCTGACAACCTATCCTGTCTATCCCCTGACAGTCTTCATGAAAGCGCTTTGCGAGCGCCTCGGTTGTGTCTACGTCAATGTTCTGACCGGCACAGATGCACCAAACTTTCCGATCTGTGAGAGTCGGACTGGCATGTCTGACGACAAAAGAGACTGGTTTGCAAACGCATTTATTGACGAATGGGACGCGTATCCTTTCGTAGCGCACCTAAAGAAGCCTGGTGAGTGCGCTACGTTGCGAGAGGCCTGTTCAATCGACAGCTATTCGACAAACCAATACTACAAAAACTTTCTTCAGCGTCTGGGAGTTGAACATGAGGTCGCACTGCGTTTTCAGGGCCCGTTCGGCGAACCCGCGATCCTGAGCGTATTGTATAAGACCGGCGATCCGAAAACGGACCAATTTTGCAAGACCTTTTTGCAGCAATTGGCGCCGCATCTGGAAATCAGTTTGGCTATATCGATGAAAGTACGCCGTAGCGAGCTTGTCTACGATGCCCTTCGGCATACCATCGACAGTATGGCTATCACGTCATTCGTCCTGGACGGGAAGAAGCGCGTGATTGATATGAGCAATGCCAGTGACGGCATCTTGGATAAGAAAGATGCCCTTCGCCTAAGCGGCCAGCGCCTGCATTTGCCGCACAGGAGCCAGAACAAATTATTCCAGAAGGCGATCGAAAAGTGTATCGCCTGGCGCCGCAACCCGCTCGGAAGCCGTCCCGCGGAGGTATTTCGGGTCGACAGCCAAACAAGCATGAATTTAGGGTTGCTGGTTCAACCAACTCCGTATTTTCCGTATCGCAGCGCCTTGAATCCGCATGCCGTTGTGTATCTGAGCGACGCAGAGCGAAAGCGGCCGGCACCGGAAAGATTGATTTCTCAGCTTCTTGGTGTGGGACCACGTGAGGCGCATTTGTCGATCTTACTCGCCAACGGGCATGACCTGAAAAAAGCGGCCGAACTGATGGGTGTTACCGAGACAACAGCACGGACCTACCTGCAAAGAATCTATAGCAAGACGTCGTTGCACTCGCAGATAGAATTGGTCGAATTGGTGTTAAAAAGTGTCGCTATCCTCGCATAATATGCAAAGCTGAAACGACTCGCAGTCTCTATATGAAGACTAAGAAAAGTCGGTTTCTGTTGTATGGTGCGCCTGCTCCATTCGAGAAACGAGGCAACACAGATGAGAATGAAACGGATATGTGTGATGTGCTTGCTTACTGTCACATTACTGGTAGCACTTCCACAAACGGGCGCGGCCCAGGCGCCCGATGCTGGTAGCTACTCGCCGTCGCGATATGGGGTGGAGGTTTTCCGTGGTGTGATGGCACCAATGCGAGACGGTGTCTCACTGTCTGTCGATATCTACCGGCCAAAGACCCCTGGTAAATTTCCTGCGATCCTGGTTTCAACTCCCTATGACAATAACAGTATCGGATCTATAAGCTACCTGGCTCCTCGCTGGTGGGCCGAGCGCGGCTACGTTGTGGTTTTGGCGGATGTTCGCGGTCGGTTTGATTCTGACGGGGAGTGGGATGTGTTTGGAGCGAAGCACAAAACCGACGGCTACGATCTGGTGGAATGGATTGCCGAGCAGTCCTGGTGCACCGGTAAGGTAGGGATGATGGGCCCTTCTTATTTGGGGTGGACGCAATGGTGGACCGCGAGTACTGCACCGCCACATCTGGCCGCGATCGCACCGAAAGTGGCGCCGCCGGATCATTTCGAAAATGTCCCCTATCAGAATGGTGTCCTCGCCGGGGGCTGGATATTGGATTGGGCTGCCTTTCTCTCCGGAAGAACCAATCAGGTGATCGGAGACGGCGGGTATTATGGTTGGTCAGAGAATCGCCAGGACCCACCGCATACACCGTATATCGAAATTAACCAGTCCCGAGGTCTTCAGGCGGCCCCTTGGTTCGAGACCTGGTACCGCCAGAACAAATCGACTGACCCCTATTGGGCTGATATCGCGTACCAAACTGAGGATAGTTACTCGAGGATTACCGTTCCATCCTTGTCCTTTACCGGGTGGTTTGATGCGAATTACCCGGGATCGCCAATGAACTATCTTGGCATGAAAAAGTATGGAGCCACTTCAGAGTCTCGCAGGCCATCCCTGATTATTGGACCTTGGGTGCACAATGATTTTTCACGAACAACAGGTGGTATTGACTACGGTAAGGACGCGGCTATCGATGCAGATGGATATGTTGCCCGATGGTTTGACCACTTCCTGAAAGGTGACAACAATGGCGTCGAAAATGACCCACCAGTTTACGTTTTCGTCATGGGCGAAAATGCATGGCATGCCGAAGCCGACTGGCCGCTGCCGCAGACTCGCTTTACGAAGTTCTATTTCAATTCGGATGGTGCCGCCAACTCGCTGAAGGGTAACGGTACCTTGAGCACCGAGCCTGCGAATGGTGAGCAATTTGATACCTACGTTTACGATCCGCTAGACCCGACCAGGGACCCTTTCGATACGTGGCCGAACAAGAATGGCCATATCGATGGTGCGCTTGATACGCGCCTGTCAGCACTCGGGGACGAAGTGCTGGTTTACCAAACGCCGATACTTAAAGACGCCATCGAAGTGACCGGTCCAATTGAGGCAAAGCTGTACGCGTCCACCTCCGCGAAAGATACCGACTGGTTTGTCAGGTTGGTAGACGTCCACCCAGATGGTTACTCGGCGTTTCTAGCTCAAGGCGTCATGCGGGCCAGAAATCGTGATCCGGACAACGAAGGTCGTTTCAATTCAACGGAGCTTAGTGAAATCGAGCCGAACGAGGTATACGAATACACCATTCGGTTCTGGCGCGGGACAGGAAACCTGTTCCAAAAAGGACACCGGATCCGAGTAGAGATTTCCTCCAGCTGGTTCCCTTATTTCCTGCCGAATCTAAACGCCGGGAATGATAACGTCGCGACGGTGACCGCCGATCAAGCCGTCGTCGCAACGCAGAAAGTCTATCTGGGTGGGAAGCGCGCATCACATATTGTGCTGCCGATCATTCCGCCCAGAAATTGAGATTCGTGCGAGACGACAAACAATGACCACGGGCACTCTCATTTCGCCAGACTCGAATTTCGCCGTATGGGCCGCGTTGCTGGGATTGACCGCGCTCGCATTCTGGTCCGAAAAAACCCGCATTGGCAAAAAGTTCTCCGGCGCTGTCGTGGCCATAATGATCGGTATGCTGATATCAAACCTGGGAATTATCCCCAGGTCGGCACCCGCTTACGACATTGTCTGGGCCTACTTCGTGCCGTTGGCCATACCTTTTCTATTGTTCAAAGCTGATATCAGGCGAATTATCAAGGAAGCGAAAGGGGTGCTTATTGCCTTTCTGTTCGGCGCTGCCGGGACCGTGATAGGCGCCTTTCTCGGTGCGCTGATTCTACCCGACGGGCAGGCATCGGACATGATCAAGGGAATCATTAGCGCTGGCCATATCGGGGGCTCCATGAACATCGCGGCGGTAGGAACAGCTGTCGGCGTGGGAAGCGACCTGATGTCCTTCATTGTTACAAGCGTCGGCGTAACCCTGGTGCTCTATCTGATTCTCCTTGGTATGTTGCCCTCTCTGGCGATCGTACGACGCTGGGTACCCTCAGCAATTATCGATGAGTCCGAGCAGCGCACAGGTCCGAGTCAGGCAGACCTTGAGGCCGCAACACCGGCCGCGGCGCCGTTGGATTTGCTTCACCTGAGCTTCGGTCTGTTCCTGAGCTTCGCTATTTGTGCGCTGGGAAAATGGATGGCTTCAGCGCTTGGTGTACCGGCGTACGCGATCCTATTTATAACGGCCCTGGTGTTAGTTGTCGCGAACCTGTTTCCGAAACGCCTGGCGACACTAAGCGGAGATATCGAAGTTGGCATGCTTCTGCTCTACGTTTTCTTCGTCACGGTCGGTGCTGGAGCGGATATCGCCGCAATGCTCAGTGGTCAAATGATCATCTGGATGTTCAACATTATTGTCGTCCTCACGCACCTCGTGATCATTCTGTCGGCTGCGAGATTGCTGAAGCTGGACTTGGCAGAGGTACTTATTGCGTCGAACGCATGCGTCGTCGGTGCGGCGACCGCCGCCGGGATGGCAGCCTGTAAAGGGTGGCGAGATCTCGTTACGCCGGGAGTCATGGTCGGCGTACTCGGCTACGCCATCGCTAATTTCATCGGGGTCGCGTTAGTGAAATTGTGAAGCGGCCTATCCCCCAGGTAACCTAGGCGCAGCACCGCAAAAGTGTTCACGCTCGCTACAAACGTAATTCGCTTTTCTGGCTTTCTTGTCTCGCCGTCTCTCTATTGCATCACCTTCGTGTACGTCACGCGCCTCGATACGGCCAAATATCTTTTCAATGATTAGTCTCCATATAGAGACTAGGAAATTCTCGCAACTATAGTATTTTCATTCGACGAATACCGAAAATTTCCAACGTCTTAGGGGGCAGGAAAGCATGTTTCAAGTAAATCGTACAAACCACAAGATGACGATAGTCGGATGCGCGTTGGCAACAACGTTCACTGTTTCGCAATCTTTTGCTGAGGACGGCGCGGAAACAGGTGCGTTGGAGGAAGTCATTGTTACCGGGTCGAGAATCGCTCGCTCAGGTTTTGATTCGCCAATACCAACAGTAACAATTACCGCAGATTCGATTGAAAAATCCGGCTCCAACAATATAGGGGAAATTTTGCTCGAGCTTCCCTCCATTGGGGGCGGCGTAAGTGCCGGGAACGGAAACCTCAGTCTTGATGCCGGATCGAACTTTATTAACTTACGAACGCTCGGCGTCGATCGCACGCTTGTATTGATCAACGGTCGCAGAAGAGTGGCCGGATCAAACCTGTCTTCGGCGGTTGACCTGACAACGATTCCTCACGGACTGATCGAGCGAGTGGAGGTTGTAACAGGTGGCGCATCTGCCGTTTACGGTGCTGATGCGGTAACTGGAGTCGTGAACGTCGTTCTGAAAAAAGACTTCGAAGGAATCGAACTGTCGGCACAAGGCGGTCTGTCGCAACATGGGGGCGCGGGTACCTATGACGTCGGCGTTGTTGGAGGCTTTCGTTTCAACGACGACCGAGGATCCTTCACATTCGCGACGAGTTATTCCAAGGCAGAACCGCTGGAGTGGAACGAGAGAAGAGAGTATGGCCCTGGGCTCCTGCTTCTACAGGCGAATCCAAACAACACGGGACCTAATGATGGCATCCCGGATCAGTTGCACTATGACAATCTTCGACTCAACCACATTGCATACGGTAGCAGCTTCGTACTGAACAATACCTACTATACGTTTGATGAGGGGGGCGCAGTTCGCCCGATGCAACACGATTCGGAACCCTTCGGGCCCACCAGCGTGTTCGCGCAAGGCGGCGACGGGTGGGTCTGGGACGACTTTGACCAGCTTAGAGTCGGTTTTGAACGAGTATCCACCAATGCTTACGTCAACTACGATCTAACAGATAGCGTGAACTGGTATCTGGAAAGTGAATTTACGAATTCCTCGACACGAAACGACGTGCAGCCAACGTTTGATCTGGATCTGGTTCTGCAGCGAGATAACGCGTTCATGTCGCAAAGCCTTGCAAACTTGATGGATACGAACGGACTAACCTCACTCATCCTGACCAGGGGCAATAAGGATCACGGGCTGTACAGCGAGGACATCAATCGTAATACGTACACAATCGTAACGGGTATCATGGGCGAGTTTTCCAACGGATGGAATTACAACGTTTCGTACCAGTATGGTCAATATGACCGCGACCAGGTTAAAGCGAACGGCCGTATTGAGGCTCGCTTCCGCGAAACAGTTGATGCGATCACGGATCCAGTGACAGGCGAACCGATCTGTCGTGATCCTGCCGCTGTTGCCAACGGCTGTGTTCCGCTGAATATCCTGGGGCCGAACGCGGCCAACCCTGAATCCATCGCCTATTTCCGACACGATCGAGCGCAACAATTTACAAATACACAGCGGTCGGTTGTCGCTCAGGTATCTGGCGATCTTTTCGAGCTGCCGGCAGGCGAGGTGTTGTTTTCTGCGGGCGCTGAGTATCGCAAAGACACAACGGATTTTCAGAACGACGGACTGTCTCTCACCAACCAGCTGTGGTTTCTCGACAATAGCGGAACAGCAAACCTGAAGGCTGAGGTCGATGTTACCGAAGTATATGGAGAGCTTGTTGTGCCCATCCTTGCAGACAAGTCATTGTTTCAGGCCCTCAATCTTGAAGCGGCGGTACGACTTTCTGACTATAGTACGATCGGGAATACTACAGCGTGGAGATTCGGGCTTGACTGGGCGCTCACAGACGAACTTCGGTTACGGAGTACGATTTCCAGGAGTGTTCGAGCACCGAATCTTAACGAACTGTTTAGCACTCGAGTTAGAAGTGGGGCTTCAAATGATGATCCATGCGATGTCACACGCATAAATCTGCTCCCGAACCGGGTAACGAATTGTGCAGCACTTGGAGTACCTGTCGGACACATAGATGATCAACAGGTCGGGCAGGATGTTTTTACGGGTGGAAATGCGCTTCTGAACGAAGAAGAGTCCGACTCCTATTCGTTCGGATTTGTCGTCGCACCGAATTTTATGCCCGGCCTGAATGTTTCGCTCGACTACTGGAATATCAATATTGCAGGTGCAATAAACGCGCTGGATTCGCAAACTGTCCTGGATCGATGTGTTGACCTCGGCAGTGTCAACAATATTTTCTGCCCATTTGTTCAACGTCGTGCGGATTACCAGATTACGGCTGTGTTCACGGAAAAAATCAACGTCAGCAGTATCGATTCTGACGGCTTGGATATCGAAGCGTCTTACGACTGGGATGTCGGCTTCCTTCCCGGAGACCTGCGGCTATCGTTGGGGGGAACCTTCGTTTTCTCAAATGAAACGCTCGTGGATAGTACGAATCCGGACAGCTTAATCATCTTCAATGGTGAAGTGACAAATCCTGAGTGGGCGGGCACCCTGAAGACGTCGTATGTCCACGGCCCTTTCAATGTCGACCTGTTGTTTCGAATGCTCGGCAGCGCCAAGGCTGATGTCCAGATCCCCTCCGCCGAATTCCGCGACCGCAATGAGGTTAGCGCGCGCACCTATGTGAACGTCGTCACCGGCTATGAATTTAATGACCGTTACCGCGTCAATTTCGGAATCAACAATCTACTCGACAAAGCGCCACCGAGGCTAACGGAAACCTACAGAAACGGAACCGAAGGGCTGTTATATGACCATGTCGGGCGCTTCTTCTTCCTTGGAGCCACTGCGAAATTCTAGGCACTCGCATTAATGTGCATGACTATGTCATCACAGGTGGACCATTTCGACGGACAATTCTTGGGTACGTGAAGCAGTGAAGACTTTTGCAAAAATTATACGCGGGGCGGCGATAGTTGATGGAAGTGGCGCACAGCGGTACTTCGCGGACGTTGGGATCTCAGGTAACCGAATCGCCAGAATAGGAGATCTTTCGAACGAAGTGGCAGACGAGATCATCGATGCTGCCGGTCTCGTGCTTGCACCGGGATTCATCGACGTGCATTCGCACGATGATAGGGCTGTCTGTTCGACGCCGGACATGACACCGAAGATTAGCCAGGGGGTTACGACTGTCATCGTCGGGAATTGTGGATTCAGCCTGTCGCCCGTGGTTTTCGACCGCGCGCCACCTCCGCCCTTCAACGCGCTGGGTGGCCGTAACGATTACGTGTTTCCCAGTGTAGGCGACTATATCAGTGCGATAGAGGAAGCTCCTGCGGCTGTAAATGTAGCCATCCTAGTTGGCCATTCAACGCTTCGCGCAGCGTCGATGGGATGCCTTGATCGACCGGCTACAGAAGAAGAAATCTGCACGATGGTTGATGCCCTCAATCGCGCCTTGTCGGATGGTGCGATCGGGATGAGCACCGGACTTGCTTACCCGACAGCGTCCGCGGCGCCAACGTCGGAAGTGATTTCACTGACGCATTCGTTGAGCCAACACGGCGGCATCTACGTAACGCACATGCGCGATGAGAGTGACGCCATAATGGAGGCAATTGACGAGAGCGTAAAAATTGGCATGGATTGCAATGTGCCAGTTGTGATTTCTCATCACAAGTGCTGTGGCCCGCAAAATCATGGGCGGACAGAGGAAACCTTGGCTGCGATCAGGAAGGCCCAGGAGGACATGACGCTCGACCTTGATTGCTATCCATATATCGCATCGTCGACTGTCTTGTTGGCCAGCATGCTTAAAGACAGCAAGGAGGTCCTAGTGTCGTGGTCTGAGCCACACCCCGATCTAAGTGGCCGGTCACTCGCGTCAATTGCGCAAGAGTGGTCGTGTTCGGAGGAGGACGCGTTGAATCGATTGAGTCCCGGCGGAGCGACTTATTTTCAAGTGAGCGAGGAAGACCTAGAGCGCGTAATGAGCTTCCCTGGCTCGATGATTGGTTCGGATGGATTGCCTCATGACCAGCAACCGCACCCAAGATTGTGGGGTACCTTTCCCAGAGTCTTGGGTCGATATTGCCGTGATAGAGGTCTATTTAGTCTAGAAGAAGCGGTCAATAAGATGACCGGAAAATCCGCATCGGTTTTCGGCCTTGTGGGTCGTGGTGTCATCGCTGTCGGTAGTTTTGCTGACATTGTTCTTTTCAATCCCGATGAAGTCCTAGACCGTGGCAACTTCGACAATCCACGCGTACCAGCTCAAGGCATCGAGCTTGTATTAGTTAATGGGCAAACAGTCTGGCAAGATTGTTGTTGGACAGGAAGTCGTCCTGGAATGGTTCTTAAGAGAACGAGTACGAGGACATGACTAAAGCAAACACGCGATTAATCGACGGTCGTACTTAAGTGAGGCTAGGGTTTTACCTTGATACCACGGACAGCGTTATCCTTAAATTCTGCCTTATAACTATAGTTACTCATGCACTCCACCGCGGCCATTTTCGGCCTTTTCAGATGTGTCCGCGATATCAGGGGTAAACCCCTAGGCCCGTACCCACCCTATAGCAGAAAGCGATGAAGCTTGGGTTGTCCTCTACGTCAACGATTTCGCATACGTCTATTGGCTCTGCGATTGACATTAAACGACTCTCCGATTCGACGCGCTGTTGCACCAAAGTGGCCATAGTTTTCATGACATCAGCGGTTTGCACGGATGTAGCGATAAAACGGGCGCCCATTCCCGGCAAGACAATCAAGTGTCGTTTCCAAATTTGGCGTCGAGATTGCGCAGACATTTCTCGGTATCCGGATACGCTGAAGTGATCGACCCGGACATTTCATGGTCTCGCACGCACTGAAAGTAGATCCGATTTAGAGGGTGGTGGGCCCGCCAGGACTCGAACCTGGGACCAAGGGATTATGAGTCCCCTGCTCTAACCAACTGAGCTACAGGCCCACGCAAGGAGCGGGATTTTAGCAGAACAAAGCCGGGCATTGCCCGGCTTTTCTTTTGCGTTTTGTCGCGGAAAACAGTCGCGGCCCAAGTCGCGGCCGAAGGGCCGCTCCTACAGCATGCGTTGCAGCGGAGGGTCGCGGCCATGGGCCGCTCCTACGACATGTTGCCAAGC
>TARA_R110002096_G_scaffold352864_6_pt1 | contig 15057 bp, 14 predicted proteins | sample TARA_R110002096 | Tara Oceans TARA_R110002096 (sample SAMEA4397295) | marine metagenome | biome: Polar Biome; feature: [DCM] deep chlorophyll maximum layer (ENVO:01000326); material: water (ENVO:00002006), including particulate matter (ENVO:01000060) such as... | depth 35 m | reverse complement strand
CAACTTTTACCTGTTTTCCAAAAATTGCAACTTTCATATTATAATTATATTGGTGCTACAAAATGAAAGAATAATCCACTTTGTCCAAATTTATTGATAGAAAATTCCGTGCGTATTACTATGTCGTAATAGCTTACAAAATCTAATCCAATGCCTGAACTATATTGTATTTTATTGGCTAAAGTATTCAAAGGAAACCCAGTATTGTCTTCAACATAACCCATATCTGTAAACAACCCCAAATATACTGCATAATGAACTCTGTTAAACTTTTTAGGCAATGAAGGAATTTCTTTGACTCTTGGTTGAACCAATTGATAACGAATCTGTGCTTTTGCTAGTCCAATGTTTTGGCCATCTATTACATAAAGTTCATAAGCTCGGATAGCGAAGCTACTGTATCCAAGTCCGTTTTGCAAGATATATGGCTGATTGTTGTTTCCTGCGACCACACCTCTTAAACTTCCTGCAAGAAATAATCTCTCTTTAAGCTTTAAAAATTTCTTTACTTGAACTTGAAAATTAATCAAATCAACATTGCTTTTTGTTATTCCTAAGCCATATTTTACAACATTAAAATTAAAGTAGGAGCCTTTTAATGGATAACTTCTGGAATCTCTTTTATCTGATACAAAATTGTAAAACAAACTAATAAACTGATGACTGTTTCTATTCTCCCCTAAAAAATTTTCATTGTAAAACTTAACAGAATCAATGATGCTATTTTTATTATAACTGATTCCAAATGAATGGCTGTCAAAAATTCTTCTTCTGTATATGATGTTAATTCCTCCATTTAGGTTTTTCCAAGCATCCTCATCACTTCTAAATTGTAAACGTTTGTTGTCAAATGAATTATAAACTATTTGCTCTCTTCTGTTATATGAAAAATTAAATCCTAAACCAATTTTTTGATTTTTATCGATGTAGGGAATCGAATATCTTAAACTCAATCGTTTGGTAAAGCCATATTTTACGGTAGCGCTTAATCTTTCATTTCTGCCTCTGAAATTATAATCTGTTACATTCAATCCATAATTGATTCGATTATAGTCTCTTTCACTAAGCCAAGTATTAAAGTTATTGTCATCAATTTCAAAGATTGGCAATGGTATAATGTACCACTTCTCAGTAAGGTGAATAATGATACTCGCATGAACTGAATCAATCAGTGCAATATCAACTCTTGTGAAATTAAAGAGCGATGTATTTAAAATATTTTTTCTTGATTGCTCTAATGCTTCGAAAAAGGCTTCGTTTTCTAGCATATCTCCAACATTGACTAAAATCTCACGAGTAACAATGTGATTCTTTGTTCTTTTATTTCCTATTAATTGTATTTGAGAAACTATTTTATAGGGCGCTTTGAACAATGCACTGTCTTTAGCAATCGGATCAATTTTATAGGCTTGCCCCCATAAGAAGCAGCTTAAGCTAGTAAAAACCAATAATAAAACTGTTTTTAACATCAGTTGATGAGTTGGATAAACAAATTGACTCAACTTTGAATTATCCGTGCAAAACTACATATTAAGAAAATGAAGAAATTCTTGGTAGCGTTGTTTTAATAGATCTTCCATCTCGCTTTTATGGAAACTAGCTGCAATGGAGTAGTTGTACCTTTCAAACGTTTGAATAATGCCCGATAAATCTGATTTGTTAATTTTTATAGTAACATCCATTTTAGTAGAATCAGTGTGTGTGTGAACATAAGAGCTCAAAATTTTTCCTCCATTGCTTTCTACGATGGATGCAATTTCAGAGAGTGAGTAATCATTAATGTTCAGCTCCAACTGCAAAATACCGCCAACATCATTTATAGCTGTAAGTTTAGAAATACTTTGAATTAAAATATACAAAGAGATAACACCAAGATAAATCCCGTCCTTATCAATTATTGGCATTATGCTTAACCTGCCTGAAGATATTTTATTTAGAACTTCATAAATGTGTTCATTCGATATAACAGCAATTGGGTTAAGATTCAACTTTTGTTTTCCAATTGCTAAGTCAGGATCTTTAAAATTTAAAACATCATTTTCATTAATGATGCCAATGAACAAGTTGTTTTTAACCACAGGGAGGTCAGAAACTTTATAATCTTCCATCCATTGCAGTGCCAATGTTCCTGTATCTGTTGTTTTTAAAGCAGGAATATCTTCGCTTATTAAATCAATAGCAAGCATTTTTTCTTTTTATTGTTGAGTTTATAAACATAATTTTGAACTTTCTACGGACAATATTACTGATAAATTAATGACTCAATTAAGCGTAAATATCAACAAAATTGCGACACTTCGAAATGCTAGAGGAGGAAACATTCCCAACCTTTTAAATGTTGCATTGGATTGTGAGCGATATGGTGCTCAAGGAATTACGGTTCATCCACGTCCAGACGAAAGGCATATTCGCTACCAAGATGTTTATGATTTATCAAAAACCATTAGCACAGAATTCAACATTGAGGGTTATCCTTCTGACTTTTTTATTGAAATGGTTTTAAAGGTAAAACCTACACAGGTTACACTTGTCCCTGATCCTCCTGATGTTTTAACTTCGAATGCTGGTTGGAATGCGATAGAGGATGGAGCGTTTCTTAGCAGAATTATTTCAAAATTTAAAAAAGCTGGAATCCGGACTTCCGTTTTTATGGAAACCAATCTCGAACAAATTGCTGCAGTTGCAAAGACTGGAGTAGATCGCATTGAATTATACACAGGGCCATATGCTGAAAATTATGTAAAAGGTGCTAGTTTAGCTATTGAAGAATATATAAAAGCGGCTGAGTTAGCCACAAAACAACAGCTAGGTTTGAATGCCGGACATGATCTGAATCTTGAGAACCTAAGTTATTTCAAGCAAAACATCCCGAACTTATTAGAGGTTTCAATTGGTCATGCCTTGATTTCTGATGCCCTTTATTATGGTTTAGAAAACACAATTCAGCTTTATTTGAGGTGTTTAAAATGAATGAAAGAAAAGAATGAAGTTAAATTATAAAGTTTTAGGAGAAGGACAGGCAATTATTGTTTTACATGGACTTTTTGGTTCTTTAGATAATTGGATGACTTTGGGAAAAGAATGGTCAGAAAATTTTCAAATTTGGCTTGTAGACCAACGAAATCATGGACAATCTGAGCATTCAGAAGATTTTACGTACAAAGCAATGGCCAATGATTTGAATGATTTTATTGTGGAGCATGAAATTGAAAACCCCATTATACTTGGTCATTCAATGGGAGGTAAAACAGCGATGGAATTTGCTGTCAATTTTTCTAAGAAACTTAAAAGTTTAATTGTAGTAGACATTGCTCCGGTGAGCTATCAAGTTCACCACTACCCAATTATTGAAGCGTTGGAAGCAGTTAAGCTCGATGAAATTTCTGAGAGAAGTGAGGCAGATGAAGTTTTAGCGAAGCACATTTCTGAGATGGGAATTAGACAGTTTTTATTGAAAAACCTTTATTGGAAAGAAAAGAATCAATTAGCTTGGCGGTTCAACTTAGCTGCGATTAAAAAGGAAATTATTCCAATAAGTAAGTGGAGTATATCAGAGGGAAAGTTTGAAGGAAAAACATTGTTCGTTAAAGGCGAAAACTCTGATTACATAACAGCTTCACATGCTTCTGCCATAGCTGATAAGTTTCCAAACTATGAGCTGGTTGAAATAAATAATGCAGGACATTGGGTGCATGCAGAAGCAAAGAAAGTCTTTTCGGAAACAATTTTAAACTTTATAAGTGAATAATTTCTAAAAGTTGTTTCACCACTTTTGGATTTATTATTTTTACTTTCTTAAATATTACTATGTCCTCAAAGCTTGTCATTATCCCTACCTATAACGAGATTGAAAACATTCAAAAAATCATTGAAGTAGTTTTTGCACTCAAAGGAGATTTCCATATTCTAGTGGTTGATGACGGCTCTCCAGATGGAACAGCTTCTATGGTAAAAAGCAATCAACTGAAGTTTCCCAATCGACTTTTCATTGAAGAACGGAAAGGAAAGTTAGGTTTGGGAACTGCCTACATACATGGATTCAAATGGGGTTTGAGTAAAAATTATGATTTTATTTTTGAGATGGATGCTGACTTTAGTCACAATCCAGAAGATTTAATTCGACTTTATGAAGCTTGCGAAATTGATGGTGCAGATTTAGCAATAGGTTCTAGATACAAAACAGGGGTTAATGTGGTTAATTGGCCAATGGGGAGAGTATTAATGTCCTATTATGCATCTGTTTATGTTCGAATAGTCACAGGCATGCCTTTTCATGATTCTACTGCTGGATTTAAATGTTACCGCCGTAAAGTCTTAGAAAAAATTCATTTAGATGGTATTCGATTTAAAGGTTATGCTTTTCAAATTGAAATGAAATTTACTGCTTGGAAACTGGGGTTTAATGTAGTGGAAGTTCCAATAATTTTTACTGATAGAAAAGAAGGCAATAGTAAAATGTCAAGTGGCATCTTTAAAGAAGCTTTTTTCGGAGTCATCTTTTTAAAGCTTCAATCATTTTTTAAAAAATACAAGTAATGATGTCCTCATTTTTAATTCAAGGAGCAACGCTAGTAAATGAAAATGAAATTTATAAGGCTGATGTTCGTATTGAAGACAAGTACATTGAAGCTGTGAGCAAACAAGGCTTAAATGCTAAAGCAAATGAAGTTGTAATTGATGCTAGCGGCTTGTATTTGATTCCAGGGATGATTGACGATCAGGTTCATTTTCGTGAGCCTGGACTTACTCATAAAGCTGAGATTTATACGGAAGCTAAAGCTGCTGTAGCAGGAGGGATAACAAGTTTTATGGAAATGCCAAATACAGTTCCAAATACTTTAACACAAGAATTGCTCGAAGAAAAGTACCAATTAGCAAAAGTAAAGTCCTTGGCTAATTATTCTTTTTTTATGGGAGCATCAAATGATAATTTAGAGGAGGTTTTAATAACCAATCAACGGGATGTTTGTGGAGTCAAAGTTTTTATGGGCTCTTCTACTGGGAATATGTTGGTTGATAAGGAAGAAGTTTTGGAAAACTTATTTGCTAATTGCAACTCATTGATAGCTACCCATTGTGAGGATGAACAGACCATTCGAAGAAATTTAGAAACTGCAAAATGTAATTATGGCACTAAAATTCCTTTTAGTCTTCATCCTGTAATTAGAAGCGAGGAAGCTTGCTACCTTTCCTCATCAAAAGCGGTGAATTTGGCAAAAAAATACAATGCTCGTTTACATGTTCTTCACATCTCAACTGCAAAAGAATTAGCTCTTTTTTCAAATGAAATTTCTTTAAATGAAAAACGAATAACTGCAGAGGCATGCATTCATCATTTATGGTTTAGCGATGAAGATTATGATCAAAAAGGAAGTTTTATTAAATGGAATCCAGCAGTAAAATCATCAAAAGATAGAGAGGCGATAAGGGCTGCTGTTAAAAACAACGTTATTGACGTAATTGCTACAGACCATGCTCCCCACACATTGAAAGAAAAGCAAAGTGATTACTTGAATGCTCCAAGTGGAGGTCCATTAGTTCAACATGCATTACCTGCTCTATTAGAATTAGTTAATCAGAAGGTTTTTACTTTGGAAGAAATAGTCAACAAAACAAGTCATTCTCTTGCAACTTGTTTTCAAATTGAAAATAGGGGATACATTAGAGAAGGGTATTTTGCTGATTTAGTATTGTTGGATATGAATAAACCAACTCAAGTTAATCGTGAAAATGTTTTAAGTAAATGTGGATGGTCACCTTTTGAAGGTACAAGCTTTAAAAGCTCAATTCAAAAAACATTTATTAATGGTCATTTAGCTTATGATCAAGGAGTTTTTAATGAAGAGCAAAAAGGTATGAGAATGCTTTTTGATCGATAAATTAATCTACAAATTGAAAGTATTTTTAGTAACAATAGGATTAGTATTTGTTTTTGTTTCTTGCGGAAAGGAAGAAAAAAAGCCTGATTATCTGTGGCCCAAAGAGAAATTTGTTGAGGTGATGACTGAAATTCAAATTACAGAAACTGTTATCCGACTTGGAATACACCGAGCCCAAGACAGCATTATTTTGAAAGATAGTTTGTTTGCTGCATTGTTTCGTGAAATGGAAGTTAATCGAGCAGTTTACGATAGCAACTATAATTATTACTTAAAAAGACCCGCTGAGATGGAAGCTATTTTTGATGAAGTAATGGTGAATTTAAGTGAACGTTCTGCGCTTCTAAAAGAAAAAAAGGAATCAGAAACAGAGTAAAGTTAAACCATTTCAACCTGTCTCGAACTTATTTCAGGATTTAAAATCTCAATTGGTATCAGAGGTTTCTTTTAATAATCCATTTTATTTCTTTGTCCCAATTAGCTCTTATTTGAATGCTTTCATCGTAAAGAAAAGTCTTTTCTGCTTGAATTTTCTTTCCATAATCTCCAGTATCCCATCGTCCATTTTTATTTTCATCTAAAATCAATTTCAGTCGGAAACTTCCTGGTTTTAGATGTAAAAAATTCGCTTTTAGGTCGACTAGAGGTTTGCTACGAAGAACTTTTCCTTGTTCATCAGTCAATTGAATAATAAATGATCCAGTATCTTTTTCTAAATCTACTTCCAATTCAAGTAAGCCATAGTCTTCAAAGCCATCTATACTAATTTTTTGATTCAATGTATCACTCCATGTTCTTTCAAAAACATCTGTAAATGCACCTGGTAGTAACTGAACATGATAGCTGCTATCACTTTCTTGATTAAAAACAAAGTACACTTTCTTTCTATTCATAGAATCGATGAGTACTTTATACTCAAGCGCATTGCTATCTGCTGTCATCACCATAATTTTGCTCGTGTCAAAATCTTCGATTAATCGATTGAAAATAAGAGTGAAAGGAGTATGAAATGGGGCTTTTTGTGTGAGAGTATTAGTGATTTTAAGTTTACTGCGTTTGGGTATACTATCAAATTTTAATCGAATTGTATCGGTATAAGAAGTGTCATCATTTAAAATAAGCTTGAATCTTTGAGCACTTAATTCTTTAAACCAAAAAGTCGCAGAATCATTATTTAATGAAAAGCGATAATCAATTAAGATATCTGATAAGACGGTATCTAAAAAATCAAACTCAAGATGGTTAAAAGGTTTTATATATTTTAGAATCAATTCATTTTCTTTCCATGTATTTGTTTCTATGTATTGTTTTTTAGGAGCCTCTTTAAATGTAAAAAGTGTTTGCGCTGTACTATCAGCTTTAGGCAATGAAATAGTAGCTTGATTATAAGCTATTTTTTCATCAGGTCTATCGTAAATAAAGTTGTCGTTGCTTTCTTTCAAGGCAGAAATTATGTACTTGCCTTCAGCTATGTTTGACAGTTTAAATTCTCCTGATTCATTTGTTCTACCAACATAGGTGGGAAATCCATTAAAAAGTAAAGAATCATTTTTTTCTTCTTTTACATATAAGAGCACCAAAACCTCTTTTTCCACTTCTAAACTAAATGCATCCAATACTTTCCCTGTTAATTCCAATGAGTCAATGAAAGAGCCTGTTGAGAAAACATATTGAAAATTTGGAATAGGATTATTTTCGCTAAGATCTACAAGAGCATTTCCAAAATTTAAAACATATGTAGTATTTGGTTGCAGTGTATCTTCAATTTCAATAAATAATTTTTTACCTTTTATTTTTGTGTTGAGTCCATGTTTTAATGGAGGTGACACAATAAGTTGTTGCTTTAATTGATTCAGTTTTGTGAATTCATCAAATTCAATTATTATTTCTTTTGAATCAAAATTTACACTTTCATTTTCAGGTGAAATTTTTACCACTTTAGGTGGAACAATATCTTTTTCACCACCAGTCGGCATAACAACCTGAGCACATCCTGTTGTAAATAGATAAATTGTAAGAAGTCGAAAGAAATATTTTTTAATCATCAATACTGTCAATTAATAACTGGGCAATTTCCTCTAAATAAATTCGATCAATGTCATCAAATGTTTCTTTTTGATCACTATCAATATCCAAAACACCGATTACTTTATTGTTTTTTAAAATAGGAATCACAATTTCAGACTGAGTCTCACTGCTACAAGCAATATGTCCTTCAAATAAATTGACGTCGGGAACAATTATACTCGAAGCATTCTGAAAAGCTGTACCACAAACTCCTTTTCCAAAAGAAATTCTTGTACATGCTACAGGTCCTTGAAAGGGTCCTAAAACCAACTCTTTGGAGTTACTCCAGTAGAACCCAACCCAAAAAAAGTCAAAAGCATATTTTAACACAGCACATAAATTTGCTTGATTGGCAATGCTATCAGATTCACTTTTAATCAAACTTTTTATTTGAGGAATTAAAGCTTGATACTTTTCCTTTTTACTCGCGAGTTTACTTATTGAAATAGTTGTAGACATGCTTGCAAAAGTAGCTAATAAGTATAGGCTATCGCCAATAAGCTAAGTTTTACATCTGGTATTTTTTGTAATTCTTGAGCACAAGCTTCTATCGTCGATCCGGTTGTTAACACATCGTCAATCAGTAAAAGGTGTTTGCCTTGAAGTTGAGAAGTTTTCTGTACTTCAAAAGTTGAGGAAACATTTTCCCAACGCCGAAATTTTCCTTTTCTTGTTTGCGATTGTGTATGAGTAATTTTTAAAATACTTGTTTTGTCAACTGGAATTTTAGTGATGGTATGAATTCCTTCAGCAATATAGTGACTTTGATTGTAACCTCTAATTTTTTCTTTTAGTTTGTGAATTGGAACTGGAATTAAGTAATCGATGTTTTCAAAAAAATTAATTTCCATAAGTTCAGCTGCTGCCATTTCTCCTAAAGTAACTCCTATTTCTTTCTTTCCGTCATATTTTAAATGGTGAATTAAGCGCTGAGCTTTCCCATTTTTTTCGAATTTTAAGAAAGCTGTAGATTTTTCAAGTGCTACTTTACCCCAAAATAATTTGTCAATTGCTGTATTTTTATGAATTGAATCGAATCCCCTTGGCATTTCATTCCTGCATTTCAAGCAAATATGCTGTAACTGCGAATTTATTTCTTCTTCACAAGCATAACAATGGTTAGGAAAAATAAGATGTAGCAAAGCACCAAACATGCGATTAAAATACTATTATATTTGCAGAATTATGACAATAGAAGAAGGAAAAAATACTTTGAAGGTAGAGAAAGAAGAAGCAAAGAATAAAAATAGAATTCTTTTTGGAATTATTTTTATTCTCTCGATAGCACTAGGTTTGACCTTGTGGCAATATTTTGAATTAAAGAAATCACTTGCTGATAAAGGAATTGAGATTGAGTTTATGAATGATGAACGCGTTGAGCTGGAAGATGAACTTCAAGAAATGCTAGCAGAACTTGATACTATGGAAACTGCAAATGACTCTATGAAAATGGAATTAGCAAATCGCAAATTAGAGATTGAAGACCTTCTTGCGAAAGTAAAAGACAAAGATTTTGCCATTTATAAGTTGAAGAAAGAAACAAAAACTCTTCGAACCATTATGCGAGGGTATGTAGTAACAATTGATTCATTGAATACATTGAATGTTGGTTTAAGAAATGAAAATCAACAAGTTAGAAATACACTTACTCAGGAACGAACAAAAGCCAAAGAGCTTGAAAAAACAAATGAGAATTTGTCAAGCAAAGTAGCATTGGCTAGTCGCTTAGACATTCAAGATGTTAGCGTTTTTGGAGTTCAGGTAAAGCGAAACATGACAGGCAAAGAAACAGACCGATCTAGAAGAACTGATAAATTGAGAGCTTGTTTTGTTTTAAGAGAGAATAAGGTTGCTAAACCTGAAAAGAAAAATCTTTATTTAAGAATTATTGCTCCAGATGGGCAAGTATTAACCAAAGGAACTTCAGAAGAGTTTCGTTTTGAGTTTAATGGAATGCAAGGCTATTATTCTGATAAGTTAACAGTTGATTATCAAAATGAGGCGAAAGAATATTGTTTAGATTGGGCTAAGCCTGATGATGACTATACTGTTCTTCCAGGTAATTACAAGGTTTTTATTTATGCAGAGGATTATGAAATGGCAGTCTTTAACTTGGAGTTAAGGTAAGCGGTTTTAATCAATCATTTTTTCTAAGGCCATTCCTCTTGAACCTTTTATCAAAAAGGTAATTTTTTCCTTATTAAAATGCTTGAAAAACTGACTAGCGAGCTCCCTCGTTTCAAAGAAATGAAACTTATCGTGTTCTCTTTTTTGCTTGAAAAAGTTTTTGCCTACAAATATTCCTCCATTAATGTCCTTGCTGTTTAATACTACTTCTACAAGTTTCTTGTGCTCCAAATCACTGTCTGAACCCAACTCAAACATGTCACCAAAAACAATCATTTTATTTTGAGCTGGAAATTTTTCAAAATTTTCAAAAGCAACCTTCATGCTACTTGGGTTTGCATTGTAAGCATCTAAAAGAATTTGATAATTTTCTTTCTTAACTAATTGTGAACGATTCATTTCTGCCTTGTAACGCTCAATTGCTTCATCAATTTCTTTAGGAGCAACGTCAAAGAAATTTCCGACCGCAATTGCTGCGAGTATGTTATCAAAATTATACCTACCAAATAATTGAGATTTAAATGAACCACTATTTAAATTAGTTTTCCATGAACCTTCTAAATTCGGTTCAGATTTTTCTAACACCCCATTTAAGTTAGCCCCTTTACTAATTCCGTATGAAAAAACCTTATCAGATTTACATAGAGAAAGTAAGATTGAATCATCATTGTTAATGAAAATGAATCCATCTGTAGATTCAATGAAGCGATACAATTCAGACTTTCCTTTTTTCACTCCTTCTATGCCTCCAAAACCTTCTAAATGAGCTTTACCAATATTGGTGATTAAACCGTAATTTGGCTTGGCAATCCTGCAAAGAAATTCAATTTCTCCAACATGATTGGCTCCCATTTCAATAATTGCAAATTCATGTTCTTTTTGAATAGATAGAATAGTTAATGGAACTCCAATATGGTTGTTGAAATTACCACTGGTCGAAAGTGTATTGTATTTTTTTGATATAACCTCTCTAATTAATTCCTTAGTGGTTGTTTTACCATTACTTCCTGTGATTCCTATAACGGGAATTTTTAAAGTACTGCGATGAATTATTGCTAAGTCTTGTAGCGTTTTCAAGCAGTCATCAACTAATATACACTTTTCGTTATGATTACTTCTCATTTCATCAACAATAGAGTATCTAGCACCCTTTTCAATTGCCTCAGTGGCAAAATCGTTGCCGTTAAAGTTATCTCCTTTCAATGCGAAATAAATGCAATTTTTTGGAATATTTCTTGTGTCTTTTGAAATAATCGGACATTGTAGAAATAGTTTGTAAATGTATTCTGTAGAAGCTTTTTTCATATAAGCGAAAATAAAAAAACCTTCCGGTTTGGGAAGGTTTTTTATACTATCTAAAGAAAAAATTTTAGTAATTCATTCCTGTAGGACTTCCTACTCGAATCATGGCACATCTAAATCCAAGATATGGAGTAGCTTGGTCTTCTTCTAAAAATCTTCGTGTACCAGGTGTCATCCAATAGGCTCTATCATTCCAAGAACCACCTTTGTATACTCTTGCTCGGTTGCTGATTAAAGTCGTATTTCCATAATCATACATTGCACCTTGTCCTCTTTCTGCATAAGTTTCGGCTTCCTTGTAAAAAATTGAAGATTGAAGGTCACCATCTTCATAGTCGATTACATCTGCTTTTTTGTAATTTCTTCTTTCAGCAAGATTATCATCTTCTGGGTTTACTTCTCTGTATTTTAACCTTCCTAAGCTATCTTTCTCAGAAATAATTCCATCTGGATCTCTTACTAAGGTTTTAAAGACATTTCCTCTAAAAGGTCTAAAATCGTCTGCATCTTGTCCTGTCATTGGGCGATATACATCCATTACCCATTCACTAACATTTCCTGCCATGTTATATAGGCCATAATCATTTGGCCAATATGAATAAACAGGTGCAGTTATTTCAGCATTATCATTTAAATAACCTGCAACACCCATCATATCACCTCTTCCTCTTTTAAAGTTTGCAAGCATTTGTCCTAGGTATTTATCATCAGCATTTCTAACACCATGTCCATTCCAAGGATAGAATTTACGTTCAACAATTAACTCACCGTAGGTATTACCTACTAATCCAAGAGCAGCATATTCCCACTCAGCTTCTGTTGGTAATCTGTATTCTGGCAATAAGATACCATCTTCAATTTTAACATTCCTAGTTTCTTTATTAGGGTCTAAATCTATCAATCCATCAACTCTTTTGCCACTTTCATACTGACCATTTATATAAGCGAGTGTATTAAAATTATCCTCATTTATTTGATTTGGGTTATGTTCAAATAAACCTTCTCTGATTAGAATTAATTCATTCACACGATCAGTTCTCCAAGCAGCATAATCAGTTGCTTGTAACCAATTCACTCCAACAACAGGATAGTCTGCGTATGAAGGATGTCTTAAATAATACTCTACATAAGGCTCATTGAATGCAAGTCTGCTTCTCCAAACTAGAGTGTCAGGTAAAGCTTTTTTGTATACTTCAGGGTAATCCAAGTAAAACACTCTTCTTAACCAGTATAGATATTCTCGATAGTCGATATTTCTAACTTCAGTTTCATCCATGTAAAATGAAGAAACAGTTACAGTTCTTTCAACATTATTCCAATCGTAAAAGATTTCTTGCTCAGTTTTTCCCATAGTAAACCTACCTCCTTCAATTAGGATTAGTCCTGGACCTGTTTCTTGATCAAAGAATGGTGGCTTTTCAAAACCTCCGTTTTTAGAATCATTGTAGGTCCAACCTGTTGAATTTGAACGCTCTTTTGAACAGGAAGCTGCAAAAATAGTTAAGCCGCTTATTAATAAGAGTGTAGTAAGGTTATTTAATTTTTTCATCACATAAAAGTGTTAAATAAGACATCCAAAGATAAGAAAATATTTAAACTAGAAAGAAGGACAAGATATTGTTTCAAATTTCTTAGGTCTTGGTCGACAAGGAAAGACATAGGACAACGATATTTCATGTGAACCAGAAGTCTGTACATTCGCTAATTCACTTGAAGTCATATCATAACTATAGCCAATTTTAAATGCATCTATTTCCAAACCTAATAAGGCGGTCCAAGAATCTCCAATCCTATTCCATAAACCTAAAACTAAAGGACCTTTAGTTACATAAACTCCTAAGTTAAGTTCTTGAAATTGTCCCTGTTGTTGAAAAATTACATTTGGAGACCAAGTCATATCATCATTTCTTAGACCAAATGGGAAAACGGCACCAAAATGTCCTGTATACCTTCTATCTAAAGTAGCTTGATCTATAAAACCTTCATCAGGAGATGTTAAATGATGAACAGAAAACCCAAAATAAGTCTTTCTTCCATAACCTAGCATTCCAAAGGAAAAGTCAGGATACAAAACATTATCATTATTTATTTGTTCTTGAGTTTGATAAACTATACCTCTTCTAGAATCAATCATATCACCGAATCTTAAGTTGCTAACGTCAATAGATTTTTGAAATACAGTAGCTTGGAAACCTGCACGGATGGAAAACTTTCGATTAACTTTAAACTCATATGAATACATAAAAGCGGCAGAAGTTGTATTTAATACGCCTTCGCCAGCTCGATCTGATAAAAGTTGAACACCTATTCCTCCATTTATTGCGTCTATTTGTTGGTCAAAACTTGCCGCATAGGTAATAAAACTATTGTCGATTCCAGGCCATTGGTTTCGATAGTTGAGTGTAAGACGCGGACAATTAGAAGTACCCGCAAAAGCAGGGTTCAGGTAAAGTCGATTCGCGTAGAATTGGGAAAAGGTAGGATCTTGACCAAAACTTTGTAAGCCAACTAAAAACAAAAACAACGTGTAGTAAAATCCTTTCTTCACTCCGCAAAAAAACTTCAGCATGGTCGCAAATATAAATAAACTTGTTTTAAATAAATTTATTATAAGTTTCATCATTTGTTAATACAATAAATAATTTTATGTTTCGTTTCATAGTGCAATAAATTAATGATCATGATAATCAAGTCACTTACTCTAAAATTTTCACTTTTATTTACTGCAATATTTTTTTTTAATTTATTGCAATCTCAAAATTTTAAAAGCTATTTAATTAAATGGAATGAACCGATTGATTATGGGTTAGAGGGTGAGAAATCCTCAAAGGTGTTGAATTTTGACTTAGCTCAATATGAAATTGCAGAAAGCAAGTTACCTATTTTAATTGATTTGATTGCTGAAAATAAATTTGAAAATATCTCTTCGGTTAGGATAACTAACGAGGTTTTTGAACCGCTTAGTCCAGAAGAATTAAAAGTTATTGGGACTGAAAAGTTGAATATTGACATAGAAGTCGATTTTGTTAATTCAACTTATAGAAAGAAAATTAACAGCTATGTTAAGTTGACACCTTTGAGAAGAAGTAGTATGGGTCAAGTTGAAAAGCTAATTTCCTTTGATATTGAGTACTCAACTGAGCCAATTCAAAGAAGCTTTGGACAAAAAAGTATGTCATTTGCTTCAGAGTCGAAGATGAAAGATGGAGATTGGTATAAAATAGGTGTTACAAAAGATGCAATTTTTAAACTTGATTATACTTTTTTGAAGCAACTCGGATTGGACATTGACAATGTTGATCCTCGAAAAATTAGATTATTTGGTTATGGTGGAGGTATGTTGCCGGAGAAGAATGACGAACCAAGACCTGATGACATGAAGGAAAATGCGATTATTATAGAAGGGGAGCAAGATGGGGTATTTAATCAAGATGATTTTATTATATTTTATGGGGAAGATCAAGTTGACTGGAAGTTTTATCAGAACTTCAATATGTTCAGACATTCAGTAAACTTATTTTCAGATACAACTTACTATTTTATCAATATAGCTCAAGAAAATGGTTTGAGGGTTAGGAAAGAGAGTGCTTCTGAAATTGATCCTTCAATAATTAATAACCCATTAACATATATTTCTAATTCATATGACGCTTACGACTATCATGAAGTTGACAATGTGAAT